>Ga0247831_1004795_pt1 | contig 17592 bp, 20 predicted proteins | sample LaCruzMarch2015__9_FD_192406 | JGI IMG/M metagenome (GOLD analysis project Ga0247831, IMG submission 192406) | Freshwater microbial communities from meromictic Lake La Cruz, Castile-La Mancha, Spain - LaCruzMarch2015_1m | ecosystem: Environmental > Aquatic > Freshwater > Lake | place: Spain... | reverse complement strand
TGCCCATGGCCACGCCAATGTCGGCCTTCTTCAGCGCCGGTGCGTCGTTGACGCCGTCGCCGGTCATGGCGACCACGTTGCCCTTGCGCTGCAATGCGGCGACGAGGCGGATCTTGTGCTCGGGCGCCACCCGTGCGAACACGGTGATGTCATCGATGCGGCGGGCGAGCTCGTCGTCGTCCATCTGGTCGAGGTCTGCCCCGGTGACCGCCTCGCCGTGCAAGCCGAGCTCGCCACCGATCGCCTTCGCCGTGGCGGCGTGGTCGCCGGTGATCATCTTCACCGACATGCCTGCGGTGTGGGCGTCGGCGATCGCAAGCTTCGCCTCGGGGCGCGGTGGGTCGACGATGCCGACCAGCGCGAGCAACGTGAGGTCGCCCACGAGCTCGATCGGGTCGCCGCCGTCGGCGGTGAACTCGCTCCAGGCCTCCGGTGTCAGCTCGCGCTGGGCGACGGCAAGCACGCGGAGTCCCTCGGCCGCCAGACGCTCGTTGTGGTCGCGCAGGTCGTCGAGGTGGGCGCTGATCGGTGAGGCGACGCCATGGTTGTCGATGACCTTCGTCGAGCGGCCGACCAGGACGTCGGGCGCACCCTTCACGAACAGCGTGATCATCGAGTGGCCACTGCCATCGACCATCTCGTGCACGGTGGCCATGAACTTGTTGGCCGAATCGAACGGCACCTCGGCGATGCGCGGGTGGTTGGCCCGTATCGCGTCGATATCGGTGCCGGCCTTGGCGGCGAGCACCACCATGGCGCCCTCGGTCGGGTCACCGACCAACTCCCACGCCGAGTCGCCGCGTCGCACCACGGCGTCGTTGCACAGTGCCATCGCTGCGTAGGCGGCGTCGCGCGCCGCCGCCTCGTCGGTGGGCAGGTGCTCGATGGTGCCGGTCGGGTCGTAGCCGTCACCCGTGATGCGGTGCGAGCGCAACTGCAGCACGAGGTCGACGGCCGTCATCTGGTTGAGCGTGAGCGTGCCGGTCTTGTCGGAGCAGATGACGCTGGTGCAGCCGAGGGTCTCGACCGACGCGAGCCGCTTCACGATCGCACCGTGCTTGGCCATCTTCGACACGCCGAGGGCGAGGGTGACGGCGGTGACCGCCGGGAGGCCCTCAGGGATGGAGGCGACGGCGAGCGCCACGGCGGTGAGGAGCAGATCGCTGACGCTGTCGCCACGGATGAGCCCGATGACGAACACGGCGATGACGATGACGGCGGCGAGCTTGGCGAGACTGTGCGCCAGGCCGTCGAGCTGCTTCTGCAGCGGCGTCTTCTCGGTCTCGGTGGCCCGCAGCAGGCCGGCGATACGCCCGATCTGGGTCTGCATGCCCGTGGCCGTGACCACCAGCTCGCCACGACCACGCGTGACCGTGGTGTTCATGTAGACCATGTTCTTGCGGTCGCCGAGCGACACCGAGTCGAGGTCGATCGTGTCGACGTTCTTGGTGGACGGCTGGCTCTCGCCGGTGAGAGCCGCCTCTTCTATCTCGAGGCTGTTCGCGAACAGCAAGCGGCCGTCGGCGGGCACCCGGTCGCCCGCCTCGATCATGACGACGTCGCCGGGCACGAGCTCGCCGGCCGGCAGGTTCACGAGTTGACCGTTACGGCGCACGCGGGTCTGGATGACGAGCATCTTCTTCAGGGCATCGAGCGACTTCTCTGCCCGGTTCTCCTGCACGAAGCCGATGACGGCGTTGAACAGCACGACGATGAGGACGACGGCCGGCGTCTTCACCTCGCCGGACACCGCGTAGGCGACGATCGCGGCTGCGATGAGGATGAGGATGAGCAGGTCGCTGAACTGGGCGAGGATCCGCTTCCACGTGGGGGTGCGTGCTGCCTCGGCCAACTCGTTGCGGCCGAAATCCGCCGTTCGCGCCGCCACCTGCGAGTCGCTCAGACCGTGCTCGGGGCGGACCTCGAGCGCGTCGGCAACAGCGCCACCGTCGAGGCGATGTGCGTCGACGAGGTCGGTGGTGGCGGGTTGGGTCATCACAGCGGAGGTCCTTCGGTGGCATGGCGGTGCCGTCCCGAAGGTCTCTCCCGTCCTGGCCGCTGTGCAGCGGTGGACCACCGTGCCCGGACCACCATGGGGGTGGCCGTACTGACGATCACGATGCTGAGGGATACTCCCCTTCGCCGAAAACCATAGACATCGAATACCTGTATTGCAACACGGAGCATGGATCGTCGTGTGATTGCGTCCGGTATCGTCCGCCGCCGTGAGCGACATTCACCCCAACGTTGCCCGGGTCGTCGAGGCTGCTGCGCAGCGCGGTCTGACGATTCAGCCGCGTCAGTTCCCCGAGGGCACCAAGACCGCGCTCGACGCAGCGGCCGCGATCGGTGTCGACGTGGGCCAGATCGTGAAGAGCCTGATCTTCGCTGTCGACGGGAACGTGGTGCTCGCGTACGTCAGCGGCGCCAACCAGCTCGACGAGAAGAAGCTCGCTGCAGCGGCAGGTGGGACGAAGTGTGCCCGGGTCGACGCCGACGTCGTGCGCGAGGCGACCGGCTTCCCCATCGGTGGCGTGCCCCCGTTCGGCCACAGGACCCACCTGCGCGTGTTCATCGATCCCGACCTGCTGCAGTACGACGAGGTGTGGGCGGCCGCTGGCACGTGGCATGACGTGTTCGGTATCGAGCCCCACCAGCTGGTCGAAGCCAGCGAAGGCCTGGTCACCGACCTGAAGCGCGCCTGACCGAGTCCCACCGGTCCATCCGAGGGTCTCGAGCTCACCCGAGGGTTCCGGCGCACCCAGCGCGTCTCGAAACCCTCGGCTGGCGAGCGAGGGCTTGGTCACCGACCTGAAGTGGGCCTGAACTCGGCGAGTAGGGTCTCGTCGTGACAGCAGACTCGAATGACCCGAGGGACCTCGTTCTGGAGCGGGACGTGCCGATTTCCGGGGAGCAACTGTGGAAGGGATGGACCGATCCGACGATCCTCACGCAGTGGTTCACCCCTGCGCCGTGGATCACCTCGGAAGCCAACATCGACCCGGTGCCCGGCGGAATCTTCCGGACCGTGATGCGCGGACCCAATGGTGAACGAAGTGAGGGCAGCGGCTGCGTCCTCGAGGCAGTCGAGAACCACAGGTTCGTGTGGACGAGCGCCCTCGAGCCCGGTCACCGACCTGTTGCGTCATCCGAAGGATTTCTGTTCACGGCGATCATCGAGTTCATCCCTTCTGACAGCGGAACGCTCTATCGGGCCACCGCCCGCCATGCCACGGCGGCTGATGCGACCGCACACGCCGAGATGGGTTTCGAGGCCGGTTGGGGAGCCGCGCTCGATCAGCTCGTCGCGCTCTTCGTATAGGTCCTGACGACCGCTCGTGCATGGAGCCTGTGGTTGGTCGATTGCCTGGAGGACGTGTTCGGCATCGAGCCCCACAAGCTTGTCGAGGCGAGCGACGGCATGGTCACCGACCTGAAGAAGGGCACGTTCGCCCCATGAGACCGCTTGGTATTCTGCCGAATGGATCAACCTCAACATCTACAAGAGTTCCCTGTTCACCTCGCCGCTGACGGGCAGGCGCTCGGACTCGATCGGTTCACCGGTGAGCTGTCGTGGTACGCCGCGTACGAGCAGACGTGCACGGCTGATGGCCCCGCCGGCCGTCTGGTGTCTTGGCACTCGTTCGATTGCTCATGGGAATCGTGGGAGATGCATCCGAGTGGCGACGAGATCGTCTTGTGTGTCGAAGGGGCCATTGAGCTCATCCAAGATGTGGATGGCAAGACCGTGAGCACAGCCCTCCATTCGGGACAGTGGGCGATCAACACAGCGGGTACCTGGCACACCGCTGATGTGCCGCCGGATTCGACGGCTTCGTGTGTGTTCATCACCTGCGGACTGGGCACACAGCACCGCGCGCGATGATTCACCCGCCCGAAGTCAGCAAGCGTTGCCAAACCAACAGCGACGTGCCACCGTTCGGTCACACGACGCATCTGCGCGTGTTCATCGATCCCGACCTGCTGCAGTACGACGAGGTGTGGGCGGCGGCGGGTACGTGGCACGACGTGTTCGGCATCGAACCCCGCGAGCTCGTCGAGGCCAGCGAAGGCCTCGTCACCGACCTCAAGAAGGGCTGAGTCCCGAGACGTACACTGCTCGCGTGCAGAGCATGTCGTCGCTCGAGGATTGGCGTGGGGTCGATGTCGGCCAGATCCGCGCGCAGTTGCGGCTCCCCGTGAAGGAGCGTGTGCGCGTCATGGTGGAAGCGGCGAATGTGCTCCTCCGTGTGCAGGAACATGCCCGCCAGGCCCGGAACGCCGCGGCAGGATGATGTTCGACCCCGTTCGGATCTGCACAATCCTGAACGAGGAAGAGGTCGAGTACGTCGTTGTCGGAGGTTTCGCCGCGGTGGTGCGCGGCTCGTCGCTGCCCACTCGCGACATCGACATCGTCCCATCTCGTTCGCCGGACAACCTCGATCGACTTGGACTGGCACTCCGACGGATGGGGGCGCAGATCCGCACCGACGGCGACCCTGTACCGGCGCTGCTCGACGGACCGTTCCTCGCCAACATGCCACTGATGCTCAACCTCGTGACCGACTTCGGCGAGATGGACCTCACCTTCGTGCCGGCGGGCCGCGCTGGTGGTTACGACGGATGGCGGGTCGGCGCGACCCAGGAGGAAGTCAGCGATGGACTGACGGTCGTCGTGGCTGGTCTCGACGACATCATCGACTCGAAGCGTGCAGCCAATCGGCCCAAGGATCAGATGGCACTGCCGTACCTCGAGTCGCTGCGGGACGAGCTTCGCGGCCGCTGAACCAACTGGCACGACGTGTTCGGCACCGAACCCCACAAGCTCGTCGAGGCGAGCGAGGGCCTCGTCACCGACCTGAAGCGCGCCTGACCGAGTCCCACCGGGCCATCCGAGGGTCTCGAGCTCACCCGAGGGTTTCGGCGCACCCAGCGCGTCTCGAAACCCTCGGACTGGGCACGCTGCTCATCTCGGGTGGCTTCTTCGGTGGCGCGCCGCGCACGGCAGGCGGACCTGCTGCACCGCTCATCCGGCTCGTTCCGATCGGTGCCGTGCTGTTCGGCCTCGCAACGCTCGGCGTGGGCATCGGTCTCGTCATCCCCGAGTAAGCCCGAGCGTCGAGTCGTCGAGGATCGAGCGCACCCTCGCTGCGCAGCGGTGCGTCCGTCGGTGTCACTCCAGACGAGGTGTCCGAACAGCGTGACTGCTCAGGCGAGGATGAGGAGTGTTGCCATGACGGCTTCGATGGCCAGGCCGGCAACGTTCTCCTTCGAGCGGGACTTGTCGACGAAGAACGAGATGTGTCGACGACGCTCGAAAACTGGTCAGTAGCGACGCTCGAAAAGTGAACACTCGAAGATTGGAGAGTGATCACTTTGGAGGATTGGGCGTTGATTCGGGGGCTCGCCGCAGAGGGCGTGCCGAAGACCCAGATCGCTGAGCGGCTGGGAATCTCGCGCACGACGGTGGTGAAGGCGGTGGCGTCGACAGCGCCCCCGAAGTATGAGCGGGCGCCGGTGGTGACGTCGTTCGCGCCGTTCGAGGCTCGGGTGCGGGCGTTGTTGGAGGAGCATCCGGAGATGCCGGCAACGGTGCTCGCCGAGCGGGTTGGCTGGTCGGGTTCGATCACGTGGTTCCGGGACAATGTGCGCCGTTTGCGGCCGGAGCATCGTCGGCCGGATCCTGCGGATCGGCTGGTGTGGGCGGCGGGTGATGCGGCGCAGTGTGATCTGTGGTTCCCGCCGAAGCGGATCCCGCTCGAGGACGGCACGACTGCGTTGTTGCCGGTGTTGGTGATCGTGGCTACGCACTCGCGTTTCACGACGGGGCGGATGTTGCCGTCGCGTCAGACGCCGGATCTGTTGTTGGGGACGTGGTCGTTGCTGCAGGACCTGGGCAGGGTGCCGCGCCGGTTGATCTGGGACAACGAGGCTGGGATCGGCAGGCGGGGCCGGCTCGCTGCTGGGGTGGGCGAGTTCTGCGGGACGTTGGCGACCAGGCTGCATCAGTTGAAGGCGCACGACCCGGAATCGAAAGGGGTGGTCGAGCGACGCAACGGGTTCTTCGAGACGTCGTTCATGCCGGGCCGCAGCTTCGCCTCGCCTGTCGATTTCAACGACCAGTTCGGCGAGTGGTTGCAGCGCGCGAACAGTCGTGAGGTGCGCACGATCAAGGCCCGTCCGATCGATCTGATCGAGGCTGATCGGGCCGGAATGTTGGCGTTGCCGCCGGTGCCGTTGCAGCTCGGTTGGCGCAACCAGATCCGGCTCGGCCGCGACTACTACGTGCGCGTCGATTCTTCGGACTACTCCGTCGACCCGAACGCGATCGGCCGCCAAGTCGTCGTCACCGCCGACCTCGAACGCGTGCGTGTCCGTCTCGATGGTCGGGTCGTGGCCGACCATCCGCGGGTGTGGGCGCGTCAGATGACCGTCACCGACCCCGCCCATGTCGAGCTCGCCCGGTCGTTGCGTGAACAGTTCAGTCGGCCACGCGTCGCTGACGAGGACCACCTCGGCCGTGATCTTGCCGACTACGACCGGGCGTTCGGGCTCGACACGATCGATGGGCAGGTCGCGTGATGGCCGCCAAGCAACAGCCCGCACCTTCGGATGCGGTCAAGCAGATCCACTTCCTGGCCGCCGCGTTGAAAGCCCCGCGGATCGTCGAAGCCGCCGGTCGGCTCGCCGATCAAGCCCGCGACGCCGGGTGGACGCATGAGGACTACCTCGCGGCCGTGCTCGAACGCGAGGTCTCCGCCCGCAACGCGTCGGGCGCCGCGCAACGGATCCGTTGGGCAGGGTTCCCGGCCCGCAAGACCCTCGATGATTTCGACTGGGATCACCAGCCCGCCGTCCGTCAACAAGTCGCTGCGCTCGCGTCGGGAGCGTTCCTCGTCGAGGCCCGCAACGTCGTGCTCCTTGGCCCGCCCGGCACCGGCAAGACCCACCTCGCGACAGCGCTCGGGGTGACCGCCGCGCATCACGGGCATCGGGTCTTGTTCGCCACCGCGGTCGATTGGGTCGCCCGACTCCAAGACGCTCACCGTCTCGGCAAGCTTCCTGCCGAGCTCGCCCGGCTCCGCCGCTACGGGCTGATCATCATCGACGAAGTCGGCTACCTGCCCTTCGAGCAAGACGCCGCGAACCTCGTGTTCCAACTCGTGTCGTCGCGCTATGAACACGCCTCGCTCGTGCTCACCTCGAACCTGCCGTTCTCCGCGTGGGGAGGCGTGTTCGGCGACCAAGCCGTCGCCGCTGCGATGATCGACCGGATCGTTCACCACGCCGACGTCCTCACCCTCAAAGGCGCCAGCTACCGGCTCCGCAACCGCGGCATCGACACCCTGCCCAGCATCCGAGCCGGCATCGACCAGCCCGACAACTAACATCCCGCACGAACATCAACTGTTCACTTTTCGACCGTCACAAACGCGCAGTTTTCGGGCGTCATCGACAAGATGGCCCGTGCTGCGAATGCGCCTCCCCAAGCTGCACCCAGAACGAGTGCGGCTTCGCTGCTCGCGATCAACATCACTGCGATGCCGGATCCGATGAACAAGCCACCGTATGTGGCGCGCACCTCGGAGGTTCCGAGTCGCCCTGGGATTTGCAGCCCGATCGTGCGGCTCACTTGCTGCGGCCAGATCAGCCCGAGGACCCCGGCGAGGATGGAGAGTGCTGCGCCGACGTAACCCACGGAGTTCATGTGACGATGCTGTCATGCGGGTGCTGCGCCGGCAGGAGCCAACGGCCAGGCCACCTGTGGTGGGCTCGGCGCCGGGTCACACAGCGGTCAGTTCGGCGAGACGAGCCGACACCAGGTCGGCGAGCAGGTCTGCGTCGACAGGCCAGCCGAACGGCACCGAGAACAGATGCGCGGTGACGTTGCCGCCCTCGATCGCGCCCAGTCGATCCCGGAACTCGTCCATGACGGTTGCACTGAACGGGTTGATGCTGATGTGCTTGCTCGCCGCCGAGCAGCCGATCACGTAATCCTTGGTGCTGCGCAGCATCGGGTGGTTCCAGGCGATGACGGCTTCGAGCCCGTCGATGCGCGACCCAATGGCGGCGAAGATCGCGCGTGTCGTGTCGGCGGCCTCCGGCGTCTGTGCGGCGAACCACTCGTCGTGGCTCGCGTAGCGGCGTGAGGTAGGCGAGCCGCGGTGGTACATCACGAGAGCGTTGGCGTGGCCCCGGCTGAACCCATGGCCCTCCTGCAGCAGTGCCATTTGCTCGGGGTACTTGGCCTCGCCCAACTCCGCGAGCAGGCCGAGCCAGTGGCTGGCGGGCAGGCCGTGCTTGCGTTCGATCGCAGTGAAGTGGCGTGTGCGGTCACCCGGGTCGGTCGCCATGGCCGACGAACTTAGTCGCAGGGCCCGGAGGCGGTGATCGACCTATTCCGTTCGGCGATCGGGCTGACCACTCACCGCTCCTGAGGTCGGCTCGCCGGCGAACTCGTCGACGCCCCGAGGGGCGCGGGTGAGGCCCCTCATCGCTTCACGTTCGGCAACGGCATTGCCACGGTGGTCGGCGAGGAAGCGGCGCACGGCATCGGGGTCGATACGCGTGATGTCGCGTAGCGCCCAGCCGATCGCCTTGGCAATGAAGAACTCGCGCTCGGCCCAGTGCCGGTGGCACAGCCCGAGCACCCGTTCGACGTCGGTCGATCGGCGCCAGCCGCGTTGGTGCTGGATGGCGGCGCGGACCAGCCAACGATCGCCCGACTCCGACCACTCGTCGATCGTCGCTGCCGAGTCGAAGCGGCGGCAGAGTGGGCTCACCGCTGCCGTGCCGATGCCGTCGACGGTGTCCCACCACGGTGTCGTCGTCAGCAACTGCGTCACCCAGCGCCGAAGGAACTGCTCGTCGGCCGCGTCGATGAACTGGGCGAGAAGGTCGTAGGCCGCGTAGTGGTACTCGCGTTCTTGGCGGGCCATCAATGCGGCAGCCCCTGTACCGAGTTCGTCACTCGTCGGCGTGGGCAGCCCTCGCCAGGCGGCGCGGAGCAGTTGCCGACGTTCGGGCGTGGCGATACCGAGGAACGGAGCGACATGCTTCATGTACCGCTCGGCGCCCTCGGCTCGCGCCGGGTCGCCGCGGTCGTGCAGCGCGTCGACCGTCCGCCGCACCACCTCGTCGACCCATCCCGGGCCGCGTGCGGGCTGGCTCTGCTGCTTCCGGCGGGTGCCCATGGCCGAGAGTATGGTCGGCAGTCGGGAGGTGCCGGGTGGAGACGTTGACCGTCATCGACATCGGGCCGTTGTTCGGCGGCAGCTTTGCGGCACTGCGCGGTGTTGACGACGCCGTGGGCGATGCGATCGCCCGCCACGGTGGGTTCGTGGTGAGCGGGTTCCCGGGCGCCGACCGCGTCGACGCGCTGGGCGCCACCATGCTCGGCTTCTTCGACCTCGGTGAGGACGAGAAGCGGGCCGTCGCGTCGCAGTCCACCTGGCCGGATGGGCCAGCGGTGTACCGCGGTTGGAAGTCGTCGCTCGAGGTGGGCGCTTGGGCCTACAACGAGATGTACGACATCGGCCCGGCCCAGCCGCACGCCGGGCCTGCGGTTACAGGCATGCACCACTTTGCCGAGGTGAACTCCTGGCCGGCCGTCGAACCCTGCGCTGGGTGGCGGGCCGCGATGGAGGCGTACTACGGGCTGATGCTCGACGTCGGTATGGCGGTGATGCGGGCCGCCGGCCGGGCGGCCGGGTTCGACGACGCGCATCTCGTCGCCGGCTTCCACACGGGCAACCACACCCTCCGGCTGCTGAACTACCCGCCCCGCCCGGACGGGCACATCACCGCCGACGAGCGCGCCCAGCCCGACGGGCCACGAATCGCAGCGGCGAGGCACACCGACGTGTCGGGCGCCTCGCTGCTGTGGCAGCGCCAGCCCGGCCTGCAGGCGCAGGCGCCCGACGGCACGTGGCGCGACATACCGGTGATGGACGGCACCGTCTCGGTGCATCTCGGCACCGTGCTGCAGTTGATGACCGGCGGCCGTATCCCGGCCACACCGCACCGGGTGATCGACCATGGTGTGGCGCGGCAGTCGATCGGCTTCTTCGTCGAGCCGGGCCTGGCAACGCGGCTGGCTCCGCTCGATGATCCGGTCGACGATGTGCGCGCCTCGTACGGATGGCACCTGCAGGAGCGCTTCCACTCGATGCGCGGCTACACCGACATCGTGCCTGCACCGGACTGAGTCGCTGGCTCAGCCGAGGTCGGCCGGGCTCCAGTGCGCCGAGCCGGAGTAGTAGAGGGCGGCTTCGCCGGAGTCGACATCGACCGCGGTGAATCCGTTGCGCTCGTAGAAGCGGCGGGCATCGACGTCGCCCTCGTCGACGTTGATCTCGATGTGTTCGACGTCCCGCGCCTGTGCCTCCTCACGAACTGCGGCGAGGAGTGCGGTGCCGATGCCTGCACTGCGATGGTGCGGCTGCACGTACAGCTCGTCGAGCAGGGCGACCGGCCCATCGAACCAGACGTTGGGTCGCAGCGACACAACGGCGACGGCTCGCGGTGGTCGTGCATCGACCACTGCGAAGACCCGGTCGCCACCGAGCAAGTGATCAAGGCGTTGGCGCAGCACCTCCACTCCGGGGCTCGCAACGTCGAACTCGGTGTTGAACGCGTCGAGCAGTTCGGCGATGGCCGACGCGTCGGCCACGGTGGCGAGGATCGGTCCGTCGCTCGGAGGCATCCCAACGACCCTAGCGACATCAGGGTGAACGCCGTCGTCGGTGCGCTGCGGGCATCCATCGACGACAGCCGCCACTGGGACATCGTGGGGCTGTCGACCTTCGCGGTGCTGACGGGCCTTGGTGGCGGGTTCATCCACCTGTCGGGCGACTCCGTAGACACTTCGACCACGGTCCCTGCGAACGAGGGACGGATCGAAGGAGCGCTCGATGAAGCATCGCCTCAGGATCAGCCTGTGTAGCGCACTGGCCGTCGCCGGCACTGCTCTTGCAGGAACCGCCACCAGTGTCGGCGCTGCGCCTGTGCCGCCTGCGGATGCGATCCGCGGGACGGGGGGTTCCGCGGCGAGCCCTGCTGCAGGAACGAGGTCGTACATCGTCAGCTTCGCCGCCGGCTCGAACGCGACTGCCGAGGCAGCGAAGGTGCGCCGAATGGGCGGTGACATCGAGTACACGTACACGAACGTGATGGCCGGTGTGGCCGTCGACCTCACCCCGAGCGAACTGGCGACGCTGCAGAAGAGCTCGCGGGTCGTCAGCATCGTGGAGGACACACCCGTGCGTGCGTTCGACACGCAGCAGTCACCTCCGGCATGGGGGCTCGATCGGATCGACCAGGCGGCGCTGCCGTTCGACGGCAGCTTCACCTATCCCAGCGCCGCAGGCGCGGGTGTCGTGATCTACGTGGTCGACACCGGCCTTCGGGCCGATCATGTCGAGTTTGCCGGACGGGTTGCACCTGGGTTCACGATCATCAACGACGGAAACGGGACGGGCGACTGCGATGGGCACGGTACCCATGTCGCCGGAACGGCAGCAGGCACCACGTTCGGTGTTGCGAAGCAGGCGACGGTGGTGCCGGTGCGAGTGCTCGACTGCAACGGCTCCGGTTCGCTGTCGGGCGTGATCGCAGGTCTCGACTGGATCGTCGAGAACCACACGACCGGGCCGGCGGTGGCGAACCTCAGCCTCGGTGGCGGAGCGAGCACCCTGCTCGACCAGGCCGTCAATCGCGTGATCGACGATGGTGTCAGCGTCGTCGCCGCGGCAGGCAACTCGAACGCCAATGCGTGCTCGGCCTCGCCCGGACGCACCCCTGCGGCGTTGACCGTCGGTGCCACCACGACGAGCGACACGCGAGCCTCGTACTCGAACGTCGGGTCGTGCCTCGACCTGTTCGCCCCGGGGTCGGGCATCCTCTCGAGCTGGTACACCTCGCCGACCTCTGCGGCGACGCTGTCGGGTACCTCGATGGCAGCACCACACGTGGCCGGCGCTGCAGCATTGATCGCCGGGCAGAACCCGACCTGGTCGCCGGCACAGGTGTCGGCGCAGGTGATCGCCTCGGCTACCACCGGCGTCGTCGGTGCAGCCGGCACCTCATCGCCGAATCGACTGCTGCAGGTCCCCGCCGGCGCACCGACCCCGCCCACCCCGTCGACGACGGTGCCGCCGACCACGGTGCCGCCCACGATGGAGCCGGCCCCGGTTACGACCGTTCCGACCCCGCCGACCACGGTTGCCCCGCGGGTTCCTGTGCCGCCCACGACGGAGCCGGCTCCGGTCACCACCGTTCCGGCTCCGCCGACGACGGTGCCCGCCCCGCCGACGACGGTGCCTGCCCCGCCGACGACGGTGCCCGCTCCGGTCACCACCGTCCCTGCACCGCCCACGACGACCCCGGTGGCGACGGCCCCTGCCGCTCCGACGTCGGTGTCGGCGAAGGCGGGTCGCAGGTCGGCGGTGGTCACGTGGCAGCAAGCATCGAACGGCGGATCACCGCTGACGCAGCAAGTGCTGTTCGTCTACTCAGGTGCCAGGAAGATCGCATCGTTCAACATCTCGCCCTCGGTGACCGCAGTCTCGATCAACGGACTCAAGCCCGGTGTCCGCTACTCGTTCTCCGTGGCGGCGGTGAATGCGCTCGGGGCGAGCCCCGAGTCGGTGCGGTCCCTCTCCGTCGTTCCACGCCGCTGAGCAACGCAGTGCACCTTCAGCCGAGGCCGAGTGGCCTCGGCTGAAGGTCAGTGGCCGAAGGCGCTGGGGGGTTCGATGAGGTCCCACGGGTTGCCGTAGAGGTCGAGGAACACCGTCACCTTGCCGTACTCCTCGGCGCGGATTGCGTCGATGAAGCGAACACCGCGAGCGGTCCACGCCTCGACGTCGCGGTCGAGGTCGTCGGTGTACAGGAAGAACGACACCCGACCGCCGGCCTGCATGCCTACCGCGGCGGCCTGCCGTTCGCCGTCGGCCTCGGCCAGCAGGATGCCGGTGCCGGATGGATCGGGGCGCACCACCACCCAGCGCCTGCCGTCGCCGAGGTCGGTGTCTTCTGTGAGCACGAAGCCGAGCGTGCCGACGAAGAAGGCGATGGCATCGTCGTAGTCGTCGACGACGAGGGTGGCGAGGTGGAAGCGCAGCATCAGGGCATCATCTCGCCGACACGGCGGTTCTGCCTGCGCTTCGACGTGCCCTCGATCCGCTCGACGTTCATCTCGAGCCACGAAGGTGGGAAAGATCGAAGTGGTGGGGCACGTACACGGATCGAGCGTAACCCTCGCCGATCGGTGGGCCATGATGACCGGATGAGCGACGAACAGCAGCAGCAGCCGCGGGAGTTCGAGGGTGAAGACCTTGCTGAAGCGGTGTTCTGGGGTGTCGGCCTGCAGCGAGCGCTGTTCCGCGACACCGACCTCACCGGGGCGCGGGTGTTTCACTCGATGCTCACCGATGTCGACATCGATGGCATCGTCGATCGGCTGGTGGTGAACGGCGTCGATGTCACCGACTACGTGAACACTCACGACGCCTGGTACCCGCTGCGCACGATGCTGCGGCCCACCGATGCGGCGAGTGCACTGGCGGCGTGGGACCAGATCGCTGCGGAGTGGGCCATCAACTGCGCGCGGGCGCAGCGGCTGGGTGACGTGGGCTTCACCGAGTCGGTGAACGGCGAGTGGTCGATGCGCGACACGCTGCGTCATGTGTTGTTCGCGATCGACAAGTGGTTCGTGTTGCCGCTGCTCGGCGCCACCGAGTTCTCACCGATCGGCCTGCCAAACACGGGTTCGCGGGGCTTCCCCTGGCCCGGACTCGACCTGTCGGCGTCACCCACCACGGCAGAGGTGCTGAGCGCCTGGGAGCAGCTCGTTGCGCGGGTGCGGGCGTCGTTCGAAGCACTCGACATGGCATCGCTGCCCGCCGAGGTGGAGGTGCTCGAGAACGGCCAGGTGCCGGCCACCGAGTGCGTGTACGTGGTGCTGGAAGAGTCGTTCGAACACCTGCGCTACGCCCGCCGCGACCTCGCGGTGCTCGAGCAGCGGGCAGGTTCCTGAGGCGGCCTCCGGTTGGTCGAAAGTCCCCCGGGTGGTCGTCCGTTGCGGACTCAAGTGTGGACCTAACTCGGTCGACACTCATCGGTGCGGTTTGGCCTGTTCGACCCCCTCGATCGCGTTGCGCTCGCGGGGCTCGACGTCACGCTCGAGGAGATTCGCGCCACCTCCGACTCCGAGAGCGGACGGCGGCGCGTGGGACTGCTGTTTGTCTGGATCGTCCGGTGGTGCGGTTTCACCGCTCCGCTGCTTGCCGCAGTGATGATGGTCGTCAACCCGGCGAGTGTCTGGCCGTGGATCTCCCTCGGGGTGTACCTGTGCGCCACTGTTGCTGCGGGCGTGTTGGCCTGGTGGTACTCGAACGCAACGTCCCCGTCGGCGGTGGTCACCCGGGCAGGCCTCGTCTGCACCTACCTGGCATTCGGTTTCTCGATGGGCATCCTCATTCGTCCGGCGCTCGACGCCTCCGATCCGCGGCTCGCCGCCACGGTGTGCCTGCTCTTTACCTCCATCGCGATCTGTGTCGGGCTGCTCTCCACGTCAGCGGTGCCGGCGAGTTTTCATGCGTTCAGCACGGTCGCGATCTGGCTGTTCATCGTGCATCTGGTCGTCGAGAGAACTGCCTTTGCAGCCTGGCTGGCCATCGCCTGCTTCGTGGTCTGGTTGTCGCTGGAGGTCGTCGGCGTGCGGCTCCACCGCATCATCCGTGACATGAGCGAACGCCGCTTCGTCGAGGCCGACTTGAGCGCTCAATTGGCGTCGGCACTCGAAGCGCTTGATCGGATCGCGGCGACCGACGAGCTGACCGGCGTGGGGAACCGTCGGCATTTCGTCAGCCAGTTGGAACAGTGTCTGGCTCAAGCATCCGACGTCTCTGTCTGCCTGGTGCTGTTCGACATCGATCACTTCAAGACGGTCAACGACACCTACGGTCATGGAGTCGGCGACGAGGTTCTTCGCCGGGTCGCAGGTGCAGTCGCCGGTTCGGTTCGCGATCATGACGTGATCGGTCGGATCGGGGGTGAGGAGTTCGCGCTGCTGTTCAGCGCTGCTGACGAGTCCTCTGCTGCAGTGGCGGCCGAGCACATCCGCACGCAGATCGCAGACCTCCGGTTCGACGATTCCCCCAGTGTGTACGTCACCGCCTCGTTCGGCGTGGCGCTCCTTCAACCCGGCTTCTCCGCTGCGGCGGCATTGCGAACAGCAGACGAGGCGCTCTATCGCGCCAAGCGTGGTGGCCGGAACAGAGTCGAACTGGCCGGTCTGTCGCGTGTGCCTGGCTGAAGCCGTGGCGCCGACGTTTGCCGCGATCTGGTCGCTGGCAGCCAGATCACGGCAAAGGTCGGCGACCGACCCGGCCGTCAGCTCAGCTGGGTGAGGCCGCCGTCGACGACGAAGATCTCGCCGGTGACGTAACGGTTTCGCACGAGTGCCAGCACCGCTTCGGCGCAGTCGTCGGGCGTGGCCGACCGCTTCAGCGGGGCGATCGCGGCGACGGCCTTGTGCTGGGCGTCCCAGTCCTCCGTCCACGGCGTTGCGACCAGGCCGGGCGCCACGGCGTTGAACCGCAGCGGGCCGTAGCTTTTCGCGAGCAGACGGGTCATCTGGTTCAACGCCGCTTTCGACATCGAGTACGCGATCGACGAGCCGACGGGGCGCACACCCGCGATCGAAGTGATCGTGACGACATGGCCGTCGGTCGACTTGCGTAGCAGCGGGATGGCCATCTTCGTGAGTTGCCAGGTGCCCATCACGTTGATCTCGAACGTCTTCGTGAAGATCTCGTCGGTGAGAGCGTCGAGGTCGTGGTGCGGCACCACGGTGGTCCACCCGGCGTTGTTGACGAGCAGGTCGAGGTGGCCGAACCGCTCGATCGTCGCGTCGAGCAGGTGGCGGCACTGCTCGGCGTCGCTGATGTCGGCCTGCACGTACAGCGCCTCGCCCGGCAGCGCCGCAGCGACGGCCTCGCCCGCGGCCACACTGCTCGCCGAGTTCACGACCACGGCCGCACCCAGCTCGGACAGCCGTTGCGCCGTCCGTTCCCCGATGCCGCTCGACGACCCCGTCACGATCGCGACCCGTCCGCTCAACTCACCCATGACGACCTCCTGCTCGGTGATCGGACGCTACTCGGCGCCACCTCCGACGCTTGGTCCGCCCTCCGCTCGGGCGGCACATGCCCACGGTTCGCCTGCTCCAGGGCCGGGTGGCAGCATGGCGGCATGCACCTGGAACGCGAGTTGACCCTCACCGGCGACGCCCGTGGGGCGCTCGCCCAGATCGTGGCGATCATGACCGACCAGGTCCTCGGCGGCGACGGTCCGCCGATGTGGGATGTTGAGCGGTTGATGGCGCTCGAGGCGCGGCTCGGGATCGTGCTGGGCGTCGATGACGTCGGCGCCGGGTCGGACGAGGCCACCACGGTTACGATCGGCATCGACGATGCGGCGCTGCTGCTCGACGGGATGGCGTTCACCGAGATGGCATCGGTCGATCTGCCGTGGTTCGACATGGTCCGCTGGACGTCCGACTTCGTGACAGCCGAGCTGCGGCCCCACTGGTCCGAGGCCGACTGGCAGGCGTACGCAGCCGGCTGAACGCACCGTCGCCGCTGACCCTCACTGCCGACCCGCACCCCGACCTTTGCCGTGATCCGGTTGTCAGCGACCGTGCTGCGGCAAAGGTCGCTGGGGAGGGTCGGTCACGAGGCGGTGAGGCCGAGGCGGTCGAGTTCGAGTGCGACCACGGCGGGCGCGTCGACCTCGGTGAGGATCGTCACCGGGCGGCGGCCTTCCCAGGCGCCCGGGCGGTGGCGCTTCTTCGACGGCCAGGTCTTTCCCCGGCCGATGCCGTGGCCGGTGTCGACCCGCACCGGCAGGTCGACGCTGCGGTAGTGCTGTGGCGCGAGCAGGTAGCTGATGACGGTGGAGTCGTGGACGAAGATGCCGTCCTGGCCCGCCTCGGTCTGGTTGAACGACCGGTACAGCGGCAGGATCGCCGACGCGTGCCGGGCCCGGGGGTTGTCGACCGTGGCGATCGCATCGATCTGCTCGCCGGTGAGGAACGTGGCCTCGGTGACGTCGAGGCCGGCCATCACGACCGGGCAGTCGGCGCCGAGCACGATGTCGGCCGCTTCGGGGTCGTTGAGGATGTTCGCCTCGGCGGCCGGAGACGCGTTGCCACCGCAGAACGCGTTGCCGCCCATCAGCACGATGCCGGCCAGGTTCGACGCGAGTTCGGGCTCCATCAGCATCGCCAGGGCGATGTTCGTGAGCGGGCCGATGGGGCACAGGGTGATCTCGCCAGGAGCGTCCATCACCTGTTCGATGATGAACTGCACGGCGTGCTGTTCGATCACCGACGTGGTGGGCGGCGGGAGGTGGATGTTGCCCTGGCTGTCCTCGCCGTGGACGAAGTCGGCCGGGCCGCGGTAGTCCATCGCGAGCGGCCGCTCGGCACCCTGCGCGACGGGGATGTCGGTGCGGCCGGCGATCTCGAGCAGCCGCAACGCATTGCCCGTGGCGACCGGCGTGTAGGTGTTGCCGAACACGGTGGTG
>Ga0247831_1004783_pt1 | contig 17650 bp, 23 predicted proteins | sample LaCruzMarch2015__9_FD_192406 | JGI IMG/M metagenome (GOLD analysis project Ga0247831, IMG submission 192406) | Freshwater microbial communities from meromictic Lake La Cruz, Castile-La Mancha, Spain - LaCruzMarch2015_1m | ecosystem: Environmental > Aquatic > Freshwater > Lake | place: Spain... | reverse complement strand
TGTGCAGCCAATATAGAAGTCAAAGTGGACAAATTATTGGATGACATGCAATGGGAATTAAAAGAGTTACATATGAGTAGGAGAGAATTTTATCATCGGTTAAAAATGTTGGACCTAATCCACCTTTCTTAAAGGTGGAATTTTGCTCCACTTTTTATAAAAGTGGAAGTATTTAAAGACAATTTGCTATAGTATTTTATAGAATGTCTTTTTTTACAGAACTAGAGCATATACTTTTGAATAACTATGGTAGATATATGCACATGAAACTTTTTGTTGATTCAGATGATGTTAATTTACAAGATGTTTATTTGAATGCAGTAAATTATCATAATAATAAGTTGATAAATCATCCAGAAATAATTGATGCTGGATTTGATATTTTTACACCTGCATCGGATATTTTATCAAAGCCTCTTGCTAACAAGGTTGATTTTAAGATTGTCTGCGCTTGTAAGATGGTAACTCATATGAATGTATATAATACCGGATTCTATATGTATCCGAGGTCTAGTATTTCAAAGACTCCATTAAGGTTGGCTAATAATCTTGGTATTATTGATGCTGGTTATCGTGGTCATTTAATTGGTATGTTTGACTTGCCTGCTGGCAATACAGAGCATATTAAGAAGCTAGACAAATACTTGCAAATATGTGCGCCTGGTTTAGTGCCTATTTTTGTGGAATTGGTTGATTCTAAGGAGGATTTAGGAGAACAAACGGAGAGAGGTGAAGGTGGGTTTGGATCCACTTCCACTTCCACTTTTTAAAATCCACCTTTAAGAAAGGTGGAGCCAAATCCACTTTTAAGAAAGGTAGATTAGAAATATTTAATAAAAATTAGTTTAAATTTGGCTCCACCTTTCTTAAAGGTGGATTAGAAATATTTAATAAAAATTGGTTTAAATTTGGCTCCACCTTTCTTAAAGGTGGATTAGAAATATTTAATAAAAATTGGTTTAAGTTTGGCTCAAGTTTGGCTCAAGTTTGACTCAAGTTTGGCTCCACCTTTTCCAAAGGTGGATGGAAAAGGTGGATATGGTGGATTTTTTAAAGGTGGAATATATATGACAAGTAAGAATAATTTTTCATTAAAAAAATTTAATTTGAAAAACTTATTTTCAGAAAATACTAAAACAGAAATTATAGGATTATTAGCAATACTAATATGTTTATGGTTAGTATTCTATTTTATTCCCGAAATATTTGCTAGTTTATTTCATACTATTTTAGGTAAGTGTATTCTTTTTTTAGTAATAGTTCTTGTAAGTTTTTATAATGTTAAATATGGAATTTTTTTAGTGATAATAGTTATTATTTTGTCTAGGTTCTCTCTACTAACTAAAGAAGGTTTTGAATGGAATGATAAATCTACAAAGGATTTTATTCTCATTCAAAGTACAACCAATCCAAATCTCGTATTTGATACAAATATGATTCAAAAAAATCAAGCTAGTCAAGAAGAAGTTGATTATTTTAATAAAAATGGAAAATGGCCATGGTCTAGTTCTACAAAAGAGTTATATATAAATGCAATTAATTCAAATCCTTATGTAAAAATTTCGCCAGATGGGGCATTATTGCAAGCGCAAAAGATATATAATGAAACTTCTATTTTAATGGTTCTCTCTTATCAAACAAAAGAAGGTCAATTTTTATTGAATGGTGTTCAGGTTCCTAACTATGGAGGTAACCCAGAAGAGGAACTTCCTAATGGATTTGGTGATTTTCCATATAAATCTGGTTTAAAAACAGATTTAAGAGATGATGTGGTTCGTTGCAATATAGAAACTGGAAATTTAGAGAGAATACGTTATTCTGGTAAGGATGGTATTTATGGTATTCAAAATTATAGTGTAGAGCCAGTTGATTATACAAAGCTTGAAAATATTATTCCTGGATTTATGTTTACTAAGTGTCCTTGTAATCCATGTGTTGCCATGAAAATGAACCCAGAATATACATGTCCTTTTAAATTGAATGTTAAGGATAGACCTTCTCTCATTAGTAGTGTTTGGCAGAAGCTTTGGAATGTTAAAAATGATTGTACAAATAATCTTTGATTATATATTTTATTAGGCAAAAACCATTGTGTTTCTCTCTTTATCAATTATATATTTTTGATTTTTTTATTTTTTTGATTTTTTTATTTTACTATTTTTAACATTCAAATTGTGTTTCTTCGTCTTCATTTTTAAATGCAACACGATTACTAACAGACCGCATTACTTGTGTCATTGATTGTGTGCGATAAGGAGTATCCATTGAATCTAAAACATCATGTTGTATATCTTCATAGTCAGTTTCAATTGCATTAATATTGCTACAATTTGCATTTAGTCTTTGGATTGCATTATGTCTTTGGATTGCATTATGTCGTTGGATTGCATTATGTCTTTGATTATTTGGTATGTGCGTTGTCGCATAAGCTCGCTGCTGACCTTGTGAGTTTCCTCTAGAAGTGCAAAACATATTTGCTAAATTTGTTCCAAAAGTTCTGCGGCAGATGTAAATATCATCACATAAATTTTTCAAAAGGATGTCGTCTGTTAAATTATTAACCGCCATATACTTTTTCAATTCATCAAACAGCTCTTTCATTTCAGTTTTCAACTTTTGAAAATTTTCTTCATGTTCTTCAGTATTATTTTTATAGTTTTTATTATGAAAATTGATTTTGAACAAAAGTTCTTGTGTGCGTTGTCTATAAATGTATTTTGTAAGATCACTTGGTTCTTCTTGTACAGAAACCATTGTTTGAATTTCTTCGCCGGTATTAGTTCTTTTTCCAGTAACTTTGACTACCGAACTATTATTACCAGTAATATGATAAAACTTGTTGCTCTCACTAGCAATGTCTCCTACTCTAAGTGTATGATTCCATGTATTTGTATTATAGTTGTAAATAAGGCCATCAGTAATAGAAATTTCAACATTTTCTAAAAATTTGTATACAATTCCGTGTAAAATCTCTCCGTAAACAAGTCCTGAATTTTCTAACTTGTCAATAAAATAATAGCTGCTTTTTTCGGGTTCACTAATAACGTTCAATAGTGCGGCATCGTGATCTAGACCGAAGCCAATAAATACATTAGTAATACTAATATCTACCAGTTTAAGAAGATCAGTATGCTTTACATTTCCAGCAGTAACTTGACCATCTGTCATGAAAATATGTGTCTTTATTGTGTTAGGATATTGTTCTGATAGTTGTATAGTGCATTCCTTTGTATCTTCTAGTGCTTTTTCTATATTTGTGCAATTACGAGGTATAATTTTATCAATATCTGTAATTATTTTATTGTAACTTGTTTCATCTACTAGTGTGCGGTCAACAATTTTATATATAATGTCGTCAAATGCATGAATAGTGACATGCACTTTGAGACTTGGATTTTCCTTAAAATAAAGTATCATATTTTTTAATGTATGAAGAATATGTTGCATCTTTGCGCGCCCATCTGAGCATGTATCTGTCATAGAAGCTGAACAATCAATTTGAAATATGAAGTCTTGTTCTAACTCAGTGAGAGGCGAGGAAATTGCTTTTAAAGAAAGTAATCCATCTTTTCCACCTTTAGAAAAGGTGGAGCCAAACTTTACGGATTGTTCAATAAATAGTTCTGAAATCATTGACGACATAATTAGCTATAGTATAGATTTCTTTTTAAACTATTTATGTAAATCAATTTTTTTATATCCACTTTTTTTAAAAAAAGTGGAGCAAAAACCAAAAATTTTATTTAAATAATTGTCTTCCTAATTTGGATCCACCTTTCTTAAAGGTGGAAAAGAACATTTCTTAAAGGTGGAAAAAAACAATTTAAAAAGTATTCAAATAATAATATTATAATGGATTCTGGAAAAGTTGAAAACGAAGTTAAACTAGTAGATATACCTGTTGCTGATGAAAACACGTCATTAAATATTATGGTTGCCTTTTTAAATTTGGCGCAAAAGAGAGGTGCATTTACAATTGATGAGTCGGCAAAGATTTGGGAATGTATTAAGGTATTTCAGAAGCCGACTAGTGGTTAGTTCCACCTTTTATAAAGGTAGTATAAGTATTTTAATTTTATACAATTTATAAAATTAAATATCGCTCCGGCCAGGATTTGAACCTGGGACCTCAAAGTGGGTGCAATTATTACTAATTATAACAGCTTCGCGCTCTAACCAACTGAGCTACCAGAGCAAGTTTTATTTTGCAACTTCCCCATTTTAAAATTCAATCTAAAATTATTTTTGCTGTAAGGAAGTTAAAGTAATTATCGGATGGTTGTTTCGATCAACCGACCCCCTGGTTATGAGCCAGGTACGCTTCCTCTGCGCCAATCCGATATTTTTGTGGTGCTTATCCACATACTATGCTAGTACAAAGTCTTTAAATTGTTTTATACAATATATATTTAAAGCAAATAAGAATTAATAGGTGCTGCATTTGAAAGTGTGGTAGTTGGTAACAAACTAATTACTGGTACAAAAGAATACATTTGACCAGAATACATTTCACCAGAATACATTTGACCAGAATACATTTGTTGATTTACAGGGTTTCCACAATTAGGCGAATATCCTTGCTCTAATTTAGAACTACATTTACTTTAATCATAATTCCAATAACAACGTCCTCCTAAAGGTTTATTATTTCTATCAGTGCAAGAAGGACAATTAGTAAATTGATTACACTCAAGTTTACCTTGAGTGCATTTTGTTGTTCCATCAGGAAAATAGGTACACGAAGAATCTCCTTTCATGCATATTTTTGCTCCATCAGATTCTCTCGTATAACATATACGCTCTAAAGACATTCCTTCATTATTGTTGAAAGCAGAATAACTTCCACCTAGTAGAATAACTATTACAATTAATATTAAAAACCAATTTTTCATATATATTTTATACATATTTTAATTACTAAATTATAAATAAGATTTAAAAACAATCTAAAATATTTAATTAAATGAAATTACTAATAATTAGTTTGTTTGGTATTGTCCAAGGGTTTTATACATCATTTTTACATCATAACTATAATATAGGTGGTATTTATTATAAAGACAATAAATATCCTCTCTCTAGACCACATTATGATAAATTTTTAAAATATATTAAAAATAATACAAACGATGAAGATTTAGTTGAAAAATTTATAGAAAGGAAAAGCTACCCTATCTCTAAAAAATATTTTGAGAATTTTGTAAAAAGATTGAATTCCAAAAATATTACGGAACAGAATAGTGAAATCTTAAACAATGATTTATTTAATAGAGTGAATGGAACAATTCGTATTATTGTTGGAAAACCATTATTTAATTTTGAAGAAAATGGTGACTATAATCAACCAGAATATGACTTTTTTGAAAAAAAACAAAAAAAAAATAGTGGAAATAATGGAAATAAAAAATCGGATAATTTTGAAGTAATTACGGATCATAATACAAATTTTACTGCAGTTGGTGGTTATAATTTGATCAAGACAGAGCTTTCTCAGTGTGTAGATCTTTTGAAAAATTATACAAAGTATTCTAAATTCAATGTACGTGTACCAAAGGGTCTCATTTTTGAAGGCCCACCTGGAAATGGTAAGACACTTCTAGCAAAAGCACTTGCCGGCGAGGCAAAAACTGGATTTATTGCCGTATCTGGGTCGCAGTTTCAAGAAATGTATGTGGGGGTTGGTTCTGCGCGAATTCGTGAACTTTTTCAGTTAGCAGAAAAAAATATTCCATGTATTATTTTTATTGACGAAATAGATGCATTAGGCAGAAGTAGAGGTTCAGATAAGGAAATGTCTTCTGCAGAGAGAGATAGTACCTTAAATGAATTGCTTGTAGCACTTGATGGGTTCAAAACAAAACCCGGCGTGTTTATTATTGGCGCGACAAATCGTGCTGATTTATTGGATCCTGCTTTATTGCGACCTGGTCGCATTGATAAACGTATTTTCATAGGTAATCCTGATGAAGTAGCTAGACAAGCTATTATAAAAATACATTCAAAAGGTAAACCACGTAATAATGATATTATAGATGAAGACTTGGTGGAAATAACCAATGGTTTTTCTGCGGCACAAATTGAGAACTTATTGAATGAAGCCATGTTGAATGCCTTGAGATATGATCGTGAAGAGTTTACACAAGAAGATATAGATGTTGTCTATAATAAAGTGTTGGTAGGTTGGCAGCCATCTGAGCATATTTTTACTAGCGAAATGTTGGACAAAATTTGCATACATGAAATGGGACATGCTGTAGTGGGTTTAATGTCTCGCAATCATTCTAAAGTGAAGAAAGTAATTATCAATTTATCTTCGCCTAACTCACCTGGATACACATTGTTTGAGAAATCCAATTCTAATATTTATAGTCGTGATGCTTTACTTGAACATTTAATGATTTTGCTTGGTGGACGCATTGCTGAGGAGCTATTTTATGGACATTTGGGAGTCAGTACTGGCGCTATTTCTGACTTTGAAGAGGCGCTTACTTTGGCAAATAAAATGGTAACCTATTATGGTATGGGAGAGAAAATTATTTATCCAAGAAATAGTGAGAAATATAAGGAAATGATTGATAATGAAATTACCAAGTTATTACAAGAAGCATATGCCTATGCATCTATAACTATTGATAGTGCCAAGGATTTTATTTATGAAGGTTCTTTATTATTGAAGGAAAAAAGGATGTTGACTGCGGACCAGTTGATGAAGATGATTGAAATCCACCTTTAATCCACCTTTAAAAAAGGTGGAGCCAAACCTATCTTTCCACCTTTAAAAAAGATGGAGCCAAACCTATCTTTCCACCTTTGAGAAAGATGGAGCCAAACCTATCTTTACACCTTTAAAAAAGGTGGAGCCAAACCTATCTTTCCACCTTTGAGAAAGATGGAGCCAAACCTATCTTTCCACCTTTGAGAAAGATGGAGCCATATTTTATAAGTAACTGATATTGTGTAAATAAGTATAAAAATATTAATCCACCTTTAAAAAAAGTGGATTAATATATATTTTGGCTCCACCTTTTCTAAAGGTGGAAAGATAGGTTTGGCTCCACCTTTTTTAAAAGGTGGATTGGATTAGGACCTACCCGGATTCGAACCGGGGTTGCCAGATTCAAAGTCTGAAGTGCTAACCACTACACAATAGGTCCAGTTGCAATTTCCTTTTAAAACTTCACCAAGTTATTTTAATTTTGCTGTAAGGAAAAAAATAGCCATCATAATTGAACAAATCAATTTAATTTTAGAATGCTGTATGGTTTATTATTAGAAATAATAATCTTCTCAATAGTTTGAGAAAAGCGTCGGCCGACTTATATTTGCTAAAACCTGCGATATAATTTTGAATTTAAAATGCTGGAAAGGATACCTAATTAGTTATTATTTATAATACTGCATCCGTCACATTTTATATAAAAAAAATGTCTTTAAGTTGTTTTAAATATTTTAAAATTAAATTATTATTTATGAATTACTTAAAGCTTTTTTTGTAAAATAAATATGGGTTTTATTTATAAAATAACAAATCAAATTAGTAAAAAGTGCTATATTGGTGAAACAAAAAAAAATAATCCATATATAAGATGGAATGAACATAAAAGAAAAATAGAACAAGGAATTGGTTGTCCTGCATTACAATGTGCAGTTAAAAAATATGGTATAGATAATTTTACTTTTGAAATATTAATTATTTGTTTTGATGATGAAAGATATAAATTTGAGATTGAATATATTAAAAAATATAATTCTATTGCTCCAAATGGATATAATTTAACAAAAGGTGGAGAAGGAGGTGGTTTTTATGGTAAGAAACATAGTCAGGAAACGATTGATAGAATTAGTCAGGTTTCAAAACAAAAATATATAGATAATCCTCAACTAAAGAAAGACATGTCTGAAAGACAAAAAATTGTTATGAATAGTCAAGAAGTACGTAATAAAATTAAAGAAGGATATAATAATTCTGATATTTTTATAAATTTAAAAAAGGAGAAAGGTAAGAGGGGTTTTGCTAGAATAAAAGTTATGCAATATGACTTATATAATAATTATATTAATACATATGAAAGTATTGCAAATGCAGCAAAATCAAATAATATTGATTATAGAACAATAAGTAAAAATATAAATGGAAAATTAAAAACAGGAGGTGGATTTATATGGAAAAAAATAGAATAAGTCTATAAATAAAATTAGTAATTAAATTATTAATTTTATTAAAAATGCATGAGGTGGGATTCGGACCCACGAACTCGTAGAGACGTGATCTTAAGTCACGGACGTTTTTATGGGTTATCTTATTTGGAGCTACTAAGCGCGGCTTTATCCACTTAAAAATAACTGACCACTTCGCTACCCATGCAATTTTACTAGTTCCTTTTAAAAAGACTGAAAGTATGGTTTCAAATTTTAAAATAATTGCTGTAAGGAACTAAAGATATTTTATGCTCATACTGAGAGTCGAACTCAGCCTAATCGCTCATAAGACGATGGTGCTAACCGATACACTACACGAGCGCTTTTGCTAGTATATTGCTTGCTATATAATACTACAATTTATATTTGTAATATGTCTTTAAATTGTTTTTTATAATATATTTCGTTTCTTTAATTATATTCATCTAATTGTTTATTCACAGATTCATATACTTTTCTAATAAACTTTTTAATTTTTAATTTTTTATATGTTTCTATATGCTCTATTAATGTATCGTAATTTTCACATAATTTATTAATTTCGTTATCTATTTCTGATTCTATTTCTGATTCTATTTTTGCGACTAATTCTTTATCAGGTTCTTTTGTATCAGGTTCTTTTGTATCAGGTTCTTTTGTATCAGGTTCTTTTGTATCAGGTTCTTTTATATCAGGATATTCCACTGGATTTGGTTTTATTAAATTTCTTTTTTTTTCATATGCACAACCACTTATACGACAATAAGAACCTTTTTTATTAGGTCTTAAAATATTTAATTTATAATTGTTACAAACTGATTTTTTAACAATATAACTATTACAAAAACTTAGCAAAAATAGTAGTAAACTACCTTTGAACATGCTAATCATATTATATTATATTATAATATATTATTATCTTTAAATACCTTTTCTACTTTTAGAAAAAGTAGAGCAAAAATTGACAGGTTTGGCTCCACCTTTTTTAAAGGTGGAATGCAAGCGCCAATATTCCCACACCAATAATTCCTAAAACTATTCCCATATGGTAATTGTATTGCATCTCTCTATACATCTGTAACCAAGCTTTTACTTGTAATGAATCATTTGTATGGTTTAACATCCAATCTGACTTTGGAGAGAGCATATAGTAGAAATAGTTGGTGACAAAACTTGTTGCCATAACAAGACAAACTATTGCCCATCTAGAGAGCTTTTCTTTCTTTATTTTTATATTGTAAAAGATGAGAAAGAGAGAAAGAATAAATCCATAAAAATAACCATAATAACTTATAGTTAATCTCTCTTCAGAGATCTTTTCATATCTTTTTTGTAAATCTCTTGGCAACTTTGACTTGTATTCCTTTACAATTGCACTTTTATCTGTCATATAATAGAAGTAAATCATTCCGATAATGAATACTGCAGAAATACTACATGAAATAGGACAGGGCATTTTTAATTATATTATAATTATATTATAATATAATATATGAGTTACTTTCATACTTACGTTTACTTGATTATTTTTGTCAAATTACTTTTTGTTATATTGGCAGTTTCACATATGTATATGAAAGCAAATAAAAAAACCGATTCAGATTTAGACAAAACAATTGTTTATTGGAAAGAGAGAGTTGAATTTGTTTTTGAAATTTTAATGGCTTTGTTACTTATTTATTTATTTAATCCAAGACATGATCATAGAACATTAATTGATTCTCATATAAAAATATTATTATATCTCTTTGGATTTATTTTATTAATTACTGCAAAATGGAGTGCTTTTTTTATAGAGTCTATATGGTTTAAGGATACTCAAAATATAATAGGCGAAGAGCATTAAAATATTTTTTTTTACATGCGTTTTCTTTGTGCTAAATAGCCTGCAGAACTACGACCAACTAGTCCTACATCTGTATGAGGTTTGTAAATAAATGTACCTTTACTAATAGTATAACAAAGATTACTAGAGCAACCATTATACATTTTATTATATGGTAGCAAAGTGGTGTCAAACATTGTTTTATAATTAGTCGCTTTATTTAAACGATTTGATGGATAAGAAGTTACATAAGATGTTGTTAGATTTGATGCAAGAGAGAACATTATATTATTAATGGATAAAATAAATCCTTATCCACCTTTGAGAAAGGTGGAGCCAAATATACCCATCCACCTTTGAGAAAGGTGGAGCCAAATATACCCATCCACCTTTGAGAAAGGTGGAGCCAAATATACCTTTAATAAATGTGGAAAAGGTGGAAAAATGAGAGTTTGGCTCCACCTTTTCAAAGGTGGAAAAGGTGGATTGGATTATGCCTTTCTACCACAACCTCCACATCCTGGTTTTACACTATGGATACGTGAAATCATACCAGAATTAAGAGGCGTATTATTAACTATTGGTTTTGACACTACATTTTGTGGTGGTGCGCTAAATTGTTGTGGAAATATGTTTCCATTTGTTATAAACATATTTATTTTTGCTGGCATATTATAAATAATACAAAGATTATAATTATTTTTTTTTATATTCTTTTTATTGGCTAAAATATTTAACCTATTACTTGACCATTTGTTAATACAGCTACAGATAATGTACAATTTATTGAATTAAATAAGGTTTGTGGTGCAATGTCACTACCACCATTTGTATAATACACATTATCTATTGGCGAAATACATTTGCAATCAAAATATATAAGGAAATCACTTGAATTAGCAGTTTGTTGAATAACTTTGTTATCAAATTGAAACGTGTAAATTCCATTTTTTATATTTATTATTTTTGCACGGGTATAACTAGTATTTCCGTTTTGTATAGCATATACATAATTACCTACTTCAAAATCATAATTATTTATGGGTTCAGGTTGCCAAATTGGGTTATTATATATTTGCACATCTTGTTTTCCATATGCACTCTCTTCTTGAGGACAATTGCACCCACTAACAATGCTGGTTTTTGTTGTCTTTCCACCATATATTGGGAAGGCAGGATTGAATGGAATAGGTTGACCAAATGTAGGTGGAATTGGACCTCTTCTTAAAGGCCCTTTACCCTTTAATCGGTTTAAATAACGATCATAAGAGTTGTGTTTTATATCACAACCAATTCCGCCCGGACTTTGGCCTCCTGGTTTGGAACTAGTCACCGATGTATGACGTCTATTCATGCTATTATTGGAACCGGTAGGTACAACGGCTTTTTGCACACTTGGCACTGGTCTGTCACTCATTTGATTCCAACATACTCCTTGAGTTGCTCTTGTGGGTTGTTTGTAAGCGTTCAAAGGTCCTAAATTGGATGTATAGAGAGAACTATACACTCTAGCTGTATTTTGTATTAATTTAAGTTTTTGATATTGATCTGCAGGAGTATTTCCATTTAAATTAGGATAATAATTTGAACAACGATAATAGTTCACTGGTAAACCTATTATTTTATTTGGATTGTTATATACTATGGAAGTTCTTTGAACAGAAGTCATATATATACTAATTGCTATTTTATTCTTTTACAAATTGTTTCTTTTGTTTCTTTTGTTTCTTTTGTTTCTTTTATTTCTTTTGTTTCTTTTATTTCTTTTATATTTTGTTTTTGGAAAAAAATGAATGCAAAATAATATGTAAAATGAATAAGTATATATAATTTATACATGAATAATCGTATTAAAATTGTCGGAAATTGTTGCGTAAATTGTGGCAAAACGTATAAGAAACAAAAAAATTTAGATGATCATATAGTATTCTGTGATTTCTTACATAATAGTAAGAAAGAAAATATAGATGTAGATGAAGTAGTTATTCCATCGGCAAAAAATATGTATAAAATGTTAATAGAACTAGGAAAAAAATATATTATTTTGGAAGAAAAAATGTCGGAAATGTCAAAAGGTGTTGAAAAAGGTATTGTTACAAAAAATAAGCAAGTCAATGTATTAGAATGGTTAAATGAAAATGTGCAACCAAAAATAGTATTTGAAAATATAATGAGTCTCATCAAAATAAATGATGCAGATGCGGAATTCTTTTTGGATCATTCATTTGGCGATGTTTTGCAGGGAATATTTACAAGAACATTGTTTTGTTCAGAAGAGAAACCCATATTTGCTTCAAATAATCAAAAGGTAAATACATTTTATATTTATCAGGTGCTAGAACATGAAAAAAAAGGATGGATATTGGCTTCTAGAGAGATACTTGTAAAGTTTTTCAATAAAATACATATTAAATTCATAGATGTATTTTATTCTTGGAAAAAGGTAAAAATATTAGAAGTTGGTTTAAATAAAGATAGATTTGAAACAACTTGTGATAAGGCCATTGTTAAATTGATGAGTGTAGATTTTCGGGTGGAAAATACGTTTTCTAAGACGAAATCGGTTTTGTTTAAATCCACCTTATCCACCTTTGAAAAGGTGGAGCCAAACCTACTATTTTGATCAACTTATCCATCTTTGATAAAATTTTGTTATTTTTTTTTATTATTAAACTATTTTTGTCTTGTTTTCTTATCTTTCTTTAGGTTTGTTTTCTTATCTTTCTTTAGGTTTGTTTTCTTATCTTTCTTTAGGTTTGTTTTCTTATCTTTCTTTAGGTTTGTTTTCTTTTTCTTAATTGTTGTATTCATATAGTCATCCCAAATTGGGAAGAACATAGAATAGTTTCCACCACCAATTTCATGATGTTTCTTATGATATTTTGAAGTAACAAATCCAGGTAGTAAAGGATAATTTATATCATAATGAAGATAAATAGAATAAATGAATATAATTAATGATGATATATTATATTCAATCATACTAATGTCTATAAAAAATATAGGCAAATAATGTATTATAAATATATCTAAACTATATTCAATATGACTATTATGTAATGAGTCTATAGGTATTAAATTTTTTACATTATGATGTTTTTCATGTAAAAACTGTTTTAAAATAGGAATACGATGTATTATACGATGTGTCCAATAAAAAAGTGCGTCTACTATTAATAAATGAAACAGAATATTTGGTAATTTTATTGTATTATTTATATTAAATATATTTTTACAATATGTATTTAAATAATAACCAAATGCTAATGCTATAAAAAAATTTATAATTATATTTTTAATATATTCATAATTTATTTCATCTTTTCTTTTTGGATAATTTTTATGATTTATAGTTATAAAAATAAATAATATAATAATAATGACTACTAAAAAATACATATAATTTACTTTTATAAAAAAATTTTTTTTTTAACTTTTGTCTTCAATTATGTCTTGACACTTTTCTTCACACTTTTCTTCACACTTTTCTTCACATTTTTCTTCACATTTTTCTTCACATTTTTCTTCACACTTTTCTTCACACTTTTCTTCACACTTTTCTTCACATTTTTCTTCACACTTGTCTTCACACTTTTCTTGACAAATATAAAGACAATAATATTGAACAATTACTGAAAATAAAAAATAACCTATACCATAAAGTGATAAGTATACAATATAATTTTCCTGATTTAATCCTAAAACACATAAAATAATAAGCACAACTCGTGAAATCAACTTTATTAAACTAACTTCTGCTTTTATAAAATATGGTTCAATAATTCCAAATAGTATTAGACCTACTATACTTTTTTTTAAAATATTATAAAAAATTTCAAAATTAATATTTGTATAATCCATGTAAAATATATATAGACTTAGTACCAATAATCCTGATAATTCATATGGTTTTTCAAAAGAACTTATATTAGTAATCCCATGTAATCCATTTGTAATTACTGAAATAATATAAAAAAAAGGATCTTTAAAACTAACTAGTAAAAAAAATATATAATGTAATCCTTTTAACAACTCTAATATAAACTCTGATTTATATTGTATTAATTTTTCATTATCGCTAATATCATCGTACATTTTAGCTACTAAACCTCCTAAAAATGCAGCAATATAATATTTAAAATTTTCCATATATCTTATTAATTAAATATATATTTTATTAATTAATATAACTTATATTTACACTCGTTAGATTTATTTTATTATAAAATTGATTTTTTTTATACTTCACAAATATATTTCAATTATTATAATATAATTTTTTATAATTATATTATAGTATGAATATTAATATTAATTACACTTTTAGTTTAGAAATATTGTTAATGATTTGTTTTATATACATTTTTTTACTTTGTAATACTTTTTGTAGTTGCTGTAATGTTGAAAAAATGATTGAAACATTAAGGCAACACGTACAGAATGCAAGTTTATCTAATTATTAAATAATTTAAAATAAATAATTATTGAACCTATTATATTAGTAATCGTACAAAAAATTATAAAATATATTACTATATTTTTAAATATATTTTTTAAGGTTTCACTAGAAGTAATATATAAACATTTTAAGAACATTACAAAAATAGTCGTTATAAGTATATTAGGTATATAATGATTTGTATTTTCTACAGATTCATTTAAAGGATTTTTTGTACCAAAAATAATATCAAATACATCCGGACCTATATTTGTTTTACAATTTGTATGATGTAGTGAGTGTACATTATTTATACGAAAATAACCATAATTAATGTTATGTACGCTAGAATAAAACAATACAGAAAATAAAAGTGACCATTCATCTAAAAATATAGTATCAAAAATATAATATAAAGGAAGAAAAATAATTGGGAAACCTAACTCTATTAAACATTGACTTATATGAGAATAATAATTATTATTATTATGATGATATCTATGTAAAGCAGTAAATATATTATCATAATAATGACTACCTAAGTGCGCAAAATAAGATATACATAATATTATAAAAAATGTAACAATTCCTTTGACATAATTAGTTGGTGAAATGTAAGATATCGCAATAAAAATAACTATCCATGTTAAATAATTTTCTTTTATAGAATTTATAAATGTAATTTCTGTTTCTATTTTGGCTTCTGTTTCTATTTTGGCTTCTGTTTCTATTTTGGCTTCTGTTTCTATTTTGGCTTCTGTTGTTTCTTTTAACTTAGTAGCATCGTTTATTTTTTGGTTTTCTATCATAATATAATTTATTAGTTATTTTATTTTATATAAAAATTATGCATAAGTATTATTGTAATTATTTAATTTACAATTTATTGTATTAAAGCATATTAATAATAAACATTTTGTTGCAATTAACATCCAAACATTAATTAATAATTCTATTTGTTTTTCATATTCGTGATCACATTTATAAACTATTTTTGCATTTTTAAATGCATTAGAACGCATTTCACATGAGTTTTCATGTAAGTATTTTTGCTCTAAGTGTGTTAATGGACATCCATGAAAAACAACAATAGAGAATGCATCTAATGTTATAATAATTAATAAAACACATAAATGATTTATATTACTATTAAATGAAAATATAAATGCTACTAAAAAAATTAACATGTAATGAGCATTAGTATATATTATTCCTAATACTGCATTTGTTAAACCTACTTTTTTTATTGAGTTTAATATAGTATTAGATACGATGCGTATAATATTTTCATCTTCTTTCATTTTTTTTACTTTTTTTTGTCTTGTTTTATTTTCTTTATTTATTTTATTTTCTTTATTTATTTTATTTATTTTATTTTCTTTATTTATTTTATTTTCTTTATTTATTTTATTTTCCTTATTTATTTTATTTTCCTTTTTCATATTATTATATCTTAATGAATTTAAAATATAATAAGAACGTATAAAATCTTCTTTTTCTTGTTGGTATTCTTTTTTAATTTTATAATAAAAAGGTTACTATTGAAGTTAGAATAATACTATTCGTTTTATGTTTGATAAATCTGGATTATATTTATAACATTCATAAAAAAACCATAACATTGTTAATAAATAAATAATAAATAATAAAGGAGTATAATTTTTTAGAATATTGTAGTAGTTATTTATAATATACTGAGTTATTACAATACAAAATCCACCAACAACAAATATATCAAATAATAGTACAGGCCAATGATAAACACCTTTATCAAACATTAAAAAAAATGCAGAATCCCACAGAAAATATAAAAAAACTATAAACCAAAAATTTTTAAAATTTATATTGAAAACATCAATATAATAAAATATGAATAATAATAATATAATATATCCTATAAAAAATGTAACTATTAATTTTATTATAAATTCATTTTTTTCATTTTTATAAAAATTAAATTTATAACCTTGAATATCAGAAATCATATTTAAATAATAGTTCCATTCTGTTATTAATAATATATATTGAATAATCATAAAAATAAAAAAAAAAGTAATATATTTTTTATAATTTATTTTCATTATATATTATAAATATTTTTAAAATATATTAATGTCATTTATATCAAACGCATGGAAAGGTAACTGATCAAAAATAAATTCCAAATTCATTTCTTGGAGTATTTTTTGTTTTAATTGTAATAATTTATTATATATTGCATTAAATAAACCTGAATTATGAAAAATTTGTAGTATTTTTATTTTACCTTCTTTACTTTTATCTTTCATCATTTCTATTATATTTGGATTTGGTTTATTGTTTTTTATGTTTTCATTATGAAAATATGTTATTAAATAACTTATTTTTTCTTCGTCAAAATCTTGACAAAATCCTTTTTCTTTCCAATAGTTGACATCTGTTAAATTTATATAATCATCGCGTATCTGAAAAAATAAAGAAAATAATATCAATGTATTTTTAATTTTTTCATAATTTTTTCTAAAAATGACATTTGTGCTTTTGTCCATAAGTAATTCTAAATTCATAATAAATGCATAGCCTGTTTTATAAACCATCATTTTTTCATACTCTTCTAAGGTTGGTATGACTTTATTTTGAGTGTAATAAATATCCATACCCTGTCCTTCATGTAGATAGTATAAATATTTTATAATTTTATTGGAAGTTTGTTGGCTAAAGTTTTGTGTAATTTGATTTAAAGATTTGAAAATAGAATAGTATCCTGAGTTAATAGAGAGAGGAGTACCATATTTTAAATGAGCACATGGTTCATTGCGTCTTAGAGTTCCGTTGTCTTCTATATCGTCAATCACTAAAGATGCATTGTGAGAATCATTTGTTATATCATTAATTAATTCTATATTTGTTTCGCTAACACCTAGGAGTTTTCCAAATAAATCGCCTAATACTTTGCGAATATTTTTTCCTTTTTGTCTTTTATAATAATTAACTGGTTCTAGTAAAATGTCTTCCATTTATTAATTACTATTTTTGTTTTAAATATTTATTTTTAACTAAATCCACCTTTTTCCACCTTTTGGAAAGGTGGAGCCAAATCTAATCCACCTTTTGGAAAGGTGGAGCCAAATCTAATCCACCTTTTGGAAAGGTGGAGCCAAATCTAATCCACCTTTTGGAAAGGTGGAGCCAAATCTAATCCACCTTTTGGAAAGGTGGAGCCAAATCTA
>Ga0247831_1004782_pt1 | contig 17652 bp, 18 predicted proteins | sample LaCruzMarch2015__9_FD_192406 | JGI IMG/M metagenome (GOLD analysis project Ga0247831, IMG submission 192406) | Freshwater microbial communities from meromictic Lake La Cruz, Castile-La Mancha, Spain - LaCruzMarch2015_1m | ecosystem: Environmental > Aquatic > Freshwater > Lake | place: Spain... | reverse complement strand
TAACAAAAAAGCCGCCTTGGGGCGGCTCCTCCGATTCAAAAAGTAAATTGCCTCCTTTGGTCGGCAATTCACTTTTTGAATCGGAGGGCTAAATAAAATATTTTGACACACTTTTTTGAACATTCCCTGAATAAAACTTATTTTCGCAAAATTCAAATGACTTCCAACGCTCATCCAATTTAACTTGCCCACAATTCTCGTCACTTCATGTTAAAACCATAAACAATTTTTGCTCATGAAAATCGCTTACCTGTACACTGAATCAGCCCTCACCCCATGGAAAGAGAACGTAAGTTACAAAACCTTACAATTTCTAATGGAACACACCCCAAATGATTTTAGCCCTTCAATTGTTCACTTTATTGATTTCACCCCTTCTTTTGCTCAAGAATTAAAAAAATTTGATCTGGTGTTTAACCTCTGTTATGGTTACCGAGATGCAGGACAAGTAGAAGTTGCCGATTGGTTGACCCAAAATGGGATTGTACACACTGCTTCCCCCACTCCTGCCATGTTGATGGCCCAGGACAAAGCAGGTTTGGAAAACATTTGTGCCGAATTGGGTGTAGGCACCCCTCAGCTCATTCATTCGCCAGCGCAATTGCAGTCGGAACAGCTGTATTTGCGCAAACCTCGCCTGGGTAGTTGCCACCGCGACATTCAAATTGAATCTGGAAATTGGTTTATTCAACATTGGGAAGCACTGGAAGGGGATTTTATCCTCCAGCCTTACATCTCGGGTAGAGAGTTCTCGGTTGCGGTGATTCCAAATTTTGAAGGTTTGGACTTTGAAGTGTTGCCACCTGTTGAAATTTATCCCATCAAAAGCCAGGAGGTGTATACTGCGGGAAAGAGTTTTGGTGCAACTGCACGTTGCTTTTCTCCCGATTTAGGGGCTGGCCTGACCGATGAATTACAAGCTGCTGCACTCAATATTCACAAAAAAATGAATTTGAGAGGCATGAGCAGAACCGATTTTCGGGTGGATGCCCAAAATCAGATTTATGCTCTGGATGTCAATGCGATGCCCAATCTTGATCCCGAGCTTTCCTTGATGCCCGCCATTTGTAAGCATGCCGGGATAGCGATTGAAACCCTCATTCAGCGAATCATCCAAAACACCTTTGCGAACACACGGGTACCTATTTTTGCCTTTGACAAATAACCTTAGGAACGGGTTCAGAATAAACCAACAAAAAAGAGTCCAGTCAAATGCTTGGTTTATTTTGAAACCGGTACTTAGTAGTGGGGCAAAAATAAGTGCTCATTTTTCCTGAGCCAGAGGATTAGTTAAGCCACTTGAAATGAAACGTTTACTTATCTAATCCTCTGGCAAAATGAGCACTTATTTTTTTATCGCCCCTAATCTTCACAAAAACTTCACATCTACTTGTCTACAATCCATTTGCACCTTTGTAATTTTCCGCAAAACTATTTTTATGCTGCGCAACCTATGGCTTTGCTCCATCCTGCTGCTGCTTTTTCTGGCTTGCCAGGAACAAAAAGCCGCATTCAATTCCCAATTGCCTCCCCGCCGTATTCAATTGCCTGATGGCTGGAGCATCAGCCCGATCGGTAAGCAAATGGTACTGGGCGACCTGCCGCTGCAAGTACTGCTCAGCTCGGATGGCCGCCGTGCCGCAGTAAGCAACAACGGCCAAAGTGGGCATTCCCTGCAATGGGTCGACCTGGAAAAAGATACCGTGCTGCACACCCTGGCAGTGCCCAAGGCTTGGTATGGCCTCGCCTTGAGTGCAAAGGGGGACATGTTGTACACTTCAGGGGGGAACGACAACAACGTCAAGCAGTACCAGATCGTCAACGATAAATTGCTGCTCAAAGATTCCATCTCCCTTGGCGCCCCCTGGCCCAAAGCCACCATTTGGACGGCGGGGCTTTGCCTGGATGAATCTGCTCAAACCCTTTATGCATTGGGGAAAGATTCTAAAATGCTGTATATTATTGATTTGCAGCAAAAAAAGGTAAGCCAAAAAATTGACCTCGCCGCACAACCTTACGCCTGTATCTTGTCCCAGGACAAAAAAGAGCTCTACATCTCCCTCTGGGGCGGCAAAGCCCTGGCCATTTACGACATTGCGCAGCAAAAAATCAGCACTCAAATCCCTACTGGCTTGCACCCCACTGAAATGGTACAAAGCAAAGACGGCGGGCGTTTGTTTGTGGCCTGTGCCGACGACAATACCGTTGAAGTGATTGACTTGCAAAAACGGCAAGTGACCGAAACCCTGGTCGCTGCCCTGTACCCGGATGCTCCAACGGGTAGCGCACCCAACTCGCTCGCCCTTGCTGATGATGGCAAAACCCTGTTCGTTGCCAATGCGGACAACAACTGCCTCGTGGCTTTTGACATCGCAGAAGTTGGAGAAACCGAGGTAGAGGGTTTTATCCCCACGGGCTGGTACCCCACCTCAGTGCGGGTAAAGGGGAATAAAATCTATGTTGCCAACGGCAAAGGAAGTATTGGTTCCCTGGCCAATCCCCACGGTCCACAGGATGGTGAGGAGGAGGGCCACGGAAGAGGAGAATACATTGGTGGCTTGTTCAAGGGTTCTTTGTCCTTCATCGATGTACCCGATGAGGCTCAATTGAAGCAGTACTCCCGCTGGGTATACCAAAATACGCCCTACTCCAAGGCCATCGAACAAAAAGCCGCAGGTGAAACGGGCAACCCTATTCCCAGAGTGGTGGGCGAACCTTCGCCCATTCGCTACGTGTTTTACATCATTCGGGAAAACCGGACTTACGATCAGGTCTTTGGCGACATCAAGCAGGGCAATGGCGACCTTTCCCTCTGCTTGTTTCCCGACAGCGTGACGCCCAATGCCCACAAGCTGGCTCGGGAGTACGTGTTGCTCGACAATTTTTATGTCAATGCCGAAGTAAGTGCGGACGGCCACAGTTGGTCGATGGGTGCCTACGCCAATGACTACCTGGAAAAAACCTGGCCTACCAATTATGGCGGCAAAGGGGGGAGCTACGATTATGAAGGGCAAAATCCCAGTGCTGTACCTAAAATGGGCTTCATCTGGGATCACTGTCTGCGCAACAAGGTCAGTTTTCGCAGTTACGGCGAAATGGCTTACGGCTTCAATCCGGCCATTCCTCCTTCACTGCGGCCCTACACCTGCCGGCAATACCCAGGCTGGGATTTGAATATCAAAGATTCGCTGCGCTACGAGCGCTGGAAAACGGATTTTGATTCCTTACTCCACAAAAATGCTGTGCCCAGGCTGAGCATCATCGGTTTGGGTGGCGATCACACCTCTGGCGCTGCGCCCGGTGCCCGTACCCCCGCCGCGATGGTGGCCGACAATGACTGGGCTTTGGGCAAAATCATTGAGCACATTTCACAAAGTTCCATTTGGAAAGAATCGGCTGTATTTGTGATCGAAGATGATGCCCAAGGTGGCCCCGACCACGTGGATGCCCACCGCTCCATTGCATTGGTTGTCAGTCCTTATTCCAAGCGTAAGCATTACGAACGAACGATGTACTCCACCGCAAGTATGGTGCGCACCATCGAGCTGATCCTGGGCCTCAAGCCGATGAGCCAGTACGATGCTGCTGCCACACCGATGTATGCTTGTTTTGCCAAAAAGCCCAATCTGCAAGGGTATACTGCAGTGCCCTATCGCATCTCCCTAAATAAACTCAACCCCCAACGAGGCAAACTTTCCCAACTTTCGCGCAATTTGCCACTGGATAAAATGGACCAGGTGCCAGATTTGTTGTTCAGTGAAATTGTATGGAAAGCAGTAAGAGGGGAAAATTCGGTGATGCCTGCGCCAAGGAGAGGGGCTTTTATCCGAGCAAGAGAGGAAGAGGAAGAGTAGGTTTGAGGTGATTTGATTATCAATTAATTGAATAATTCCAGGCATAACGACCATCGGCAGCGCCTCCAAAACGGCTGTAATATTGATGCATTAACCTGGATTAAAGTGTAGAACACCGCAACATGAAGGGGTTACGGTGCACTGCACCTTTAATCCATCACTTGGTGCTGAATGCTACAGACGTTTTGGCGGCTCTGCCGCCGGCCGCTTAGCTCAAAATTATTTAACTTATTGATAATCAATTCACCTCAAGTCTCGTAAAGAACAATGCGCGCCTTAGAGACGTAAAATCTTGCGTCTTTAAGGCACTTTTGCTCAAAACTTCAGGAGCATATACCCTTGTGGCACGTAGGTGGTGATGGTCGTCAACGCGGAATGAGCAACTCGTACCCCCGGCCAAAGGTCTTTCGTCACCATTTTGCGCGCAATCAGGGATTGACCACAAACCATAATGTCTGCACCAGCTTCCAATAGGGCTTCATAAACCTTGAGATTGGGATTGTCGGTCTGAAAGCGCTCCTGGTATTGCGCATTGTTCAGCAAGCTGAATATCGCGCCCCCGTGGACGACGACCTTCACTTTGAGCGCGGCTTTGGGAACGCCCGCCAAACCATGCAGGTTCATCAAACGGGCTACATTGTCTACCCATTTGGAAATTTGTTTGTTGTCCTCGGCGGCAGTGGATAGGTCTACCATGATTTTATAGGTCAAGGTAGGATCGGGCCGCTCCGTCGCGTCGGGAATTTCGTAAATTCCGCCATAAGCTTTGACGATAGGGAACTGGGGAGTCTGTCCAAAAAGGAAAGAACATCCCATCACCGCAATGACAATTAAACCGAACTTGATAAACTTGTGCATAAACTTGATTATTAACCCGGGCTAAGTTAGTATATTTTGGATCAAATGATGTCCTTCGAGTAAAATGTCCAGTATTTTGGTAGCGCACTCCGAAGTGCTGGGAGAGGACGACGGCTATGTCAACTCAACTCCTCAATCCTAGTTAAAAATAAAGTATAAAATCACAAAAAACAGCATCATCACAAATGCCCTTCCTGCCAGCACCTCAATATCAACCCGAAGTTTGATCATTGTTGAGGAATTTTGTTAATTGCGTAAGAAGTTTTTCTCGACTCAATAAAGACAACTAAAAATATTTTCAATGCCCAAAAAAGCACCAGCTGATTTGACTGTTCATACCCGGGTAAAAGAGGCGCTTAAGTCCCTGAATCTTGACCAAACAACCGTAGCCCAAAAGCTGGAGGTTACCCAAACCATGGTCAGCATGGCGCTGCGTGGCACCAACCAAAAAACCTTCTTGCGCTTGTTGACCCTCCTGAAAAATGAATACAACCTGGATTTTAATGAGAACTCCGCTGGAGGTGACCACATCGAAATGATCAAAACGGAATTGCGAGAACTAAATGATAGAATGGGAGAGGTGTTGAGAGGAATTGAGGAGTTGAAGGAGATGATGAAGAAATAGGTAACCATTTTTATCAAGTCAACAGTCCATAAAGTGAGCAAAAATGACAAAAAGCTATTAATTTGCCCTGCCTCAGCGCGCTTCTGCACCCCGTGTAGTGAATACCAAATCTGAGATCATTATGGAAAATAGACATCGCTTGAATAGCATCCAGGTTTCGGGGTTCAAGTCCATCCAAGACTTGGAGCTTGAAATTCGCGATTTGAATATACTGATTGGGCCCAATGGTGCAGGCAAATCCAATTTCATTGAACTATTTCGATTCATTCGGGAACTGGTAGAAGAACGGATGCAAGTTTACGTGGCACGCAAAGGAGGAGCTGAAAAGATGCTGTACTATGGCTCCAAAGTAAGCCAGGAATTGAAGGTTAGCATTGATATTGCTCCCAATTATTACAGCTTCAAACTGGTACCAGGGCAAGGCGATCGATTGGTTTTTGAATACGAAAATTGCAGTTTTGACACTGACTCGGTAAAGCCGAAGCGTTATCATGAAAACATCAACCAAACGCTGACCGAATCTGATCTTGGCGCGTACAGTCGCCAAAAACCACAAGGGGTTGGCAAATATGTATACAACGCGCTGAAAGAATGGCGGGTTTACCATTTTCACGACACCAGCGACTCTGCCCGGGTAAAAAAAATGGGAAAAATCAGTGATGTAGCCTACCTACGGGAAGATGCATCCAATCTGGCCGCCTTTTTGTTGCAAATGCAAAATAGCCATCCAAAACATTACCAACGCATTGTCAAGACCATCCAGTTGGTCATTCCCTTTTTCCGGGATTTCAGGTTGAAACCCACATACAACAGTCCAGAGCATATTTTACTGGAATGGACAGACCAGCATTCGGATGTTGTTTTTGGCGCTGATGACTTGTCGGATGGATCGTTGCGGTTTATATGCCTTACTGCGCTTCTGCTCCAGCCCCAACTGCCCAATTTGATCTTGCTGGATGAGCCAGAACTAGGACTCCATCCCATGGCCATTCAGATTTTGGCCGGATTGCTCCGAAAAGCAGCCCATTCCACCCAATTGATTGTGTGTACCCAATCACCCAATTTGGTTTCTGAGTTTGTTCCAGAAGACATTATCGTAGTAGAACACCGGGAAGGGGCATCTACGTTCCTACGGGTAGGAGAAGGAAGCCTGAATGCATGGTTGGAAGAATATTCCCTGGGTGAGTTGTGGCAGAAAAACGTAATCGGAGGGCGTCCATGATACGAGTCAATATCCTTTGTGAAGGCCCAACCGAGGAACAGTTTGTAAAAAAGATGCTGTATCCTCATTTTATTGAGCAAGGAATCATGCTCACTGCGCGAAGCTTGGGAGGAGGGTTCTCCTACCAGCGATTGAAACATCAAATCATCCAGTGGCTCAACAACGATCAAGGAGCCTATGTAAGCACACTGGTTGATTTATATGGGATCAACAGTAAATATCCCGGTTATGCCGCCAGTAAAGATTTGGATGCCTATGCAAAAGTTCGGTTCATTGAAAACGCTGTGCAAGCGGATATTTTAGGCTCACCAAACATATACAACCCAAAATTTGTTGCTCACTTTCAGCTTCATGAATTCGAAGCACTGTTGTTTTCAGCACCGGAAATCATGGAAGAATGGTTGGCACTGGACCAAGCCATTTCCTCGGGTAGTTTTGCCGCAGTGCGAAACGCCTTTGAAACGCCAGAGCACATCAATGACAACCCTCGAACTGCGCCTTCCAAGCGAATTTTAGCCATCGCACCCAAATATGATAAAGTAGCTGAAGGATTAATCATTGCCCAAGAGATTGGGTTGCCAACAATCAGAGCGGCGTGTCCTCATTTTAATCGCTATTGCCTGAAAATCGAGCAACTCGCTTTGGAAAATGATGTATAGGTGTTCTCTTGATGACCAGCAGCTTAATCTAATTGCGAGGCGCAAATGCTTTTTAAAAATGCTGTGGTAATGACTGTTTCAATCCCAGCTTAATCCAATTGCAAGCTCATCTATGTTCGCCAGTGGGAATGTTTCTATATTGTTTCAATCCCAGCTTAATCCAATTGCGAGTAAAAAGCGGTACGCGTCCACACTATAATATGAACTAGTTTCAATCCCAGCTTAATCCAATTGCGAGATCCGTTCCCGTTCCTGTACCGGATTGGTTGTACACGTTTCAATCCCAGCTTAATCCAATTGCGAGCGGCGCTGAGGCTATCGCTAAGCTGCCATTCCTCGAGTTTCAATCCCAGCTTAATCCAATTGCGAGCCAAGCTGTAATTCAATCACCTCAACTAATTGGAACGTTTCAATCCCAGCTTAATCCAATTGCGAGTTGCACAAAAACAGGCCCGCATGACCTTGGTAAGATGTTTCAATCCCAGCTTAATCCAATTGCGAGTTATGGAATCCCCCGTCGTTTCGAATCCGTTCGTTTGTTTCAATCCCAGCTTAATCCAATTGCGAGTCGAGTATTTACGGCGGTTACTTCGGGCGCAACATCGTTTCAATCCCAGCTTAATCCAATTGCGAGATGCAAAATTTGCCTTCCTGGTGATCAATCCATTTGTTTCAATCCCAGCTTAATCCAATTGCGAGCCGTCTTCAAATATTCAGTGGAACGGGTTACAAAGCAGTTTCAATCCCAGCTTAATCCAATTGCGAGGCTGGATTTCACGCTGGATGATCACGTTTTTGTTCAGTTTCAATCCCAGCTTAATCCAATTGCGAGGAGCGAGTTTTTGCTCGATTGTTTCTCCTTGTCGACGTTTCAATCCCAGCTTAATCCAATTGCGAGCACCAAAGCGCTGCGAACAAAAAGGAGCCATGCTTAGTTTCAATCCCAGCTTAATCCAATTGCGAGCCTGCAAAAGAACAGGGAAATCGGAAGAAGAGGAAGGTTTCAATCCCAGCTTAATCCAATTGCGAGCGAATGACGGTAAATGCCAACGACCTGGATAAGTTGTTTCAATCCCAGCTTAATCCAATTGCGAGGTTGATTCGCGCAGATATTGTCCCTGAATCATTCAAGTTTCAATCCCAGCTTAATCCAATTGCGAGAGGTCATTGTCGCCTCGGCAGTCGGGTTGCTTGCCAAGTTTCAATCCCAGCTTAATCCAATTGCGAGGAGTAGTTGCTGAACAAACCCCAGATTGGCGTGTCGTGTTTCAATCCCAGCTTAATCCAATTGCGAGAGGAAATACATATCGCCACTACCCGACTGGGTGAACGTTTCAATCCCAGCTTAATCCAATTGCGAGCAGCGCATAATGACCCAGCAGCAAATGACAAAGGACGTTTCAATCCCAGCTTAATCCAATTGCGAGCGACAACATTGAATCGGGGAGTGACCGCATTCATAATGTTTCAATCCCAGCTTAATCCAATTGCGAGTTTTGTAATCAATAATGTAGGGGGAACTTATGTGATGTTTCAATCCCAGCTTAATCCAATTGCGAGTATTCTCCGAAATAGAGGGATCAAAGATCGATCTATGTTTCAATCCCAGCTTAATCCAATTGCGAGCTGGAATTGGTGGCAACATGCTTAAAGATTTGTTTCGTTTCAATCCCAGCTTAATCCAATTGCGAGCTAGAGCCGGGAACGGGGATCGAACCCGCCAAATCTGTTTCAATCCCAGCTTAATCCAATTGCGAGCAATACAGAATTTAACCGGAAAGTCGTAGAGGTATCGTTTCAATCCCAGCTTAATCCAATTGCGAGTAAAAGATTTTTATTTAGAAACACGTCGAAATTCAAGTTTCAATCCCAGCTTAATCCAATTGCGAGACCTTTGGCTTTTTATCCACGGCTAAAATGGTTTTGGTTTCAATCCCAGCTTAATCCAATTGCGAGTTTAACATCACCTTTGGCGAAGCACTAACCAGGATGTTTCAATCCCAGCTTAATCCAATTGCGAGTAATCGAATTGCTGCCAGCCAGGCTACAAAGTGCCCGTTTCAATCCCAGCTTAATCCAATTGCGAGAAAGGTTTCAGCGTATAGGTGGGCAATAGTTGGATGTTTCAATCCCAGCTTAATCCAATTGCGAGTACTTGGCCCGCTGGGCGTCGTTACAGTAATCAACTGTTTCAATCCCAGCTTAATCCAATTGCGAGATAATGACTATGCAGAAAACGCGGTTGATTCACTCACGTTTCAATCCCAGCTTAATCCAATTGCGAGTGGTGCCTTGGCCGTAGCTCACTACAATGTCAAAGCGTTTCAATCCCAGCTTAATCCAATTGCGAGCAATACCCCGGATCGTCACCTGGTAGTCATCCACACGTTTCAATCCCAGCTTAATCCAATTGCGAGCTGAGGGCGATACCGTGCGTATGGGCGGATTTTTGATGTTTCAATCCCAGCTTAATCCAATTGCGAGTTGTGTTAAATGAGGATAATGCTGCTAATAAATACTGTTTCAATCCCAGCTTAATCCAATTGCGAGGCGCGGTAGCTGTAGTCGATGAAGTATGTGATGTATGTTTCAATCCCAGCTTAATCCAATTGCGAGAATCGACACTATCAGTGTCCCCGCGCACCTGACCGCGTTTCAATCCCAGCTTAATCCAATTGCGAGGCGCGATAGCTGTAGTCGATGAAGTATGTGATGTATGTTTCAATCCCAGCTTAATCCAATTGCGAGAATCGACACTATCAGTGTCCCCGCGCACCTGACCGCGTTTCAATCCCAGCTTAATCCAATTGCGAGGGTAAAAAAAGGCGAAGAAGAGATCCAAAAAATCCTGTTTCAATCCCAGCTTAATCCAATTGCGAGATGCAGAGGAGGAGGAGGAGGATTGCTCTCATTACTGTTTCAATCCCAGCTTAATCCAATTGCGAGGGTAGGGGAGTATAGGGCGTGTAGCCGTAGTTTATTTGTTTCAATCCCAGCTTAATCCAATTGCGAGTCAAATGTTAGGACTACAATTAAAGATCATTATTTGTTTCAATCCCAGCTTAATCCAATTGCGAGCGAACAAAATCTTGTCCCAAGATGCCTGGATATTGGGTTTCAATCCCAGCTTAATCCAATTGCGAGAAAAGAGCGGAAAACGTTGTAAAGTTGTTAAGCACGTTTCAATCCCAGCTTAATCCAATTGCGAGATTATCCGTGCGACGCTTTTATGAAACTATCACATGTTTCAATCCCAGCTTAATCCAATTGCGAGGTTATACTGCCAAATGGCCGAACAACTTTTTACGGTGTTTCAATCCCAGCTTAATCCAATTGCGAGGACCGGAGAATCGTTTAAAATGTGTGAAGCCGTAGAGTTTCAATCCCAGCTTAATCCAATTGCGAGGGTGGTGGAAATTTCGCTACAGCTATCCCGTACAGAGGTTTCAATCCCAGCTTAATCCAATTGCGAGAAAACCAATTTTCGCACACACACAATTCAACAACAAGTTTCAATCCCAGCTTAATCCAATTGCGAGGAGTAATGTCCAACGAAATACTTAAACCGTACTTACGTTTCAATCCCAGCTTAATCCAATTGCGAGCTTACACGCCAGTCATTTTCACCGTTGCCAGGAGAAGTTTCAATCCCAGCTTAATCCAATTGCGAGCAGCATTGCGGGCATTGGTGCTACCCCTGGAGGACTGTTTCAATCCCAGCTTAATCCAATTGCGAGGTCACACCATAAAGGTTATAAATGGACAAAGCCCATGTTTCAATCCCAGCTTAATCCAATTGCGAGCCCCTGGAGGACTTGATTGGAAACTGGCATTGGCAAGTTTCAATCCCAGCTTAATCCAATTGCGAGTATGAGTTCTTGCCCTTATCGGCGTTTTGCTGAAACGTTTCAATCCCAGCTTAATCCAATTGCGAGTTTTATTCTTGCTGTGAAGTCGTCAAGTTCAGCTCCGTTTCAATCCCAGCTTAATCCAATTGCGAGAGGCACATTACCTCAGTATTCCAATTACTCTGATTATGTTTCAATCCCAGCTTAATCCAATTGCGAGAAGCGCGAAAAATGGATCCAATAACAGGATTAGCAAGTTTCAATCCCAGCTTAATCCAATTGCGAGTTCCCGCATTAGATCGATGTTTTCTAATGGGAATGTGTTTCAATCCCAGCTTAATCCAATTGCGAGCTGGTATAGTTCTCTTCTTTCTTCTTCATATTTCTTGTTTCAATCCCAGCTTAATCCAATTGCGAGCGGACAAGTGCCAAAGTTTAACAGCACAACAGGCAATGTTTCAATCCCAGCTTAATCCAATTGCGAGCAAAATGAGAGAAGAACGCCAAAAGCAACTGACCGAGTTTCAATCCCAGCTTAATCCAATTGCGAGCTTGAATGATTCAACCGGTCTTTGAATGCTTGGCCATGTTTCAATCCCAGCTTAATCCAATTGCGAGTCATGTTCTCCCAAAATGGTTCTACTCAAATAATCGTGTTTCAATCCCAGCTTAATCCAATTGCGAGTTCTTCTGGTGAATCATCCGGTAGCCGTTTTGCTAGGTTTCAATCCCAGCTTAATCCAATTGCGAGAAAGGAAAAAATAGCGTATCTGTTGGAGCCTCAAATGTTTCAATCCCAGCTTAATCCAATTGCGAGGCCAGGACGATGGCCGTGGCTACAATGCCCAGTACATGTTTCAATCCCAGCTTAATCCAATTGCGAGTCGAGTCGAGCGCATACCCGAATAGTGGGTGGCCGTGTTTCAATCCCAGCTTAATCCAATTGCGAGCGAGGCCACGGTGCAGGATCAAACGATAGTGGATATGTTTCAATCCCAGCTTAATCCAATTGCGAGGGCGCAAACGATCAACATCGACATAGATTTTAGAATGTTTCAATCCCAGCTTAATCCAATTGCGAGTTTTGTGCCATTGGCTGGCAGTTTGAAAGCAGCGTTGTTTCAATCCCAGCTTAATCCAATTGCGAGCGATGATGGACAGGTCTGCACCTTGACATATAACAAGTTTCAATCCCAGCTTAATCCAATTGCGAGGGAACTGCCAACATTTACAGAGTTCACTAGTATGATGTTTCAATCCCAGCTTAATCCAATTGCGAGAAGGATTTATTTCTGATCATGCGCGCAGGAACCATGTTTCAATCCCAGCTTAATCCAATTGCGAGCGGAAAAGATGCAGTAAAACGCACCATTACCGGGCTGTTTCAATCCCAGCTTAATCCAATTGCGAGGCGCCGTGGTTTTACCGGACACTCCCGATTCTTCAAAGTTTCAATCCCAGCTTAATCCAATTGCGAGTTGGTAGTTGATCCAGGGCGACAACTCGCAGAAATGTTTCAATCCCAGCTTAATCCAATTGCGAGATTTTAAACGAAGGGCACCCGCCATTTTTAACCGAAGTTTCAATCCCAGCTTAATCCAATTGCGAGCCCTTTTGAGTTTTTCCGACGCTTACGCGCTTCTTTGTTTCAATCCCAGCTTAATCCAATTGCGAGTTGATCAAGAATTAGCCAAATACGGTACGCCTCAAATGTTTCAATCCCAGCTTAATCCAATTGCGAGCGGCTTGGTTTTCCTGGTATAGCCCCGGCCTTGTATGTTTCAATCCCAGCTTAATCCAATTGCGAGCGTACGTTTGGCGCTTTTGAATGGCAGCCTTACCAAGTTTCAATCCCAGCTTAATCCAATTGCGAGGATGACAACGAATCTTTACTTGTTGGCATCTACCATGTTTCAATCCCAGCTTAATCCAATTGCGAGGATCCAAACTAACGGGTAAATCTTGCACCAAGGACATGTTTCAATCCCAGCTTAATCCAATTGCGAGATGTCCGCGCGTGCCTGGTCCAACGACAAACCGCGTGTTTCAATCCCAGCTTAATCCAATTGCGAGACTAAGCACAACACCAATCATGACACCGACTTTTATGTTTCAATCCCAGCTTAATCCAATTGCGAGGCAAAGGGCAATTATAATACATGCTAAAATTTGCAAGTTTCAATCCCAGCTTAATCCAATTGCGAGGGTTACCAACCAAGGGGGATGTAATGGATATTCGATGTTTCAATCCCAGCTTAATCCAATTGCGAGGCTTACCCTCGGCAAAGGTGATACCACGTTGATCGAGTTTCAATCCCAGCTTAATCCAATTGCGAGACATCCTGATCGGCAAGAAAGTACTCTTTGGATTGAGTTTCAATCCCAGCTTAATCCAATTGCGAGGTTTGGCGACATCCAGGTATTGAACTACACTTCAATGTTTCAATCCCAGCTTAATCCAATTGCGAGTTAAAGCGGTATCTGTGTTGACTGGTGCGCTGCCATGTTTCAATCCCAGCTTAATCCAATTGCGAGAGAAACTCCAAACAACCAAGGCGGCGGGCTGAATATGTTTCAATCCCAGCTTAATCCAATTGCGAGATTTAATCAAATCGGCAATTCAGGGGCGAATAATTTGTTTCAATCCCAGCTTAATCCAATTGCGAGGTGATTTCGATCAAATCGCCTTCATCCTGTTCAATTGTTTCAATCCCAGCTTAATCCAATTGCGAGCATAGTTGCTGAAATGAAAGCCTATTATGAGTCGAGTTTCAATCCCAGCTTAATCCAATTGCGAGGAATGACAGGTAAGCGGGAATACACGCCAAAGCAAAGTTTCAATCCCAGCTTAATCCAATTGCGAGCCTTATCAAGGCCACATTCAGCGCGTCCCTGGTATGTTTCAATCCCAGCTTAATCCAATTGCGAGCGGCAACGCTTGGCTGATCATCAAACGGGCTACCGTGTTTCAATCCCAGCTTAATCCAATTGCGAGTGGTAACACAATAACAGGGTCAAATTCAACAATAATGTTTCAATCCCAGCTTAATCCAATTGCGAGTTCCGAAACTTGCGCCGACCGGGGCGGGTGGTACATGTTTCAATCCCAGCTTAATCCAATTGCGAGACGTTTTGCAAAGCCCCTATCAAGGCCTCACCTATGTTTCAATCCCAGCTTAATCCAATTGCGAGTGTTTTTCGGGTATTGATTTTGGGACTTCAACGGATGTTTCAATCCCAGCTTAATCCAATTGCGAGTTTATTCAAATCAAACTCACAGTCAGGATCTCCTATGTTTCAATCCCAGCTTAATCCAATTGCGAGGCTGTCACGGGCTGGAAAGGCAACGACATAGTGATGTTTCAATCCCAGCTTAATCCAATTGCGAGGATTTTAAACTGGTTGTTGACTTCAAAGTAAATGATGTTTCAATCCCAGCTTAATCCAATTGCGAGGAAACAAGAGTACGATGAAATGAAACGCTTTGCACTGTTTCAATCCCAGCTTAATCCAATTGCGAGTGCGGTAATGCATAGGGTTTTGGCCATCTTCCCGATGTTTCAATCCCAGCTTAATCCAATTGCGAGGAACAAAAAGCACTATAAAGCAGAAGATGTATATATGTTTCAATCCCAGCTTAATCCAATTGCGAGGTACAAAATAATTGCTGGTGTCATGGTTTATACGATGTTTCAATCCCAGCTTAATCCAATTGCGAGCTTGTAGATAGCGGTTGCGTGTAGCACTTTTTTTGCGTTTCAATCCCAGCTTAATCCAATTGCGAGTTTTTTCGTAAGCTAACCCTAGAGTCCCAAAGCCATGTTTCAATCCCAGCTTAATCCAATTGCGAGCGAATTGCCCAAAAGCGCATCCCATCCAATCCCCAGGTTTCAATCCCAGCTTAATCCAATTGCGAGCATAATAAAGGCTGCTGCCATCAGGTAGAAGTACGAGTTTCAATCCCAGCTTAATCCAATTGCGAGCAAGGGTTTCCAGGCAGTTGCATTGACGTGTACTTTGTTTCAATCCCAGCTTAATCCAATTGCGAGCTGGTTCCCATATCTTCCTAAGCATCGGGTATAAAAGTTTCAATCCCAGCTTAATCCAATTGCGAGCAGGTAGTCAATCAGGATAATTTGACAACCTTGCGCGTTTCAATCCCAGCTTAATCCAATTGCGAGGTGCAGCCCTCAAGCTCATTTCCAAGGATGTAGACTTGTTTCAATCCCAGCTTAATCCAATTGCGAGTAGGCGGACTCAACTGCACCACATCGAACTTGACATGTTTCAATCCCAGCTTAATCCAATTGCGAGGTTTTCAATGGAAATTGGGAGCAGTCCCATGATTTTGTTTCAATCCCAGCTTAATCCAATTGCGAGTTGTTTGTTCCACTTGAGGATAATGAATTTAACCGCGTTTCAATCCCAGCTTAATCCAATTGCGAGTTCCTGCGGGGATATTAAGCCGCCGCTTTTTTCTTTGTTTCAATCCCAGCTTAATCCAATTGCGAGCATTCGCCTTGGGTGCTAAGTAGCCCGTATGTGTCTGTTTCAATCCCAGCTTAATCCAATTGCGAGGTCACGCTTCTGAATGGCAATGTCACCACAGTTGATGTTTCAATCCCAGCTTAATCCAATTGCGAGATCCAGCAGGCGCCAAGCCACCAACACCCATTAAATGTTTCAATCCCAGCTTAATCCAATTGCGAGCAGGCCATACCGCTTGAGGAAGCTGTTTTGGGTGCAGTTTCAATCCCAGCTTAATCCAATTGCGAGGCATGGATAACGCATTACAAGAACTCTTGTACACCTGTTTCAATCCCAGCTTAATCCAATTGCGAGGATTGAACACACCCCATTTACCCCACTTGGATCAATGTTTCAATCCCAGCTTAATCCAATTGCGAGGCAGGAAAAGCAACAATCGTAGACGCGGTTATCCGGTTTCAATCCCAGCTTAATCCAATTGCGAGCCCGGCGTTCCTCTGCTGTGAGGTCTTTGTAGGAATGTTTCAATCCCAGCTTAATCCAATTGCGAGCCCGGCGTTCCTCTGCTGTGAGGTCTTTGTAGGAATGTTTCAATCCCAGCTTAATCCAATTGCGAGCAACCCCATGAACCCAAATTCTTACCGGATTTTCGAGTTTCAATCCCAGCTTAATCCAATTGCGAGCCGCATGACTCGCAGTTTGTGACAGGGACAACGAATGTTTCAATCCCAGCTTAATCCAATTGCGAGTCGGCCTCCATTTGCTGCCCAATTCCTTTTAACCTGTTTCAATCCCAGCTTAATCCAATTGCGAGTGTCGTACACCAGAGCATTGCCGCACACCAGAGCATGTTTCAATCCCAGCTTAATCCAATTGCGAGGAAGTAGCAATTCCTCCCTGATCTTGTACCGAATTTGTTTCAATCCCAGCTTAATCCAATTGCGAGATTGTGAAAAACAACCGTGTCGGCAAGTTCTACCATGTTTCAATCCCAGCTTAATCCAATTGCGAGCGTTACAAGACAGTCAACTAAACTACCGAAAATCATGTTTCAATCCCAGCTTAATCCAATTGCGAGCAGAGGTTTTCCCAAAAGCCTTAGCTAAGTAGTCATGTTTCAATCCCAGCTTAATCCAATTGCGAGCTGCATTCCCTTAAATAAATCAAGGGCGTTTAGATTGTTTCAATCCCAGCTTAATCCAATTGCGAGTGCAGCCCTCAAGCTCATTTCCAAGGATGTAGACTTGTTTCAATCCCAGCTTAATCCAATTGCGAGTTGTCGTACACCAGAGCATTGCCGCACACCAGAGCATGTTTCAATCCCAGCTTAATCCAATTGCGAGCAAATTTTCAAACGGGGCCATAGGTTCGGCAGCCATGTTTCAATCCCAGCTTAATCCAATTGCGAGATTGTGAAAAACAACCGTGTCGGCAAGTTCTACCATGTTTCAATCCCAGCTTAATCCAATTGCGAGCGTCGTACACCCAAGCATCGTCGTACACCCGAGCATGTTTCAATCCCAGCTTAATCCAATTGCGAGTTCGATCCAATCACAGATTAAAAAATATTAAATCAGGTTTCAATCCCAGCTTAATCCAATTGCGAGCTCAGGCAAGTTTATTATTTGAAATATACTTGCTTTGTTTCAATCCCAGCTTAATCCAATTGCGAGGCCATACCTCCACCCCATCATGCACGAATTTTCTTTGTTTCAATCCCAGCTTAATCCAATTGCGAGGCCTTTAAAAGTAGGATACTTGTCTGCAATTTTGATGTTTCAATCCCAGCTTAATCCAATTGCGAGCCGTCACAAAAATATACATTATGTCTTATCAATCAAATAAATACCCAGATGTCAAAGAACATTTTTTGCTTGTTTTTTGCGTCGATGTTCAATAACCGGATTTTAGCGGTAGATCGACGACAAATTGGACTAAAAATTTTGTTTTTTTGTAAGTTTTTGAAAATCAGATTTCTAGGCGTACACTTTTTCTAGCTGAGAAAAAGGAAAAAGTTGTTTGATATTTTGGAAAAAAGAATAGGAGAAAGAATTTTGTGTTACCACACAACAAAACCAATCTCCTATGAGCCGAAGCC
>Ga0247831_1004775_pt1 | contig 17671 bp, 15 predicted proteins | sample LaCruzMarch2015__9_FD_192406 | JGI IMG/M metagenome (GOLD analysis project Ga0247831, IMG submission 192406) | Freshwater microbial communities from meromictic Lake La Cruz, Castile-La Mancha, Spain - LaCruzMarch2015_1m | ecosystem: Environmental > Aquatic > Freshwater > Lake | place: Spain... | reverse complement strand
GAAACACTTCCTATATAATGATGTAAATTACTTTTGTTATGTTGTTTCACGATATTGTCAACGATGTTCAAATCTTTATCGCTCAGGCGCATTACCATCGGAAAATTAACTCTGTAATTGTTTACGTCCAATTCTTGAAATATAGTATCGCTGAGTTTGTAAGGTAATTTTTTTAATACAATAGACGTTCCAGCTATTTTGTCTCCCAATCGTTGATTGTACGTCGAGGATACATAATTTATCAATGCGGCAATAGAACCAGAAATCAATAATAAGCCTAGCATTACACTGCCTTGCGCTAGAAATAGAAATCCCCACATAATCCCAAAGTCGATAAACCGCATGAGCCATCGCAGTAAATACTGACTCACCATAGCATCCTGACCGCTCAGGCTTACTACTTTTATACCAAGTATTTTTTTTCCAATACTTTGTCCTTTGGATAGTAATTCAGATACTAAATGATACATCAACATAGGTGTAACAAGAAATAACTGTACAAAACCAAGTTCATTGGCGACTTCTATGTCAAACAGAATATCAAGGATATAAACCATGCCATTCCAATATAATATCATGATTATCAAGTCAATTATCCACGCAAACAAGCGTTGATGAAACTGTGCTGTTTCAAATTGCAGGTCAATATTAAAGGCTGTTTTGACGTTTAGCAGTGCCATTTTGTAAAAGTAATCAATTTTTTTTCGTCAACTTAGCTTCCTGTCTTAAATTGTGGTCGAATGCGCGAAGGAAAATTTATAGATCAAAATATTGACCGATGGAAAAGCTATCTGGACGACTCAACTCATCCTGACGAGCAAGCCGAAAGATTTGTCCATTTGGTTGATGATTTAAGCTATTCGAAAACTTTTTATCCCAATAGTAAAACTACGCAATTTATCAATGGATTGGCAGCCAAACAGTTTCAGTCTATATACCAATCCAAAAAACTTAATTTTAGTCGTTTGATTACTTTTTGGACCTATGAATTGCCTTTACTTTTTGGACAATATCATCGTATTTATATCTTTACTTTGGCCTATTTTGTGCTATGTGTCATGCTAGGTGTGGTGGCTTCGCAAGCCGATCCAGATTTTGTTCGATCTATATTGGGCGATTCGTATATCGAAATGACTGAAGATAATATTCAACGTGGCGATCCCTTTGGTGTATACAAAGATCAAAATGAATGGGGCATGTTTGTCAATATTGCATTGCACAATATCAACGTTTCTCTATTGACATTTGTAATGGGTATTTTTGCAGGTGTAGGTTCTCTTTATTTGCTTTTTTCAAATGGCATTATGCTAGGTAGTTTTCAATATTATTTTTTTGCCAAAGGACTAGGATGGCAATCAGTTTTGGTTATTTGGATACATGGGACTTTAGAAATTTCTGCTATAGTTATAGCTGGCACTGCTGGACTTATACTTGGTACATCATTCCTTTTTCCGGGTACTTTTTCTCGAATAGAATCATTGAAGCGTGGCGCAAAACATGCGGTTAAAATTATCATTGGTCTAGTTCCATTTTTTCTATTGGCAGCTTTTTTTGAAGGTTATGTTACAAGGCATACAGGTATGCCTATATGGTTAAGTATATTGATCTTACTAGGCTCTGCTTGTGTTATTGTATTTTACTTTATAGTTTATCCTATTGTCTTACGCAAGGCGGGTGTACAAATTATAAATGGACAAGTTGTACTACAAAAAAATCATGCATGAGTAGAATGCGAATGAGTTTGATTTTGTTTTTATTATTCGCAAGTACGTTTCTTTCGAATGGACAATACAATCTAGATTCATTGGCAAACAATTCAGAACGAAGCGCTGAATTCTATGCAGAAGATACAACTAATTACGAGGTTTCAGAAGATGAGTATACATCAGAATCTGAAGAAGAAGAGGAAGAAGAAAGTTCATTGTTGACCAAACGTACTATCTCTAAATCAAAATGGGAAAAGGTATTAAATGATAGCAGTTTTAAGTATTCTAAATCAATTGAAAAAAAGAAAAAAACTTTCAAAAAGGAACCTATTTTAACAGGCACTTGGTCGCTATTTGCATCATCTGCTTTGAAAGTTATTTTATTTGTTTTGGTTATCTTAGTTGTATTATTTGTCGTTTACACTGTTTTTTCAAATGGTCAATGGAATTTTAAAAATTTATTTAAACGCGAGTCCAAACCCGAACAAACTATTTTACCCGATCAAGTTACTGAATTCAAGGCTTGGGAATTGGCATTGCATGATGCTTTGCGAATACCTGATTATAGACTTGCAGTGCGTATTCATTATTTAAATAGTCTTCAAGAGTTGCACGAAAAAGGATTGATTCGATTTGAAATAGAAAAGACGAATTGGGATTATATACATGAATTATCCAATAGCCATAAAAAAGATTTCATTGTGCTGACAAAATATTTTGAATATATATGGTATGGCGAATTTTCGATTGATGAGTCGCGGTATCTTGAATTAAAACAGCTCTTTAAACAATTTAATCAACTGTAATTTTTTGAAAAAGCAACTATTCTATATCATCCTTTTATCTTTATCTTTTTTGGAGGCTTGTCAGCAAGAAAAAAAGACGAATTGGAATGTGACCCTCAATCGAAATCTAAAGGATCCATATGCTTGCTATATTGCTTATCATCATTTAGAATCTATATATCCAGAAGCTTCCATTAAGTCGGGAGGGAGAGTCATGACACAAATCAATGAAGTTATTCGAGGTAAACAATCTACTCAAAGTGGACATATAATTATTGTAGTTTGCAAAAGTTTTGAATTGGACAGCACTGAGTTTGAAAAGGTCAAAGAATTTGTAAACTTGAGTAATGCGATTTGTATTTTTTCTGAGGAATACAGTCAGAATATTTACGACTATTTCAATGTTAAATATAAAGAAGATAGCAACAGTTTATTTGTTGTACAAAAATCCGATACCATACCTAATCAAGAAATAGGTTTGATATTCAATGATACAATTCATACCTATCAATTCAACGGTTTGCCTGTCAATGATTATTTTGAAATGGATTCAATTGTATCGGATAGTGTCATTGATTTAGGCTTTTCAGCCCAAGGCGAAGTTCGTAGAAATAATATGTTGATTCGTTATTCAAACAATGGTGCAATTTTGATCAATAAATCACCCATCGCTATGACAAACTATTTTTTATTGCAAGACGATAATAAATCATATTTTGAACATGTATTATCCTATTTTAGTGAATACCCAACAAGTGTAACTTGGTATAGTTTTTTAAATAAATATGCCAACGAAGACAGTGAATTTGATTGGCGTAAATTATTCAAACAACCGGCTTTGTTTTTTGCATTTATACTTCTGATTGCAATGATGGTTTTATATGTGTTGTTTGCCGGAAAAAGAAGACAGCGCATTATACCAATTCTTGAGCAGCAACAGAATACTTCGCTCGAATTTATTGAGACAGTCGGAAATTTGTACTTTACCAAAAAAGACAATGCAAATCTTGCTGAAAAAATGATAAGGCATTATCTTGAAAATATTAGATTGAAATATGCGTTACGAAGTACTGAATTAGATGCTCATTTTGCAAACCAGCTTGCGCATAAAGTCAATCATAGTATAGAAAAAACAACTGCATTTATATCCTATTTAAACTATATTCGTGACAGCGAAGATGTCACCGATATCGATATACAACATCTCTATCATCAACTTAAAAAATACATTTAAATGGACGAATTATCATTTGAAAACAGACTCGACATTCAACAAATCAATGATACTATAGATCGTATCAAAAGCGAAATAGGCCAAGTGGTTGTAGGCCAAGAAAAGTCTATAGAATTGTTGTTGACTGCTATATTAGCCAATGGGCATATCCTATTAGAAGGTGTACCAGGAGTAGCCAAAACATTGACTGCTAAATTGATTGCAAAGACAATTGATGTCGGTTTTTCAAGAATACAGTTTACGCCCGATTTAATGCCCAGCGATGTGATGGGTACCAACGTATTTAATCCCAAAACAACTGAGTTTGAATTTCGGCAGGGCCCTATTTTTAGCAATATTATTTTGATTGATGAGATCAATCGTGCACCGGCTAAAACACAGTCGGCTTTATTTGAAGTCATGGAAGAGCGTACCATTACAATTGATGGTCATGCTTATCAACTCGAAGCGCCATTTATGGTCATAGCCACCCAAAATCCAGTTGAACATGAAGGTACTTATCAATTGCCCGAGGCTCAACTAGATCGTTTTACATTTAAGCTATTGATTGAATATCCTAGTGCTGAACATGAGGTTGAAATTTTGAATAGACACCAGCAAAATATCAATTTACATCAAATGATAGCTCAAGTAAATAAAGTGATTGATGCTTCCCGATTAAACGAACTCCGTAAGCTAGTATCCAGCATTACAATCGAACACAAATTACTTGAATTTATAACAGCAATAGTACAGCAAACACGCACACATGGAGGATTGATTTTGGGCGCCTCACCAAGAGCTTCTATAGCTATTCTCAATACATCAAAAGCCTTAGCTGCATTGCGCGGTCGTGATTTTGTGATTCCTGAAGATATTATTGAAGTAGCATTGCCCGCATTACGTCATCGAATTTCACTTTCAGCCGAAAAAGAAATGGATGGAACAAGTGCAGATGATATTATAGATTCTATAATCAAAAGCACTGAAATCCCAAGGTAAAGATTAAATTATTGGTCTGCCACTATACAAGTGTTTCTCTGAATGGTAAGACGAACGGACCAAGGGGCCACTTTCTACATGGTCTAAACCTATTTGATACCCAATTTCTTTATATTCAGCAAATTCATCTGGATGTACAAATCGAACGACAGGTAAATGTTTGGCTGTTGGTTGCAAATATTGTCCTATGGTTACAACATCACATCCATTATCATAAAGGTCTTGTAATGTTTGTATTACTTCATTTTTTTCTTCACCCAAACCTAACATAATGCCACTTTTTGTTCGCATACCACCTTGTTTGAGGGTTCGTATCACTTCCATACTGCGATGGTATTTGGCTTGAATGCGTACTTTGCGGGTCAAACGTTCAGTTGTTTCAATGTTATGCGATACCACTTCAGGAGCAACATCGATAATACGTTGTATATTCTCTTTTTCGCCTTTAAAATCAGGTATAAGTGTTTCAAGGGTTGTTTGGGGGTTGAGCGCTCGCACTGCTTTGATAGTATTTGCCCATATAATAGAACCTCCATCTTTGATTTCATCCCTATCTACGCTGGTTATTACAGCATGTTTGACCTTCATTAAGTGTATAGCCTCAGCTACTCGTTGGGGTTCGTCCCAGTCTAGTGGGTCGGGGCGCCCAGTTGATACTGCGCAAAATCCGCATGAACGGGTACATGTATTGCCTAGAATCATGAATGTTGCTGTGCCTTCGCCCCAACATTCGCCCATATTGGGACAATTACCGCTTTCGCAAATGGTATGTAGTTTGTGTTGATCTACAAGCCCACGAACATGCTTGTAACTCTCGCCAATAGGCAGTTTTACTTTCAGCCAATTGGGTTTTTTTAGTCTATTCGGTATTGTTTCATCTATTGGTGTGCCGCAACTCATTCGACAAAAATAGGAAATACTTTTTAAATTGAAACGTCACTTAGGTATCGAAAAAAAGTATAGGTCAGGTTTTTTATTTTATAATTAGCTAAAATTCTACCATTCTAAAGGATTTATCTATCAAGAATTATCAGTGATAATAAAAAAAAAATTTTATCGTTATAAAGAATAAGTTATATTTGTGTCAATAAAACAAAAAGTATTTAAATATGAAAAAATTATTATTCTCAATTTTAAGTCTAGGTACCCTTGCAGTTAATGCGCAAGTGATTCCAGTAGGAACCTCTGGTAACATGCTTACACTATTGAATGCAAACACTCATTGCATTTCTGTGTCTGATGCGTGTTCGTCTGTTGTAGTGATACACCGTTCAGATCCAGCAGTCAATGCTGGCGACAATGTGGCTCATTATAGATATGCTATCTCGACTAATTACGGAAACACATTCTTGTTGAACCAAGGTAAATTAAATGCTTCTGCAGATAATTCTGCTAAAAGCAGCCGTTATCCTCAGGTAATTATAGATAATCCTACAAATGCGACTAACGCAGCTAATGTTTGGATGCAATACACTGGAACCTACCATAATGGTGGTGATTGGGATGGTTTAAATTCAGGAACAGCTAAGCTAGATAATACTTTAGCTTCTTTTACTGATAATTTTACTCAAATGAATGCCGGTAATGTTGCTGTAACCACAAGTCTTTGTAAAGGTGTTGCTAATACTTACTGGCAAGCATCATACAGTTTAGATGCAGCAAATGAGCATTTAGGAGATATCCTAGTTATGAAAGGTACTCAAACAGGTAATAATGTTGCTTGGACAGTAGATAAAGTATTGACTCCAGCTTGGGATTTGCACAAAGATTTCAAAGTAAAAGCAGGTACAATCAATATTGATTTTGATCCAACGGGTCAAAAAGGATGGATTAGCTTTTTAGGTGATATCCGTAATGATACAGATCCAAATAAAGATGAAGTTTATGATATCAATTTTTACCGTACAATCGATGGTGGTGCATCTTGGTCTGGACCTTATGCAGTTAACTTAAATGATTTTGCATTAATCCAATCAGTTTATCCAACACCTACTACAGGTGCAAACATCATCCATGCAGTATCTACAACATTCGAATCAGATTTAGCTGTTGATGCTGATGGCCAACCTCACGTTTTCTTCGGAATGGGTTATGGCTCTTCAGAAGCTGATATCACTGCTGGAAACGGTTATTCTATCCGCGCTAGCAATTTCTTTTCTATGCATTACAATGTTAACATTGACAAATTCGTATTAAACTTTGTAGATGATATCAAACAATTGCGTGCTGATTCTGTTGGTTTGACTTTAGATGCAAACAATGCTACAGTTGCTAACTCTGAAGATAATCGTTTACAAGTAGTTAAAACTCCTGGTGGAGATGGAATCTACTTCATTTATTCAGATAACATAACACAAAATATTGGTGGTATTGATACAGTTATTGAAAACAATACTGCTCGTTACCTATATGTAACAGGATATGCTCCTACGTCAGGTGGTATTTCTATCCCTCGTGTAGTTTCTCAAGAAGTTGCTTACTCAGCAGTAAATGATAAAGCTTATTTCGTTTGTGCATCTCCTATAGTACAACGTAATGCAAATGGTTCAGTTTTACCAATTGTTTATGGTGTATTGAATGTAGATCAAAAAATCGAATCTGCATCAGGCCTTAGCTACATGCAAAATGTAGAAATTCGTGATGACAGTATCGCTTATTTGAGCCAAAAAGATACACTTGGTTTTGATGTACCTGAAACTTGGCCTGTAGGTGTTGAAAACACTGTTAAAAACGAAGGTGGTTTGACTATTTATCCTAACCCAGCGACTTCACACTTCAGTGTTGCAAACGTTGCAGGTAAAAACAATACGATTAAAGTTTATAGCATGAATGGTAGTGTTTTAATCAATGAAACATTTGCTCCAGTGTTATTTAAAGCTATTAGCATTAAAGATTTAGCAGTTGGTACTTATGTTGTTGAATTAGTTTCAGACGGTAAAGTTCAAAAAACTAAATTGATTAAGAAATAATTCATTCGAATTGATTTTATAAATAGGCTGCAATTTGCAGCCTATTTTTTTTGCACATTTTTTAATACTGATTATCCTCAATATTTCGTAGATTCACATCTCAAATCAAATCTCATGCAAAAAAACACTTTAATTTTAATTGCAAGTTTGTCATTCCTACTTGCCGTATTTATACTAGGTCGTTCATACAACTACAAATTCAAAAAGGCAGAACTGATCAGTGTCACTGGTGCAGCTGACACCAATTTTGTCTCGGACCTGATTGTTTGGAGCGGTTCTTTTTCACGTACATCTTTTAATATGCAAGAAGCATTTACAGCCTTAAAAAAGGATGAAACTATTGTAATGCAATACCTTCAAAATCAAGGTTTGTCTAAAGCAGAAGTAACCACTTCTTCAATCAATACAGAAAAATTGTTTGATACTCAATACGATGAAAATGGTCGTCAAACAGGTACTACATTCAATGGATATAAATTATCAGAATCAATTTCAATCGAATCGAAAGATTTAATCAAAGTAGATAAAATATCGCGCGAAATTACTGAGTTGATTCAACAAGGTGTTGAACTGACTTCATCTTCTCCGAATTATTATTATACCAAACTAGGCGATTTAAAAGTAGGTTTGTTGGCTAAGGCTTCTGCCGATGGTCGTAAGCGTGCCGAAACTATTGCTGATAACTCAAAAGCAGGACTTGGTGGACTTATTAAGGCTACGATGGGTGTGTTTCAAATAACAGGACAAAATGAAAATGAGGATTATTCGTATGGAGGGGCATTTAATACATCTAATATCAACAAAACCGCAACTATAACAGTTAAAATGGATTTTGAAGTAAAATAATTTTATTCCTTTATTTCTGTTTTAAAAAAACTTCGAATTCAGCTAAACTTAAGGAACTCAAATTTGACCTGGAAGTCAACATCCCTTTTTGTGCTGATAAAACCCCATAACTAATATCATCTATACCTTCAATGCTGTGGGCATCTGGATTGATTGATAGCATAACATTGTGCTCAACCGCAGTTTGAATCCACTGCCAATTAAGGTCTAAGCGTCTTGGATTTGCGTTAATTTCAATGACTACATGGTATTTTGCACATGCTTCAATGAGTTGTAAATAATCAATCGGATACTCTTTTCGACTCAATAATAATCTTCCTGTAGGATGTCCTAGAATTCGGGTATATGGATTCTCAACGGCACGTAACAAACGTTGCATTGCTTTTTCTTGTGTCATTTTTAAATTTTGGTGCACTGATGCTATCACCAAGTCAAATGTAGCTAACACATCATCTGAATAATCGAGTTGACCTTCGCCCAAAATATCACATTCTATACTTTTGAAAATTTTAAATGGTTTTAGTTTTTCATTTAAACGATCAATTTCTTCATGTTGTTGAAATATTCGATCAATGGATAAACCATTGGCATAAAACGATGTAACAGAATGGTCGCTAATAACAAAATACTCAAATCCTTTTTGCATGCAAGCCAAAGCCATTTCTTCTATACTTGATGCCCCATCACTCCAAGTACTATGGTTATGAATTATTCCTTTGATATCTGATGCCTGAATTAAATCAGTTAGTGAACCTTGTTGTGCATGTAAAAGACTCGATGTTTGTTCTCGAAGACATGGCGGAATAAATGGTAAATCAGCTTGAGCAAACAAATCCTCTTCAGTTTCATTTCCTTCAAATTCTACTTCAGGAAAGCGTTCTTGAAATTCATCATTAAATTCAGGGGTATTGGTTGTAAAAAAAACAGTTTTAGTAAAGGAGTATGCATCGCATGCATGTATCTCCAAAGGAATTATATCTTGGTATAAAAATTTTAAGACACCTTGTTCGTTTTCTTGAAATTTAAACTGATTATCTTGACTTAAGGTTTCAATGATATCTTCATCATGAGTAGAAATGACTATTGTAAGTTCATCTATAATATCGCATTGACGTAGAAATGAACCCGTCAACTTTACTTCACAATGCGAAAAGTAATGTTTCAATTTTTTTTCGATTAAATGTGCTAAAGGTTCAACTTGTGCATACAAAAAACGCTGCTGATTTGAAAAATAAAATTCTATAGCTTCTTTGATACTTTGTTGGGATTTTTCGCCAAAACCTTTATAATGTACTAGGCGGTTTTCATTACAAGCATATAGCAATTCGCCTGGTGATTCAATACCCAGCTCATGCCAAATGGTCGAAATTTTTTTTGGTCCAATTCCTTTGATTTGCATCAATTCTAAAATACCAGCTGGCGTTTTTTGAATGATTTCTTGTAAAGCTATCAAGGTTCCAGTTTCGAGTAATTCAATTATTTTTTGGGCTACACTTTGACCAATACCACGTTGACTCGAGAGTTGGCTGCGATCTATTTCTGCAAGTGGTAAGAGCATTCTATCAATCTGAAAGGCAGCATTGCTGTATGTTTTAGACTTGAATGAATCTTCGCCATGGATGTCCATGAGCTTGGATAGTAAAGTAAATTGATCTGCTATTGCACCATTATTCATGTATCCAAAAGTATTGAAATTTTTTGTAAGCGATGGTGTAATTCTTTATTATTTACAGGTTCACTTGTTTGTTCAGCAAGGGGTTGATTTGTATGTGTTGTAATGTAATCAATAAGCGTCATAGCCAAATAATCTTGTTCGTCGCGCCCCGGAAATTGTTGTTTGAGTTGGTTTGTTTTTTCTGTAATCTTGACCAATGATTGACGAACAGATTCTTCGTTTTCAATTGCAACTTTAAGCTTGTATTGTCTATTGCCAAGCCGTATTGAAATGGATTGTGCTTCACTCATGTTGATTTGATTTTAAACTATGAAAGTACATCAAATATGTAAAAATGCCATAGCATAATTATTTCAAATAGAAATCGAGGGTATGTTAATGAGCACGTTTTACTTGAAAATGTCTAATCAAAAAAATATATTTGTTCAAATATTTATTTTTACAAACTACAAAAACATAATAACATGCATTTTAATTGATACATTTTGCCCCTAGCGGCATTGATTCCTATGTTAGTAGGAATGGTTTGGTATAACCCTAAAGTATTTGGTACTGCTTGGATGAAAGCAACAGGAATGACGGAAGAAAAAGCTAAAGGAGCCAATATGTTTTTGGTTTTCGGATTGTCTTTTTTATTTTCATGTATGCTTGCAGTCTCTTTAATGCCTATGACAATTCATCAAATGAGTTTTATGTCTGTATTTGATGGTATGCCCGATGCAGCAAAACCTGAAACTGAATTGGGGGCTTATGTCAAAAACTTTTATGATTTATATGGCAATCGTTTTCGTACGTTTAAGCATGGTGCTTTACACGGTACAATTGCTGGAGTATTTATAGCTTTACCTATTGTTGGTATTATGTCTTTATTCGAAATGAAAAGTTTCAAATTTATTGCAATACATGTAGGTTATTACGTTGTCAGTATGGCGCTTATGGGCGGTGTTATTTGTCAATTCTTGTAATAGAAAATAGCTTTAACCGTGTTCTTGCATTTGTATTTTAAACGCTTTTAAAAATAATGCACCCATATTTTTGTGAGGTGGTACATAGTCATTAAACTTATCTTGCAAGGCTGGTGTTTTCATCATCAATCCTAGTTCACTCCATATTTCTATCCAGTTGACATCTTTACCTTCCAGGATACGTTTGTTTACAGCATTGATAATGGGATCTGTAACGAACATAGTTCCAGTTTGTTTGCTCGAAATAATATGAGCATCTTCTGATGTCGTCAATATTGTAGATAGATTATGGTAGCCTCCACATGAGCCTAAAATAATAATTTTGTCATCGGCACTAAGGTATTTCAATGTAGTTGGTAAATGGTAGCTGTGCCCACGGTGAATGATCACAGTTGGTTTTATACCCTTGTCTTCTAAATGTTTAACCAATAGTTTTTGTGCCTCTTCATCTCTTGGTTCATCCAATGGAAGATTGGCATACATGACAGTAGGTTTGCCAACGATTGATGAGAGTGTTACCCAATTTTCAAATTTTTCAATTTTCCATTCTGTGGGTTTATAATTGCTCATGAAACTTGCATAAGAAGATTTGCCATCTTCATCACCATAGAAAAATACTTGCTGGTACACTACGCCATTGGCATCCAAAATATTTTGATTTGGAACAAATGATATAGGAGGTACTTTAAGTTGAGATTGCAATTCAGCACTACTACCTTCTGGATTTAAAATAGAAGTACAAAGCGTATGGAGCAAAAAGTAAACAATCAAGCCTCGTTTATTATCTGAAAGGTACGTACGTTCGTAATCTTTTTTAATTTCATCCAACAAATACAACAATAGTTTTTCATCAGTTATACTACCAAATGCATCTGCAACATCAACTGCATCTTCTACATCTGTCTCTTTGTTTTGATCCAAATTATGTACGAAACTAGCCATTAATACATTCCTATTTGGTTCTTCTATTGTTTCTAAGAATTGAGATAGTTTGTTGTAGCCTGCACTCATTCGTATAAAGGTTCGGAATTTGTCCATGCCTAATTCTTGTAAAAATACATCACCTTTAGTTGGTGCCATTTTGGTAAGCATACGGTTAAAAGTGCCAACAAATGTACTCGTATAAATCTCATCGCTACACAATACCATCAAGAAATACATTTCACGCGCATTCAATGGTTCAATACATTTAAAACGAACAGGATCTTGTGCATCATGCAATTCGTTCATGATACGAACATATTCTAATGCCATTAATTTGGTTTCTCGATCGAGCACTTTTTTTGTCAGTGGAGAAGGAGTGTTTCTTTTAAGTACTAGATTTTTATAATATAAAGCATTGTCTTCTGTGAAAGCATTGACTTCTGCTATACTCATGGTTCCACTATTAAGTTCATCCAAAAAAGTAATGGCACGTAATGGTGTTTTGGCTTGGTCTGCAATTTCTACAATTTTTTTAACCAAGGGGTCTTTTGAACGTCTTACAGCGCCGCGTTCCGCAGATGTACTGGTAGCATAAGTCAATATTAAATTGGGTTTAGTGGGTGCTATTGCTGCCATTAAATCTTCTGCCGCTTCTTGATCCGAAAATTCATAGAATTTTTTCATCATTTCATCAGGATAAAGCTTCACCATATTTTTATAAACAACTGAAATAGCAGGCTTATCATCTTTGAACATATGCATGCTGCCATACATGGCACGATTGAAATTTTGATTGATATACTCTACTAAATTTTGGTTTTCTTCTTGAAGTTTAAAAACGGCTTCAAAATGTTGAATTAAATTTTTGTAGTATGTGCCATTTGCATTTCGAGCACTTAAATCTCGATTGAGTTCTTTCATGTTTTCTTCCAAGTAAAGCAAATACTTCACTTTGCGCCAATGATCCAAAGGAAGGTTTTCCATCACAAGTTGGAGTTGATCAGCACGTTTAAACATCCACTCATTGAGCAATTTAGTATCAGCTTCGTTTTTGACCGTGATTGATCCGTCTAAACTACCATCGGCTTGGTCAGCCGATTTTTGCAAACGATCTATTTTGTCGTGTGATAATTGTCTATTGATTGGAATTGGTTCCCACAGTTCAGTCGAAACCCACGGATCTTTTTTGTCTTTTTTATCTTTTTGAGCCAAGGCTACTTGTGCAGAAAAAAATACGAGCGTAAACAGGATAAATTGCTTCATAAATTTGCGTTGAGCAAATGTAAAACAAATTAAAGATTATTGAAATATATTAAGTATACTTTAACGGAGCAATCTAAGTCGCAAAATTAGGCTTTACCCATAACTTTGAGGTAGGTAAAATGCGAAACTAATGCACGCCAAAAAGTTGGAAATGCATGGTATTGAATGTTTAAGTCTTCGCAAGTTTTTTTCACTATTTTGCTTATTTCAGGGTAGTGGATATGTGATATTTTCGGAAATAAATGATGTTCTACTTGATAGTTTAATCCACCAACTAGCCACGAAATAACTTTATTGTTCATAGCAAAGTTGACGGTTGTTTTGACTTGATGCAATGCCCATTCGTTTTCGATTTTATTTTTATCGTTTGGAATTGGAAATTCTGCTTCTTCTACAGCATGTGCCATTTGAAAAACTAGTGCCAATGTAATCCCAAGTACAGCATGCATAACAAAGAAACCTAACAAAGCTTTCCAAAAACCAAATAGGAAAATTGGGATGATGAAAAATAATGCAAGATTCAATAATTTACCAAGCCAAAATTCAATATGATCCTTGGCTTTGAATGTGCGAATTTCTGTGTTGTTGATTTTTTTAGTCACGATTTTGAAATAATCATCAAATAATATCCAGTTGAATGTTGTGAAAAAATACAATGGTACTGAATACAAATATTGAAAGCGGTGAAACCATAATGGCTTTTGTTGTGGACTCAAACGAAACATAGGATATTTTGCTATATCATCGTCCAAACCATCGATATTAGTATAAGTATGATGCAAGATATTGTGTTTTATTTTCCAAAGAAATGTGCTTCCTCCCATCAAATCACCACCTATAAACGCGATAAAACTGTTGAGTTTTGAGTTGTCGCTGTAACTGCCATGAGCAGCATCGTGCATGACGTTGAATCCTATTGTAGCTTGAATAAAGCCCAACAAGCCACAAAGTACCAAGGTTAACCATGTTGGAAGTTGTATGGATAAAATAACACCATAAACGGAGAACAAACTGACAAATAGTATAATGGTTTTGCTGTATAACTGCCAGTTGCCTCGCTGAGGAATTTGATTGGAAGAAAAATACTCTTCAATGCGCTCGTCCAACAAGTTTTTGAATGGATGAGGATTGTTAACAAAAGATAATTTAGACATTGATGTAAAATAATCTGCAAAGTTAATATAATTCTTTTAAAACTGCATGTCCGTTTTTGATAGAGTATCATACAAATGAATGTAGCTTTTTAAACTGTTTAGATTTAATAATTACATTCATTTTTGATTTTATTTCCTTCAAATAATATTTACAATCCAGCTAGTCGAATTCCAAATGCATAAGGATATTGAGCAGTGCCATAATCAGTTAGTTTACTGGCATTGTGTTTGAAATAAATGCCAAAGGATTGGAAACCAAGTTCGGCTTGAAAGCCATATTGGAATTGATTTAGATTGAAATCCTCAAATTGTTTCTTTTTATCACTAGAACCCGATACAATTTGTTTTGTATGACTGCGAACAAGATAGCCAGCATAACCACCCAAAGCAAGGGTTACATTTTTTGATTTGTGTTGAGGATTGGTTTCGAATTTGAGCAATAGCGGTACTTGAAGATAATTTGTTACGAGTTTGTTCTTTTTGAATGAAACTGAATCGCGAGACATAAATGCACCTTGATAACCACCTTGTAATAAAGGATCTCCATTTTGCCAAGAAATTGAATTTTTGTAAGACCAATTGTTGATATCGTAAGTGATACCATAAACGAGATTGACAAAGTGTTTGTAAATACTTATTTGTTGTTTGACGATAGGGAAATTAAGATGGATGGATTTGCCAGAACGTAATTCAAAGTCGCGTTTTGAAGCAGGAGGAATCATTTGGTTTAAAAAATTATTGTCTGGGGAAGGTGCAATATTGATTATCGAATAATTTGTTTTGTCCAAGTAATTATTAAAACCTATGTCAAATCCTCCCCAATGGGTTTCAACTTTTTTACGCTTTTTATCTTTTTTGGTAGTCAACTCTATGCTACTTGGCTTGTACTCTCCTTCTTTTTCAGTTGAAATAATTTTGAGACGGCCATTAAACCATTTACTTGTATCTGATTCTGCTGTCACTTTAATTTCGAAGCTCTCGGTATTGGATTGTTGTGCAAATGCGCCTATCGGAATCAAAAAGAATGCTGCGGTGAGTGTTTGAAATATTGTTTTCATGTTTTTAATTGTTGTTTAAGTGAAATAATTTTGTGTTGCCGATCATGACGATATACTCATGTTCGGTGAGTTGTTCTTTTGTATGTTTTACTTTTCGCGAAAGTCGAGTGAGTTGAGCAAGCGCCTTAAATAGTTTAGGCTGTTTGCGTGTATTGAATTCAATAGTTTGTTTTGAAGGAGCTATATTGTTAGCTAGGGTTGCTGCATCTTGAACTTCTTCTTGAGTGTTGTTTTGAGGTATAGGGAGTTGAATCGGTTCCTCCTTTTTGAGCGGCATTTCTTTGACTACGACTTGCTCTTGTTTTGGCTCATAGATTTGTTTTTCAGGCTTAGGAATATCCAATGCTGAATTTGTTGTTGCAGGAGAACCTTGCTTATTTTTTTTTGCTATTGAAGCATTTGCGGTCTTTTGAGCAGTGGCTAAGGGTTTAATCAATGCAGGACTAGGATGAGGTACGATTTTTTCTGGTGCTTGTTGAGGATCTTTTTGTTGGGTATTGTTAACCGTAGATGGAGTAGATAATAACGTTTTTGTTTGCGAAGCTAGAGGTTCTGAAGGTGAGTCTTTGCGAAGCAAAAAATAAATAAAACACAATACACCAATTACGATTGCTGCAGCGCTGTAGTAAGGTTTTAATCGAACGATTAACGAAGGCGCTGGTTTGCGCAATGATTTTTTATCCTCAAATACTATAGTGGTATCTGGTACAAGTATTGTTTGTTGTAGGTGTTGAAACTCTTCAGCAATGGCAGGATTCTCTTGTAGAAAAAATTCCATTTCGTCCACGCGTTCTGCTGCTAGTTCTCCATGCAAGTAGTCGATTAAATATGTTTCGTAATTATGTATTGTTATCATTGCCATGGTATTAAATATGAGTGTCTACACTGATTAATTCATTTTTTAAAAAAGTACGTGCTCGGTACAAATTGATTTTGACTTGACCTTCATTGAGCCCAGTTAGTTGAGCCATTTCCTCGTAACTATAGCCTTCATAGTCTTTGAGTAGAATCAATTGTTTTTGTATATCTGGTAATTTGTTCAAAGCGAGTTCTAAAGTTTTTTTTAAGTCTATTGATTTGGTTTGAGTATATCCGCCTATTGAGTCATTCATTTCTTCGTTGTATACTATTCTTTTTTGCTTACGTATTTCATCGATCATTTTTCTGTACCCGATGGTAAATAAATAACTTTTTGCTTTTTCTTCTTCTACATTATCCTTATTGAGCCACAGCACTTCAAATGCCATTTGTACCAAATCCTTTGCTAAATCAGTATTTCGTACATTTTTGAGCATAAAACGGTACAAATGATCCGAGTAGAGTTCTACACATGTATTGTACTGTTTGGTGTTCATTGAATATTTATCGTTTGACGAAACGAAAAGTTACAAGAAAAGGTTAGATGATTTGTTAATTTTTTGGAAATGCAATTTGATGAAGTCTTCGAATTCAATGATATCAAGCATTTAAGGGGGAATAGTACTTCGTCAGAATTTTATAAATAAAGTGCGAGTTTGGAAAGGTAGGGGTGTCTGAACCGCAGATTTAACTGATATAGCAAATAGTTTTCAGTTCATCATTTTTCTGCTTTATCCTAATCACCTGTTTCATCAGGGGGCAGAGACTCAACAACAGCCATGGCATATAATCTGCATAAGAGTATTGCATTATTAATTCGGGTTGATTACAATCTATAATCAAAATTTAAAAAAATCTATTATTTATAAAACAAAAAAAACCGCCTCTTTCGAAGCGGTTCTTGTATTCGTTCACCCTCCTTTGGAGGGCAGGGAGGCTTTTAGTAATCCATTCCCATTCCACCGCCATGAGGCATTTGTGGTTGAGCCGATTTCGGTTCTGGTTTGTCAGCGATTACACATTCTGTAGTCAACAACATACCTGCAATAGACGCTGCATTTTCCAACGCTACACGACTTACTTTAGTTGGATCGATTACACCTGCTTTGTATAAGTTTTCGTATACTTCGGTACGCGCATTGAAGCCATAGTCACCTTTACCTTCACGTACTTTTTGGATAATGATAGAACCTTCCAATCCGCAGTTTGCAACGATTTGACGCATAGGCTCTTCCAATGCACGACGCACGATA
>Ga0247831_1004772_pt1 | contig 17679 bp, 8 predicted proteins | sample LaCruzMarch2015__9_FD_192406 | JGI IMG/M metagenome (GOLD analysis project Ga0247831, IMG submission 192406) | Freshwater microbial communities from meromictic Lake La Cruz, Castile-La Mancha, Spain - LaCruzMarch2015_1m | ecosystem: Environmental > Aquatic > Freshwater > Lake | place: Spain... | reverse complement strand
GTTTACTAATTTAGACCCAGAGCGGGTCATCCACTAAAAGAGGGATTAAGACATAGTTTCAAGAGTATCAAACACTCTTTTACATAAGCCCAGAGCGGGTCATCCACTAAAAGAGGGATTAAGACATATTTCCTCAATAAGTTGTTCCAACTTTAATTCCCCAGAGCGGGTCATCCACTAAAAGAGGGATTAAGACAAATGTTGCTCCGTGTTTTGTTATGTAAGCAATGACCCAGAGCGGGTCATCCACTAAAAGAGGGATTAAGACCATCTGCTAATCTTTGACAATCCCTCCTATCTGATCCCAGAGCGGGTCATCCACTAAAAGAGGGATTAAGACAAATTCTTGATTATTCATAACTGTTTTTTGTTTACCCAGAGCGGGTCATCCACTAAAAGAGGGATTAAGACATGGGTCTTTTTCAACAATAACATTAGTTTGATTTCCCAGAGCGGGTCATCCACTAAAAGAGGGATTAAGACTGCTGATTGTTTAAAGATATTAGTTGTTCCTCTGTTGGCCCAGAGCGGGTCATCCACTAAAAGAGGGATTAAGACGCAATAAAGGGTGCTGATTGTTTAAAGATATTAGTTGCCCAGAGCGGGTCATCCACTAAAAGAGGGATTAAGACTAGACATTGTGACGCCAGTAATTTGTAATTCTTTCCCCAGAGCGGGTCATCCACTAAAAGAGGGATTAAGACTTTGGGTTAACTCTTTGTGTCCATCAAAACGAGTTGCCCAGAGCGGGTCATCCACTAAAAGAGGGATTAAGACATCAATCTTGATAGGTTCATCGAACATAATATCAAGACCCAGAGCGGGTCATCCACTAAAAGAGGGATTAAGACCTTGTTTGTTTAAGTGGTAAAGAATCTGATGCAAAGACCCAGAGCGGGTCATCCACTAAAAGAGGGATTAAGACAGATAAATCAATCTTGATAGGTTCATCGAACATACCCAGAGCGGGTCATCCACTAAAAGAGGGATTAAGACTCGCTCTGTCACAGCGAGGCAATTTTTTTATTTTACACCCAGAGCGGGTCATCCACTAAAAGAGGGATTAAGACATGTGGCCAATAATTTTTTCCCGTCTTTTTAACTCCCCAGAGCGGGTCATCCACTAAAAGAGGGATTAAGACACTTGTAGGTGTGTGAGCAGAACACCATAAAAAAGCCCAGAGCGGGTCATCCACTAAAAGAGGGATTAAGACCTACCAATTATTCCAGCTGCCATTACTAAGAATAATCCCAGAGCGGGTCATCCACTAAAAGAGGGATTAAGACAGTTTAAAGGCAAATTAAAATGTTTCATGATAACCCAGAGCGGGTCATCCACTAAAAGAGGGATTAAGACCGTTTCTTAAGAACAATTCTAATGACTTTTGCATGCCCAGAGCGGGTCATCCACTAAAAGAGGGATTAAGACTTATCAGAAAGGTGATAGTCTCCGTATGTGGAAAATATCCCAGAGCGGGTCATCCACTAAAAGAGGGATTAAGACCTGCACAGTTAAATGCAAATGGGTCATCTGTTTCACCCAGAGCGGGTCATCCACTAAAAGAGGGATTAAGACAATATCGTTTAACATTTTTGCGCTTTCTTTTGCGCCCAGAGCGGGTCATCCACTAAAAGAGGGATTAAGACTGTCTTTTTAAGTTATTAAGAGCTTTTTTGAAGTCCCAGAGCGGGTCATCCACTAAAAGAGGGATTAAGACCTAACTCAGGATTTACATCCTTGAGTAGCAATAATGGCCCAGAGCGGGTCATCCACTAAAAGAGGGATTAAGACCATGCAGAAATGCTTTGAAATCTCGAACATCTCTTTCCCAGAGCGGGTCATCCACTAAAAGAGGGATTAAGACGTACCTGCAAAACTAATCATAGACTCTCTAAGCCTACCCAGAGCGGGTCATCCACTAAAAGAGGGATTAAGACACGATGGCTGCAATTTTGAAGAACAATGTCAATTCACCCAGAGCGGGTCATCCACTAAAAGAGGGATTAAGACAAGAATGTAATAACTGATGAAGTCTCTACAGCGGTACCCAGAGCGGGTCATCCACTAAAAGAGGGATTAAGACTTTAAAGAATTGTATTGCTCCTCTGTTGGGGTGTGAGGACCCAGAGCGGGTCATCCACTAAAAGAGGGATTAAGACTATTATTATTTTCATCAATAACAGCATTACTGTTATCCCAGAGCGGGTCATCCACTAAAAGAGGGATTAAGACTTGATTGATTGGTCGATAATTCTCATAAATTTGTCCCAGAGCGGGTCATCCACTAAAAGAGGGATTAAGACCAATTCGAGGAAAATGTTTTCCAACTCTTTTGAGTCCCCAGAGCGGGTCATCCACTAAAAGAGGGATTAAGACCTCTAGGAGTGTTTAGCAATCTAGCTGCTAACTCAGCCCAGAGCGGGTCATCCACTAAAAGAGGGATTAAGACTAACCCACCAAAATTTTATGTCCTCCTCTTTTTTCCCAGAGCGGGTCATCCACTAAAAGAGGGATTAAGACTTACACCTAAAACTTTGATAGTGATTTAGCTTAGCCCAGAGCGGGTCATCCACTAAAAGAGGGATTAAGACGCTGATTGTTCAAAGAACAATCTTGCTCCTCTGTTCCCAGAGCGGGTCATCCACTAAAAGAGGGATTAAGACTTTTTTTAATTCATTGTAAGTCATCATAATAATTGCCCAGAGCGGGTCATCCACTAAAAGAGGGATTAAGACCTTTGTTGCGGTAGGGTACACCATTTTCGTCGTGCCCAGAGCGGGTCATCCACTAAAAGAGGGATTAAGACAGAGTTTACCGCAGTAATACTTCCCTTATTTTTACCCAGAGCGGGTCATCCACTAAAAGAGGGATTAAGACAGCCATTACTAAGAATAACGGTGAACCACCTAGTTCCCAGAGCGGGTCATCCACTAAAAGAGGGATTAAGACCGTTCTATCTTTGCGCTTGTCTGAATGCGTAATAGCCCAGAGCGGGTCATCCACTAAAAGAGGGATTAAGACTACCTTTGCCCTTTACACCTGAACACAACTTATCTCCCAGAGCGGGTCATCCACTAAAAGAGGGATTAAGACGGAGCATCGAAACATTGCCCATCTATGATAGTCCACCCAGAGCGGGTCATCCACTAAAAGAGGGATTAAGACACTTTAAAACAAATTCCGACGGATTTTCAGTTCTTCCCAGAGCGGGTCATCCACTAAAAGAGGGATTAAGACCGGTAAAAATTTTCATTATTTCAATTTATACACGCCCAGAGCGGGTCATCCACTAAAAGAGGGATTAAGACTGTCTTCCTTTGTAGTTGACAAATTCTTTTATAGTGCCCAGAGCGGGTCATCCACTAAAAGAGGGATTAAGACCGGTTCATCTTTATAGGTTGCTCCGTGTTTCTTAATCCCAGAGCGGGTCATCCACTAAAAGAGGGATTAAGACGAGTTAGAACTTCAGTCTTGCTAGATACTCTAGCGGCCCAGAGCGGGTCATCCACTAAAAGAGGGATTAAGACTTTTTCATATCCATAGTTACATATAATCTTCTCCGCCCAGAGCGGGTCATCCACTAAAAGAGGGATTAAGACTGGAGATATTAGTTCCTTACCTACTGAGTAGATAACCCAGAGCGGGTCATCCACTAAAAGAGGGATTAAGACTCTTTACCGTTGAACCCACGACCGTTACGAACGTAGCCCAGAGCGGGTCATCCACTAAAAGAGGGATTAAGACATTCTTTTTTACTGCCTCTAGTTCGCCTAAAACATACCCAGAGCGGGTCATCCACTAAAAGAGGGATTAAGACATCTTGAAGTATACCTACTACCATCTAATATAGATACCCAGAGCGGGTCATCCACTAAAAGAGGGATTAAGACGTTGTTGAGTTAGACTCTACACACTTATCCCAAACCCAGAGCGGGTCATCCACTAAAAGAGGGATTAAGACAACGTTACGCTTCCACGTAGGTGTTACAGATAAATCCCCAGAGCGGGTCATCCACTAAAAGAGGGATTAAGACAATGTATAGGAAATCCCAACCCTCCTCAAAAGAATCCCAGAGCGGGTCATCCACTAAAAGAGGGATTAAGACGTATGGATTCGAAACCTTAGACCTCTTTTGTTGGGCCCAGAGCGGGTCATCCACTAAAAGAGGGATTAAGACATAATGATAAGTATTCTAATGTTTCAATTAATTCCCCAGAGCGGGTCATCCACTAAAAGAGGGATTAAGACTCTGTGGCATTCCAACCTAGAGAAATCATATCCTCACCCAGAGCGGGTCATCCACTAAAAGAGGGATTAAGACCATAACTCCAGCCATCTGTGCGGACCTTTCTACTACCCAGAGCGGGTCATCCACTAAAAGAGGGATTAAGACTCAGGATAGATGATTCTCCATTTCATATAGTTATCCCAGAGCGGGTCATCCACTAAAAGAGGGATTAAGACACAATGGCTGCAATTTTAAAAGATGTTTTCATAACCCCAGAGCGGGTCATCCACTAAAAGAGGGATTAAGACCAGTTACTATACTAAGCCAGTTGTAATTCCTTCTAAAACCCAGAGCGGGTCATCCACTAAAAGAGGGATTAAGACGTTCGTGCTTAAATTTTTCTGGGCTTACACCCTTTGGCCCAGAGCGGGTCATCCACTAAAAGAGGGATTAAGACCGACCGCAGCCATTTCTAATGTTCTCATAACTCCCAGAGCGGGTCATCCACTAAAAGAGGGATTAAGACTTTATGGATAACATTTAGTAACTCTAACAGCTTAGCCCAGAGCGGGTCATCCACTAAAAGAGGGATTAAGACTCTAGGAGTGGAGAGCAAACTAGCTGCTAACTCAGCCCAGAGCGGGTCATCCACTAAAAGAGGGATTAAGACCAGGATTTATATCCTTGAGTAGCAACAATGGATGTTGCCCAGAGCGGGTCATCCACTAAAAGAGGGATTAAGACGTTTCTTTAGCACAGTATAATAAATTACTATTAGTCCCAGAGCGGGTCATCCACTAAAAGAGGGATTAAGACCAATTTCAATCATGGCTTTTGCTTGAGCCAAGGCAGCCCCAGAGCGGGTCATCCACTAAAAGAGGGATTAAGACGACTTTAGATTGTTCATAACTTGATTTTTTCCCAGAGCGGGTCATCCACTAAAAGAGGGATTAAGACCTCAAAGGACAATTAAAACACGTACCTGAATCCAAAACCCCAGAGCGGGTCATCCACTAAAAGAGGGATTAAGACATATTCTTGTTAGATTCCAAACACTTAGACCAAACCCCAGAGCGGGTCATCCACTAAAAGAGGGATTAAGACAGCATAATAACTATCTCTCCTCGGATTGTTATGTTGCCCCAGAGCGGGTCATCCACTAAAAGAGGGATTAAGACGCGTTTCTTCGTAGGTTGCGGTACCGTTGTTTTGCCCCAGAGCGGGTCATCCACTAAAAGAGGGATTAAGACAACAAGTCATATATAGTCTCCGAAATTTCATAGTAACCCAGAGCGGGTCATCCACTAAAAGAGGGATTAAGACAAGAGAGTATTTTACCTAAGAAAGTGATAACAGACCCAGAGCGGGTCATCCACTAAAAGAGGGATTAAGACCGTATGTGGTATCAATAGTAACACTATCATGTGTTTCACCCAGAGCGGGTCATCCACTAAAAGAGGGATTAAGACTAAACACAACCTTCTGATACTAAAAAAATAATTGCCCAGAGCGGGTCATCCACTAAAAGAGGGATTAAGACTTGTATGGTGTCATCCTCTTTTTCAATCTCACACCACCCAGAGCGGGTCATCCACTAAAAGAGGGATTAAGACTCTAGGTTTCTCTCTTTCATAGGGCTTTCATAAAGCCCAGAGCGGGTCATCCACTAAAAGAGGGATTAAGACTTTTAGACGTTGTCTTCCAATTCATAGTTTTCAAACCCAGAGCGGGTCATCCACTAAAAGAGGGATTAAGACAATGTGGTTTTTAAAGCTTCCATTTTTTTGTTTGCCCAGAGCGGGTCATCCACTAAAAGAGGGATTAAGACATTCTTGATTATTCATAACTGTTTTTTGTTTAGTGCCCAGAGCGGGTCATCCACTAAAAGAGGGATTAAGACCTTTTGCGTTTTGGCTTTGTTTCGATTAACCCATCCCAGAGCGGGTCATCCACTAAAAGAGGGATTAAGACACAGATTTAATTTCACTCACTTTTGTCGCGATAGCCCAGAGCGGGTCATCCACTAAAAGAGGGATTAAGACAGCTTTCTTTGTTGCAGATGGGCGGTAGCTTGTCTTTCCCAGAGCGGGTCATCCACTAAAAGAGGGATTAAGACAAACAATTATTAAGCGTAAACAATTTCTTCGGTGACCCAGAGCGGGTCATCCACTAAAAGAGGGATTAAGACCTATATTTCAAATTACATGTACTCGTTCGTACATGCCCAGAGCGGGTCATCCACTAAAAGAGGGATTAAGACTGTAGTCCTCGTACACATTAGATATAAACTTTCTCCCAGAGCGGGTCATCCACTAAAAGAGGGATTAAGACCTATATTTCAAATTACATGTACTCGTTCGTACATGCCCAGAGCGGGTCATCCACTAAAAGAGGGATTAAGACTAATAAGATAATTCTACTTTTACGTCATCACTTAATTCCCAGAGCGGGTCATCCACTAAAAGAGGGATTAAGACGATAGCTATTTGCGTCCTTTTCGTTTAATTTGCTAATATCCCAGAGCGGGTCATCCACTAAAAGAGGGATTAAGACCCATAGACGGCACAAATATTGAAGCGAACTTGACGACCCAGAGCGGGTCATCCACTAAAAGAGGGATTAAGACTCGGCTTTACGCTCGGCAAGTAGTTCCGCTTGCATCCCAGAGCGGGACATCCCCTAAAAAGGGGTTTACACAACAATTCCACAAATTCAAAAGAATTAACTTTAGCCAGCGTTTTACTACCTAATATTTACAATAAATTGAATTAACAAGCTTTAAATACAATATTTTGCCTATTTTTGGTAATAAATGCTTTTATAGAAATGAACAGGATTAAAGAAATGCTGTCTAGAAAAGGAATTAAACAAAAATTATCGTCTGAACAATTAGTTAAAAACTACGAGCTAATAAATAGTTATGTGCAAAACTCACAAAAAGCAGCCCTGGAATTACCAAATGATGATGTTTGATTATCGGAAGTTAATGTTGTTGAATTAATTGCTAAAGTTTCGGAGCAAATTATCGTATCATTTTGTAAGGACATTTAATGCTGGAAAAATGAATTTAAACCATTTATTTCAACTAATTATCTTATTTTCTAACCGTTTCTGGCATTAATTTCAATGAAATTATAACCTTGGTGAGTTCTTTGACTCAATGCTGTTTTTTAGCGGTTTTTAATAAAATATTTGAATCTGATGAATATTCAACCGCTTCAGAGATATTTTTAATAATTTTACTATGTTGCATTTTTGACTGATTTGGAAATTTGTATTTAACCAACTAAAAATTAACAAGTTATGCCCCAAAACGCAACTTTTTTATCATTTTATTTGGTTGATAATCAGCTTTTTAGCAACTCCGAAACTTTAGTTAATTGTTCTTAGTGCGAAAAAATGAAAAAAGAAAAATTTAAATTTATCGATCTTTTTGCCGGGCTTGGAGGCTTCCATCTTGCACTCGAGGAACTAGGACATGAATGTGTTTTTGCAAGTGAAATAAGACCTGATTTACAAAAGTTATATTCTGAAAATTTTCCCTTAACGCCTATTTACGGCGACATTACTCAAATTCCAGTGGACAAAATACCTTCACATGATGTTCTTTGTGGTGGATTTCCATGTCAACCTTTTTCTCAAGCAGGTAAAAGATTAGGGTTTTCTGAAGAGCGCGGTAACTTGTTTAGTAATATCATGGAAATTTTAGAATATCATAAACCCAAATTTGTTATATTAGAAAATGTACAAAATCTAAAAAACCACGATGAAGGGAATACTTGGAAAGTGATTCGAATGAAACTTTCTAATTTATATGATGTAAAAGAAACTATTTTATCTCCGCATCAATTTGGAATACCTCAACATCGCTTTCGTATTTATATTGTAGGTAAACTAAAAAGTGAAATATCAATTTGCCCACTAGAGGATTTTGAATTTCCTGAACCAAATCATCAAAAGTGTGATATAAAAACAGTTGTAAACGAATCATCTACAGATTTTATGCATTTGCGTAATGATACACGAAATCATTTAAAAATTTGGCAAGAATTCCTTGATGAACTTTATAAACATGGTGGAAAATTACCTACTTTTCCAATCTGGGCAATGGAGTTTGGAGCAAATTATGATTTTGAAGACTTGGCGCCTGCTTTTCAATCAGTTATCGAACTGAACAACAAAAAAGGTAAATTTGGTGAGATTGTTATGGGAAATACAAAAGAACAATGCCTTTCCTATTTACCAAATTATGCAATCACAAATAAAAGCAATAGATTTCCAGCATGGAAGATTCAATTTATTAAACGTAATAGAGAATTCTATAACCAGCATAAGGAATGGATAGATGTTTGGTTGCCGAAAATTAAAAAATTCGAAAATAGTCATCAAAAATTTGAGTGGAATTGTGGAAATGAAGAAAATCCAACAATATTTAATAAAATTATTCAATTTAGACCTTCAGGAATAAGAGTGAAAAAACCAACCTTTTCGCCTGCATTGGTTTTAACTACAACTCAAATTCCAATATTTCCTTGGGTTAAACTCCCAAATAGTTCATTTGATGAAGATGTAGGTTTAAAAGGGCGATATATGACTAAAGAAGAGGCTGCTACTCTACAAGGTATGCAACGATTAAAAAAATATCCAGAAACTATCCCTGCTGCATTTAAAGCGTTTGGTAATGCTGTTAATGTTGATTTAGTGAAAAAAATAGCCGAAAAATTAATTAAGCATGAACCAAATAGAAAAAGTATCAATTGCACTACAGCCGAGTGTATATAATACATTTCGGGCTTTAAACAATACTGTTGCTCTTACTTTGAGCGAATATGTAGATAACTCCTTGCAATCGTACTTAGATAATAAACAGCGTTTATTAGAGATTAATGAGGGGTATGTTTTTAGAGTAAGTATTGAAGTTGATCAAAAGGCTAAACAAATAGTAATTAAAGATAATGCTGCTGGAATTGATTTTAAAAATTATGTAAGAGCTTTTGAACCAGCAAATATACCATTAGATAATACCAAGCTAAATGAGTTTGGAATGGGTATGAAAACGGCGTCAGTTTGGTTAGCTGATAAATGGACTGTTCGCACCAAAGCATTGGGAGAAACAGTTGAACGATTTACTGAATTCGATTTGCATAAGGTCATTGCAGAAAATAAGGAGGAGTTAATAGTTAAAGAATCTATTAAAGAAGAAAAATCACATTATACAGAGATAATTCTCTCTCAACTTTCTCACAATTCGCCATCTACAAATCAAATGGATAAAGTTCGTAGGCATTTATCCAGTATTTACCGTGTTTTTTTGAGAAATAATGAAATTGAAATTATAATAAATGGAGAATTACTAGAAGCACCAAAGTATGAAGTGTTAAATGTTCCTTTTTTCAATGAAGTTAATGGTAGTAATATTCTTTGGAAAAAAGAAATTGACTTTCAAATAGATAAATATAAAGCCAAAGGTTTTATTGCCATTTTAAAAACTATTCAAAATAACGCCAATGGTTTAGTTTTATTAAGAAGAGGTCGTGTAATTGTAGGTGGAGATGATGACCGATTTTTCCCTTTTTCAATCTTTGGTTCTGCTGGTAATTTTAGATACAAACGTCTATTTGGTGAACTTGAATTGGAAGGATTTAGTGTCACTTTCAATAAAAATGGTTTTACTGACGAAGAAAATTTAAATGCTTTTATAGATGCTTTACGAGATGAATTAAAGTATCCCGAGTTTAATTTATTGAGTCAAGCTGATAATTATAGAGTAAAAACAAAAGAAGAAAATTTTAAAATTGCTGAGAAATTAGTTAAAACTCATAAAAAAGATACTGAAAATGAAGCTATAACGGATAAAGTCAAAAAATTTGAGGATCTTTCATCAAACCAAACAAATAATAAGATAGAAGAACAAATAATTTCAGATGCAGATTCATTGGGTTCTGTTGAAAATTTCTTCGAATACGAGGGTGTATCTTATAAATTTCAGGTAGATTTAATAAATGAAGATGAATCAAAAGATTTGTATTCTGTGAAACAAAAAATAGTCAAAATTGAATTTAATGACGTGACATGCATAATCTGCAAAATAAACTTAGCTCATCCATTTTTTAATCGTTTTGAACATCTTAAAAAGGCGAATGATTATGAACCAATTATAGAAATATTTAAATCATACGCCCTAGCGGAATTTATTGCTACAAAAAAAAGTATGCATTATCCCTCTGAACTTAGATCAATTTTTAATAAATATATTGTACAATAATACTAGGCCATGGAGATAAAGATACTTCCAACTAAAAATAATAATGACTATTTCAAACCTGAAATGGGAATTAAGATGAATGATCTTATTTCTCGTTTTCAAAAATTTTTAGACGTCGATGAAATATATACTCTAGTTAAGGAGACTAACGAAATATTATCAAATTGTACAAACCCAAATTTGCTAATAGAGCAAGATGTTACACATCTTACAGTTGGTTATGTACAAAGCGGAAAAACAATGTCATTTACAGCGCTTACAGCTTTGGCAGCAGATAATGGATATAGAATAGTTATTTTTTTTGCTGGCACGAAAAATAATCTTTTAACTCAAACTACTAAACGGTTAACTAAAGACTTAATTTCCGAAAGTAATCTAAATAATTTATATAAAATCATTGAAAATCCAACATCATCTTTAAAAAATGAAATAAGAAATAAATTAAGAATAACTTCTAGACCTACAATTTTGATTACAGTACTAAAACATCCTAAGCATGTTGGTGAACTATCGGTTATATTTAAGGATAAGGCAATGCAACAGGAACTAGGTAAGCAAGGTGTATTAATTATTGACGATGAGGCAGATCAAGCTTCTCTCAATGGCTTTTCATACGCTAATAGTAAAAAAGCAACCACTTCTGATGAATGGGATGAAGAATCAGATAACAAAGAATCTAGCACCTACAATAGTATTCTTAATTTAAGAGCTGCTATTCCTAATCATTCTTATGTTCAATATACAGCAACTCCTCAAGGACCATTGTTGATTAGTATTTTAGATTTACTTTCTCCTAAAAGTCATACTGTATTAACGCCAGGAAAAAAATACACTGGTGGAAAAACATTTTTTGAAGATTTTCCAGATTTAGTTATTTCAATTCCTGACAATGAACTTTACAATAAGGATAAAAATTTAACCCTCCCAGCTTCGTTAAAGGAAGCGCTACAAATTTATATTTTAAGTATTGCTTTGATTGTTAATCATTGGAAAAAGGTCAAATTTTTATCCATGATGATTCATGCTGATAGGCAAAAAGAAATAAGTAGATTATTTCATGATTGGGTTAAAGAATTGATTGAAAAATGGACAACCATTCTAAATTTAGAAGATGACGATTTGGGAAGAGTAGATTTAGATAATGAGTTTAAAGATATATATGAAAAAGAAGCAATAAAATTTTATACCTCTGAGGATCAAATACCCACTTATTCAGATATTAAGCATCTCATTTCTGACGCTATTAATGATACAAAGCTATATTTAATTATTAGTGATAAAGATGCAGAAAAGGAAGTTGATTGGGATGGGGGATCTTCACACATTTTAGTTGGTGCAGACATGTTAAATCGTGGATTTACTGTAGAAAATCTTGCTATTACTTACATGCCTAGAAATACAAAAGGTAAATCTAATGCGGACACCATACAGCAAAGATGTCGATTTTTCGGATACAAGCAGAAATTTTTAAAATCCTGTAGAGTTTACTTACCAACAGATTCCATCGCGGAATATGTTGATTATGTTATGCATGAAGAAGAAATGAGAAACTGGCTTAAAGACACAGATAGCTTAGAAAATGTGCAACAACAACTTATCCTATCTGTCAAATTAAACGCAACAAGAAAAAATATTTTACCTTACAGTATTGTGCAATCTAAAATGAAAGGATGGCATGCCATGAATGCCTTGCATTTTATTGAAACTAATAAAATAATAATTGATACCTTTTTAAATAATACTAAATTCAACTTATGGGATCCTCAATACAAAACTAAAGATAGAAATCATAAGATATCAACAGTATCTGTAGATACAGCTATTGATTTATTAACAAAATTTAAATTTGGGAATTATGGAGATACTGCCCGTAAGCAAGCTACAATAAGATATATACAGTATCTATCTACTGTTTCTTTAAAGCCTATTTCTAATATTCATTTTATTCAAATGGCTTATGAAAGTGATTACCGCGAACGAAATTTTAATCCCTCTACTTTAAAAATTGATCAACTTTTTACGGGTAGATCTACAGCTGGAAGTAATGTTTACCCTGGAGATAGGGAGGTTAAGCTAGAAGATACCATTTGTATTCAAATTCATAAGGTAAAATTAAAATGTAATCAAACAAATAAATTCGTCGGAAAGATTATTTATACGCTTGCGATTTATTATCCGGAAAATTTTGCCACTGGATATATTTCTTCAGAAACAGAAAATTTTGGCATAGAAGATAACGATGAATAATATGGAAAATTCAGGATATAAAGTTTTTTTGAATCTGCATAATAGAGAAACATCTGATCAAGCATATGTATTAGTGGAATCAGTTCCATTTTCCATACATCATAAAATTGGAATTTCAAATGAAGGTTTTCCCTTGTTTTTTGTGAAATGCAATAATATAAGTAAATCAATTGATATTAATTTGGAATTAATATCAGTCTTATTTTCACAAGATTGTAATATTAAAGAGAAAGAAAAAAATTCAAATGATACCTTTACAATAGTCCTATTAAAGACACTGAATAGAGATTTACAGCAATATTTCACTGATGTATTTTCAATAATTTTACAACAACTTGAACCAATACCTTCTGAAATAAACCTTTATAGAGAAGTACGAAAAGTTATTGATTTGTTTAGTTCAATTGCTAGACCTCCTATTAAATCAGTTCAAGGCTTATGGGCTGAACTATTAGTAATTGAAAAAGCATCAGATCCAGAATATTTAATTCACTCATGGCACATTTCACCATCTGATAAATATGATTTTAACAATAGCAAAGATAAATTAGAAGTAAAATCAACAACGAAATCAAAAAGAATTCATAGATTTTCGATTGATCAATTAAATAATAACCCTGGTTCTGATTTACTAATTGCATCAACTTTTGTGATTGAGACGGGCACGGGTAAAAGTATTTTAAATCTCAGGGACAATATTATTTCCAAGATTAGTGATATTAAGGTAAAACTTCGATTAAATGAAATAATTTATAAGACAATTGGTAATGAATATGAAAAATTAGGTGATATTTTTTTTGATTATCAACAAGCTTCAGATTCATTATCTTTTTATGGTGTAATAGATATACCTCGTATTGATATTAATGAAATTCCGGTTCAAGTTACTAATGTAACTTTTGATTGCGATCTAACCAATGTTCCAACTGTTTTAGAGAAAAAGTATGATATAAAAGCAAGTTTATTATTCAAAAGTCTGGGTATATGAATGAATACAAAAATATTGAAAAAATTAAACCACAAACTTTACTTGCACTGGTACGTGAAGTGTTAGATCAATCTAAGGACTTTGAATATATTAGTGGAATTCAACCATTTTTTATGTCCTTCAATAAGCAAAAGTGTTATGTATATGTGAAAAATATTTCTAGTGCTTATTTTTCTGACAGAGATAAAACTACAAGAGCTCAATTACCAATAAAACCTGTATTTGATTCAATAAAAACTTCCCCATATTTATTTATTTTTTTGGGATATGATGGAATTAATGACGTTTTAGTTTGTTGGAATTTTCACCTAGCAAAAGAAAGGTTAAATATTGGTAAAAGTGTTTCATTTTACTCCAGGACTTTTTTTCAATCTGAGGTAAAAACGGGGGAATTTATTAGGAGGGAATTAAAAAATGGAGATTTTCCAGTTCTTTTCAAAAGGTCTGAATTAATCGAGTTTTTTCAAAAACTTGATACTTTCTTTTCGACTGAAAAAATATTAAACCAAGGCTACGAGGAATACATAAATACCAATAACTATGAAGATAAATTTACAACTTATTTAAAATTAAGCAAAAAACTATCTGATGAGATAATAAAAAAATATACAAATGCCCTTAGAAATAGAATTTCACAGGGGCTTAAAAAATATTTTATTCCAACTTTAAAAACAATCTATTGTATTGACAATAAAATGGTATTGGAAAAGTTAAAAAATCAACTCTTTGAGACATTAGAATACAATGAATTAAATATTACGGGTAAAAATATGTATTCATGCGCTTTTGAAAATTACATTAATTTCATAGATACGCTAGAGCATATTGAGAAAAAAGAAATCAATAATAAAGTAAATGAAACTAAAATTGAATATTCTAAAAATGGTAAATTGTTAGAAATAAATAATTTAGATGTATATAATAAAATTAAACCTTATATTGACACAAATAGATTTCTTTCAGCTGCTCAGATTGTTGGGAATTATTATAAAGATCAATACCCCAAAATGGAATTATCTGATTGGATTAATCTTGTTCGAAAAATTAATTAACGGTTTGGCTATTAGAATAGTGGCAGTTTAATATGGTCAATTTTACCGGATTATACAATATTTATTTTGGAAAATATAAATATATAATGATCGTTCAATAAACGACTGCATATTCCACTGAAAGTAGGTTCTGATTCAACATATTTCAGAAGAGCATCAACAATAACAGGCTGGATTTATTGGATTATGAATCAAATTGAAGAATAAACGATGGATTGTAACAAAAATCATTCTGAATCAGATATAATAGTTAAAGACTTACCTATTGTAGTCGGTAGTTGAATATGCACCAAAAATGGTAATTAGGAATGCACCAAAAATGGCAACAGGAGTGCTCCACTTTGTAAATTATCAGGGGAAGTTGGTTGACGGCATAATTAAACCAAATCGCTTTTACCATTTTTCATTTAAAAATATATTATCATAAAAGACATTCAGCCTACTTATTCTCAATTTCAGCCGGATTTTACATTGAGTATGTGACTCCAACTATAAACTAACTGTAAGAAACAACCATAAAAACTACAATAAATGGCGACATTTTATCCAGACATTGAGAAAATAAAGACGCTAACTGTACAACCCGAGGAAGGTGAAATGTATCTACTTAACTATCTCAACAATAATCTTGATAATAGCTTTGAAGTTTTCTTCAATCCATTTTTGAATGGAGATAGACCGGACATTATAATAATGCGTAAGGGTCACGGCATTATGATTATTGAAGTTAAGGATTGGAAATTCCCAAATTACTATTTAGACGACAGAAGAAAGTGGCGTCTAAAACAAAATCATGCTTACCTCAAATCACCTCTCGACCAAGTTCTACAGTACAAGGAGAATATTTACAATTTACACATTGAGAACTTACTTGAAAAGAAAATCAAAAACTTTAAGTACTGGACAATAGTTTGTTGTGCTATCTATTTTCATAATGAAACTGAAAACAGCATTAAGGACTTTTTAATAACACCTTATGAGCAAGACAGAAAATATCTTAACTTTCTAAAACACAATATTGATTTCCTTGGCAAGGATAATTTGAATAAAATTGACTTTAATAAGTTACTTCGGAAAAGATACATGTATGCAGACCAAGCTTCCTTCTTTTTTAACAATGAACTTTATGACAGTTTCAAACGATTCTTAAAACCAGTCCAACACACAAAAGACGAAGGAGTTGCAATTAATTACAGTCCTAAGCAAAAGGAATTGATTGTTTCAAAAGCAAGAGACCAGAGAATAAAAGGGGTTGTAGGTTCAGGTAAGACAAGCGTGATGGCAGCCAGAGCAGTAAATGCTCATTTAAGAACTAATGATAAAGTACTACTCCTCACATACAACATCACTTTAAAAAATTACATCCACGATAAGATAAGCAAGGTCAGAGAAGATTTTTCTTGGGACAATTTTTACATAAACAACTACCACAATTTTCTCACCGCTGAATTGAATAATCTGGGAATACAAATTACTGTCCCTGAACCTTTCAATACTTGGACACAAGTCGAAAAATCAAACTTTTTTGAGAAAGAATACTATTCAAACCTAAAACTTTTTGAAGAAAGGAAATTGGAAATTCATAGGTATAAGACAATCCTCATTGATGAAATTCAAGATTATAAAAGACCTTGGATGGACATTATTAAAAATTATTTTCTTGAACCAGGTGGAGAATATGTTTTATTTGGAGATGAAAAACAAAACATCTACGACAATGAACTTGAAAATAAAGACATCAAAACAAATGTACAGCAAAGACCTTCTGAAATGAAAGACTGTTTTCGTTCAGACCAGAAAATCAAAAACATTGCAGTTAATTTTCAAAAGCGCCTTTTCATCAATAAATATGATATTGACGACTTCAACAATCAACTTTCAATTGAGTTTGATAAGCCTAGCCAGATTAAATACATCTACATTTCGCCAGCTAAAAAAATTGACACTATTTTTTCACTTATAAGAGATATTTCCATTAAACTGAATGAACATCCTAATGATATTGCAGCACTAAGTTTCACCGTCAAACTGCTTCGCAAGCTTGATTGCTATTACAGATACAAAACAAATGAAAAAACAAATGCAATGTTTGAAACCCAAGAAGTTTGGTTAAAACTCTTTCTTGACGTTCATAACCCTGATGCGTTAGTAAAAGAAGGATTGGGGTTCTTTGAGAGAATGAAAATGGAAGACGAGAAAAGAACAAATCTTGCAGTTGCCTTGACATTGAAGTCTTTAATTCATGAATTCAATGACGAAGTTTTTATAAAACGACTTTCTGCATTTTTTTCCAAACATCAAATTGAGCCAGCGAGATTTAATGAATGGTATGAAAAACAAGCCGTAAAAGACTTAATTGAAAATCCCAAGTCAGGAAAATTATTTGAGGCAATCAAGAATGTTAGAGACAATAAAAAAATTCATTTTTGGTTTAACAGAGGAACATTGAAACTTTCTACGATTCATAGTTTCAAAGGATGGGAGGCGAACACATTATTTTTAATTTTAGAACCTCGTTATGAAAGTGGAGAATTTAATTTGTCATTTGACGAGCTGATATACACTGGACTAACAAGAAGTAAATTGAATTTAATAATATTGAATTATGGTAATGTAGATTATCACAAACAACTTGAGGAACTTTTTGCTGCCGAGAATTAGAGAACGTTATCCAGTATCACGTCTGTCAAATTACATATTTTTTGTTTAAAATGGTCTTTTTAGCTTTAATGCATATTCCATTCCACTGAAAGTGAAAGATCTAAGTTTAACCTGGTTTATGTGAATTTTTTTGATAAATTAAGCATTCTTGTAAGTCAAGAAACATATCTACTTACGGTAAAAGAGCTGTTACTAAACGAAGGTAGAGCAACCGGAATACCTGCCATTTTAAAATC
>Ga0247831_1004770_pt1 | contig 17684 bp, 11 predicted proteins | sample LaCruzMarch2015__9_FD_192406 | JGI IMG/M metagenome (GOLD analysis project Ga0247831, IMG submission 192406) | Freshwater microbial communities from meromictic Lake La Cruz, Castile-La Mancha, Spain - LaCruzMarch2015_1m | ecosystem: Environmental > Aquatic > Freshwater > Lake | place: Spain... | reverse complement strand
ATAAATGTGCCCCGGTCTTCGGGTCTCGGCGCGGACGCATCTTGATATCCACATCGGCAATTTCCAGGTCCATGTAACCTCTGGAATCGCCGGTTAGCTCGAACAAAAACGACAGGGTCACGACGACATGCAGCGTCTGCGGTCAAAACGAGAGCCGAACTGATGTTTGGAATGATTCACAGATCTGCCCGGGCCATGGTGCTGGAGCAGTTCGGGCCGGCGGCCTGGGATCAGATCCTCGCCTCCGCCAGGCTGGATGATGGAGACTTTGTCAGCGCCCAGCCATATCCGGACGAGGTAACCTTCAGGCTCATTACGACGGCGGCGGCCACGGCTGGCCTTACGGTCGAACAGACGCTGCAGGCTTTCGGTCACCACTGGGTCAAGGCAAGCAACACTGGCGTCTACGCCAATGTCATGGCGATCCTCGGCGGGTCTCTTGTGGAAGCCCTTACAAATCTCGACCGGATGCACGCCAGCATCCAGATCGCGATGCCGGACGCCCAGCTCCCGCAGTTCGTTATCGTGTCCCGGGACGAGCGAGCCATCAAGCTCGCCTATTACTCCAAGCGCGATGGGCTGGAGAGCTTTGTCCTGGGCCTGCTGGAAGGCCTGTTGAACCGATACAATCAGCCCGGGTCAGTCGCTTTTTCCGGCACTGACGGTGAGGCCAGACTGTTCACCATTACGCTTGCCCCGCCGCTGGCTGCATAGCCATGGATGTAGGTCTGACCGGCGGGCAGTTCGAAAACTTCTTTCCCTGCTATCTGGTCACGAACCAGGCGCTCGTCGTTCAGCGCGTCGGTCGCTCAATCACCAAATTCCTGCCCGACCTGCTTCCGGGAGATCGCCTGGACCAGTGGTTCATTTTCGACCGCCCGGTTGCAACCCCGGACCCGGTCGCCCTGGTTCGTGACCAGACGCCGGTCCAGATCAGGTCCATCGACGGGCGACTTCACCTGTCGGGCTGCGTTGTCGAACAGCAATTCGGCTTTCTGTTTTGCCTGAGCCATTCACCGGGTCGGGCCGCGACCTGGAGCGAACTCGGCCTGACCGTCGATGATTTTTCCTTGGCCGATCAGTCCTTGGCCATCAGCACCGCCATCAGCCTGCAGAAAACCCTCAATGCAGAGCTGCAGGAAACGATCGAAAATCTCAGAACCGCCCGGGACGAGGCGATGGCTGCCAGCCGTGCCAAATCAACATTCCTGTCGGTGATGAGTCACGAGATTCGCACGCCACTGAACGGCATACTCGGCATGACCCAGGTCATGATCCGTGAGACCTCGGACGAGCAGACACTTTCCAGACTGGATATCGTGCGGCAGTCCGGCGAGGGCCTGCTCTCCATCCTGAACGACCTGCTGGACCTGTCTCGCATCGAAGCGGGAAAGATGGCCCTTGAGGCGATCCCCTTCGACATGGTCGAACTGCTGAGCGGTGCCCACTCTGCCTTTATCAGCCTCGCCAGCAACAAGGGGCTGTCGATGCGCCTCGACATCGAGGCGATACGCGGCCGATACATCGGCGACCCGACCCGAATACGGCAAATCGTCACCAACCTCCTTTCGAACGCGATCAAATTCACGGAATCCGGAAGCGTTGTAGTCAGTGCGCATTGCATTGAGGGCGGCCTGGAGATCGCGGTCGCCGATACCGGCATCGGCATCGATCCGGACAAGTTATCGGAAATCTTCGGCGAGTTCAGACAAGCAGACACCTCCATAAACCGGGGCTTCGGTGGCACAGGCCTTGGTCTGTCAATCGCCCGTAACCTTGCCACTCTGATGGGTGGGACGATCACGGTGGAAAGCCGGCCGGGAGAAGGCTCTCGCTTCACCGCGAGACTCGGGATTGTCCGCGTGAATGACCGGGAACCCGAGGTCGATCATGCAGAAGATGCTCCGCCCGCTGCTGTCTCGCTGGATAGCCTGCGCGTGCTTGCTGCTGAGGACAATGAGGTCAACCGGCTGGTGCTGCGAAAGATCCTCGAGCAGTTCGGCGTCCCGGTGACGATCGTCATGAACGGGCGCGAGGCCGTCGATGCATGGAACAGCAAGCCTTGGGACATCATTCTGATGGACATCCAGATGCCGGTCATGAGCGGAGTGGAGGCCACCCGGCTCATCCGGAAACAGGAAGAACTGACCCAGCGTCGCTCAACGCCAATCCTCGCCCTCACAGCGAACACCATGACCCATCAACTCCCTGAATACGAAGAGGCGGGCTTCTCGGGGGTGGTCGCCAAGCCGATTCAGGTGAGCCTGCTGATGCAAGCCTTGCTCGACACGATCGAAACGCCCGGACCCGACCCGCGGGAGTGAACCGCCTCAGGTTTTCCGACGGCCGTCGGGTTTCCGGTGTGCGGCGACAGCGGCCTCGTTCAGAACCTCGAATCCTTTTTGCTCTGCAGTATGGGGCACTGTGTTGCCGATGGGGTCTCGCGGGCGTCAGCTTGAGGAATAGCTCGTCTTGGTCTGGGTGAAGAACTCCACCGCCGCGAACCCCTGTTCCCGCGCGCCGTAACTGGATGATTTCGAGCCGCCGAACGGGACGTGATAGTCCACCCCGGCGGTCGGCAGATTGACCATGGTCATCCCCGCCTTCGCGCGGCGCTGGAAGTCACGGGCGTGTTTCAGCGAGCTGGTGACAATGCCGGCAGAGAGGCCGAACTCCACGCCGTTGGCGATCTCCAGCGCCTGCTCATAGTCCTTTACGCGGATGGTCGAGGCAACAGGGCCGAAGATCTCCTCGTTGTTGATCCGCATGCCTGCTTCGGTATCGGCGATCAGGGTCGGCTGGACATACCAGCCGGGCTTTTCCATCTGCAGCCGCTCGCCGCCCGTGACCACCCGGCCGCCCTCGCCGCGGGCGACCTCGATATAGCGATACGAGGTCTCCATCTGGTCCTCGGACACGGCCGGGCCCATCTGCGTCTGCGGGTCCAGCGCATCGCCGACGCGCAAGGAGGCCACGCGTTCGGCGAGAGCCGCGACGAACCGGTCATGGATGCCGTCCTGCACGATCAGACGGCTGGAGGCCGTGCAACGCTGCCCGGTGGCGAAGAAGGAACCGTCGAGGGCGATCTGTACCGCCCGATCCAGGTCGGCGTCGTCGAGCACGATCAGGGGGTTCTTGCCGCCCATCTCCAGCTGGACCCGCGCCTGACGCTTCACTGCGCCTGCGGCAACGCCGGCACCGACGCCCTGCGAACCGGTGAAGCTGAGCCCGGCCACGTCCGGATGGTCGACCAGGGCCTGCCCGACCCGGCCCCGCCCGATGACCAGATTGAGCACGCCCCTGGGCAGGCCCGCCTCATGCAGGATGGCGACCAGCGCCTCGGCCGTCGCGGGCGTCGGCCCAGCGGGCTTCATCACCACGGTATTGCCGAAAGCCAGCGCCGGCGCGGCCTTCCAGGCCGGGATGGCGATCGGGAAATTCCACGGCGTGATCAGGCCATAGACGCCGACCGCCTGACGATAGGTCTGGATCTCGACGCCGGGCCGAACAGAGGCCAGGTTCTGGCCATGGACACGGAGGGCCTCGCCCGCGAAATACTTGAGTACGCGACCGGCCCGCACCGTCTCGCCAATGCCTTCCGCAAGGGTCTTGCCCTCTTCGCGCGACAACAACCGACCCAGAGCCTCGCGCCGTTCCATCACCAGCGTCCCGGCGCGGTCGAGGATGTCCGAGCGAAGTTCCGGTGAGGCCTCGGACCAGCCAGGAAAAGCCGCCTTGGCCGCCGCCACCGCCGCATTGACCTCGGCCTCGCCGCCATCCGGCGTGCGGGCGACGACCTCGCGAGTGTCCGATGGATTCAGGCTCTCGCCCGGCCGGTCCGCAGAGACCGTCTCGCCGTTGATCCAATGGTTCAGTTCGATCGTCTCGGTCATGGCGCGTCCTTGTCCTGGTCCGCTCGATCTAGCAACCGTCGCGGGCTTGCGACAGGTCTCTAACCGAACAGACGCGGCGAAGTCTGCGATAAGCTGAACACCTGAAACGAGTCGGAGCCCCTTCATGAGCGCAGAGCAGACCGAAGCGGTAACGGGCTGGCGCTTCTGGATCGACCGGGGCGGTACCTTCACGGACATCGTCGCCCGCGCGCCGAACGGGTCGCTGCAGACGCGCAAACTGCTGTCGGACAATCCCGAACAGTATGCCGACGCTGCCGTGGAGGGGGTGCGGCGGATCCTCGGTGCCGGGAGCGGCCCCCTGCCCGACGGCCTCGTCGCCGAAATCCGCATGGGTACGACCGTGGCCACCAACGCCCTGCTCGAGCGCAAGGGGGAGCCCGTCGTACTCGCGATCACCCGCGGTTTCGGCGATGCCCTGCGCATCGGCTGGCAGAGCCGGCCAGAGCTTTTCGCCCGCCACATCGTTCTCAGCGAACAGCTCCATGACCGGGTGATCGAGATCGGGGAGCGGGTCAGGTCGGACGGGGCTATCGACCGGCCGCTTGATGAGGAGCGGGCACGGCTGGACCTGACCGCGGCTCGGGCTGCCGGCTTCAGGGCCTTGGCCATCGTTCTGGTGCATGGCTGGAAGTTCAGCGATCACGAACGTCGGCTGGCCGCCATCGCCCGGGAGATCGGCTTCGAACAGATCTCGGTCAGTCATGAGGTCGGAGCCCTGATCAAATTGATCGGCCGCGGGGACACCGCGGTGGTGGACGCCTACCTCTCTCCGATCCTTCGGGCCTATGTCGACCGGGTCGGCGCAGATCTGGGGCCCTACGCACCTCTGCTGTTCATGCAATCGAACGGGGGATTGACTGCGGCTGAGGCCTTCCGGGGCAAGGACGCCATTCTCTCGGGACCCGCAGGCGGGGTCGTCGGCATGGCCGGCACCGCTCGGGCGGCCGGCTTCGATCGGGTCATCGGCTTCGACATGGGCGGCACCTCGACAGACGTGTCACATTTTGCCGGCGACTATGAGCGAACCTCGGACGCCGTGGTGGCGGGGGTGCGGCTGCGCGCTCCGATGCTGGGCATACACACCGTTGCAGCGGGCGGTGGTTCGATCTGCCGCTTCGATGGCGCCCGGTTAAGGGTCGGGCCGGAGTCGGCCGGGGCCGTGCCGGGGCCGGCCGCCTATCGCAGGGGCGGGCCGCTCACAGTCACCGACTGCAACGTCATGCTGGGCAAGCTGCGTCCCGACCAGTTTCCGGCAGTGTTCGGACCAAACGGCGACCAACAGCTTGACGCCGGGGCGGTCAAGGCAGGCTTCGAGGCCATGGTCGCCGAGGTCCATCTTGCCACTGGTCGCGCGGTGACGCCGGAGTCGCTGGCTGAGGGCTTCATCACCATCGCCGTCCAGAACATGGCCGAGGCGATCAAGTCGGTCTCGATCCAGCGTGGCTATGACATCTCCCGCTATGTCCTGAACTGCTTCGGCGGCGCGGGAGGCCAGCACGCCTGCCTGGTCGCCGACGCCCTTGGCATGACCCGCGTCATGCTCCACCCCTTCGCCGGCGTCCTGTCTGCCTATGGCATGGGGCTGGCCGAGGTGCGGTCGATCCGGCAGGCGACGGTGGCCGCACCACTGGAGGCCGCCGTAGACGCAGTGCTGGCCGCGCGGGTCTCGGCGCTCGACCGTCAGGCCCGCAGCGACCTGACCGCCCAGGGCTTCGCCGATGCGGCGCTCACCACCCTGGTCCGGGCGGAGATCAAATTCGCCGGGTCCGACACCCCGCTGGCCGTCCCTTTCGGACCAGCCGACGAGATGCGTGGAGCCTTTGAGGCCCTGCACCGGCTCCGGTTCGGCTTCTTCGCGGACGACAAGCCCCTTCTGGTCGAGGCCCTCGAGGCCGAGGCCGTAGCCGCCTCCGGCCAGGCCCCTTCGACCGTCGCGGGCAGCGCCACAGACCCGGCCCCGACTGCCATAACCCACGTTCCGGTGCGCATGACGGGTACCGTCCAGGAGACCCCGGTCTATCGCCGCAGCGATTTCGGCCCGGGGGCAGCCGTCGACGGACCGGCCCTTGTTCTGGAAGACACCGGCACCACCGTCGTTGAACCCGGCTGGCGCGCCGCGACCGACGCGGCCCTCAACCTGATCCTCGAACGTACCGTTCCCCTGCCTGCCCGCACGGCCATGGGAACGGACGTCGATCCGATCATGCTGGAGGTGTTCAACAGCCGCTTCATGGCCTGCGCCGAACAGATGGGCGAGGCGCTGCGGGCCACGGCCTATTCGGTCAATATCAAGGAACGGCTCGACTTCTCCTGCGCCGTCTTCGACGCAACCGGTGCCCTGATCGCCAACGCCCCGCACATTCCCGTCCATCTCGGTTCGATGGGTGAGAGCATCCGCACCATTATCACCTCGCGCGGGGGGGGCGTCGACGGACGAGGCATGCAGCGCGGCGACATCTATATGCTGAACGCTCCCTACAACGGCGGCACCCACCTGCCAGACATCACCGTCATCATGCCGGTGTTCCTCGACGCCGATGACGTGCCGGCCTTCTTCGTCGCGGCGCGTGGTCACCACGCCGATGTCGGCGGGATCACCCCCGGCTCGATGCCGCCCTCGTCGCGGACGGTCGAGGAAGAAGGCGTCCTGATTGACGATTTTCTACTGATTGACGCGGGGCGGCTGCAGGACGCCGAAACCCGCGCCCTGTTCGCCTCAGGCCGCTATCCGTCACGCAACGTCGATCAGAACATGGCGGACCTGAAGGCCCAGATCGCGTCCTGCGCCCGTGGCAGCGACGAGCTGTCCCGGATGGTCGCTGAATTCGGCCGGCCCGTTGTCGCCGCCTATATGGGCCACGTCCAGAACAATGCCGAGGAGGCCGTGCGCCGGGCCATTGCAGCCCTGAAGCCGGGATCGTTCGCGCTGGAAATGGATGACGGTGCCGTCATCCGGGTGCGGATCGACGTGGACCCGGTCACCCGAAGCGCCGTAGTCGACTTCACCGGCACAAGCGCCCAGCTGCCCAATAACTTCAACGCCCCACTGTCGATCCCACGGGCGGCGACCCTCTACGTCTTCCGCACCCTCGTGGACGACGCCATTCCGTTGAACGAAGGCTGTCTGAAACCTATCCGGCTGATTGTGCCGGAAGGTTCGATGCTCAATCCCCGCTATCCGGCAGCCGTAGTGGCCGGAAACGTCGAGACCAGCCAGGCCGTGGTCGATTGCCTCTACGGTGCCCTCGGCATGCTCGCAGCCAGCCAGGGGACGATGAATAATTTCACCTTCGGCGACGCGACCCGCCAGTACTACGAAACCATCGCCGGGGGCTCGGGTGCCGGGCCCGGCTTCGATGGCACAGCGGCGGTCCAGACCCACATGACAAACAGCCGCCTGACCGACCCCGAGGTGCTCGAGACCCGCTTCCCCGTGCTGCTCGAGGAGTTCTCCATCCGGTGCGGATCAGGCGGAGACGGTGCCAACCGGGGCGGTGATGGCGCGATCCGGCGGGTACGGTTCCTGGAACCGCTGACAGCGGCCATCCTGTCCAACCACCGACGCACGGCCCCGTTCGGCCTGGCCGGCGGCGAGGACGGGGTAGTCGGGGTCAACCGGGTTGAACGGGCCGACGGATCGACCGAACTGCTGGCAGGGACCGCAGAGATAGAGATGGGCGTCGGCGATGTCTTCGTGATCGAAACACCGGGCGGCGGTGGCTTCGGTGTGAAAAGGGCTTCCTGAGCCGCCGGTTCGGCGCAACCATCGCCCGAGGGGGAGATTCCAATGCTTGTGCTTCTGGGAATTGCGGTCGTGGTCGCGGGCTTCGTCGCCCGCATCAATCCGCTGCTGGTCATATTGATCGCTGCCATCGTCACCGGTGTGACGGCGGCCGTGGGACCAGGGGTCGATTTGCGGGCCCTGGCGGAGGCGGGCGTGACGACGCTTACGGCCTTTGGCGATGCCTTCAATGACAACCGGTATTTCCACATCACCTGGCTGATCCTGCCTGTGATCGGTCTGCTCGAGCGGGCCGGCCTGCAGGAACGCGCCCGGATGTTGATCGCCCGGGTCAGGGCGGCGACCGCTGGACGCCTCTTGCTCAGCTATCTCTTCGTCCGCCAGGCCACCTCCGCGCTGGGTTTGACCTCTCTCGGCGGCCATCCGCAGATGGTCCGGCCGCTGGTCGCGCCGATGGCCGAGGGCGCGGCCGAGGTCGAGGCCGGCGGCGACCTCCCCGACAGGATCCGCTTCCGTATCCGCGGCATGTCCGCCGCTACCGACAACATCGGCCTTTTCTTCGGCGAGGACATCTTCATCGCCATCGGTTCGATCGTGCTGATGGTCGGCTTCCTCGAACAGGCGGGGATCATCGTCGAGCCGCTGCAACTGTCGGTCTGGGCCATACCCACCGCCATCGCCGCCTTCGCGGTCCATGGCGTTCGGCTGCTGTTGTTCGACCGGGAGATTCGCCGCGACCTTGCCGCCCGTGACACGGAGGCGGGCCAATGATCACGCTCGAGCACGCCTATATTCTCGTCGGGCTGATGTTCCTGGCCTTCGCCATCCTGACCCTGCGCGACAGCGACCACCCGACCCGCATCCGCAGCGCCGTCTTCTGGGGTCTGATCGCCGCCTCCATGTTGTTCGGCTCATGGCTCGGCGGGCTCGGCAACGGCCTGCTGGTTCTTGCGCTCGTTGCTGTCGGCGGCCTCAAGGCCCTGGGGGTCGGTCGGCCGCCGACGACCACACCGGACGAGCGGCGCGAAAGCGCCGCGCACCGTCGCAATGCCCTGTTCATTCCGGCCCTGATCGTGCCGCTCGTGGCGGTCGGCGGCACCCTCGCCGCCAAACACACCAGTGTCGGGGCCTGGCTCATCTCCCCGACCCAGACGACCCTGATCGCCCTCGGCCTCGGCTGCATCCTCGCCCTCGTCGCCGCCATGGCCTGGCTGCGTCCGCCCGTCATGGCCCCGGTGCAGGAGGGACGACGCCTGATGGATTCCATCGGCTGGGCCGCCCTCCTGCCCCAGATGCTGGCCTCACTTGGAGCGGTCTTCCTCGCGGCGGATGTTGGCGGCGTGGTCGGCGAGCTGGTCACACAAGCCGTGCCGATGAGTTCGCCCCTGCTGGCCGTGGCAGCCTACTGCCTGGGCATGGCCTTGTTCACCGTGATCATGGGCAACGCCTTCGCGGCCTTCCCGGTGATGACCGCCGCCATCGGCCTGCCCTTCGTGGTCGGCCAGTTCGGGGGCAATCCGGCCATTGTCTGCGCCATCGGCATGCTGGCCGGTTTCTGCGGCACGCTGATGACCCCGATGGCCGCCAATTTCAATGTGGTGCCGGCCAATCTTCTGGAGTTGCCGGATCGGAACGCGGCCCTCAACGGCGTCATCCGGGCCCAGCTCCCGACCGCCCTGATCATGCTCGGGGTCAATATGGCCCTGATGTTTTTCCTGGCCTTCCGGTTCTGACGATGACCCACAAGCTCGACGCCGGCACAGCCTCCCGTTTCGCAGCAGCCGCCCTTGGCCATGTGACGCGGGAATATCCCAACAAGATGGATCACGTCCTGTCCGGACCAGAGGATATCCAGGGTCCGCGCGCCCTGCATCCGATCTTCTTCGGCAGCTTCGACTGGCATTCCTGCGTGCACGGATGGTGGACGATGTTCACCCTGCTGCGGCTGTATCCCGACATACCCGAGGCTGCACGGATCCGCACCCTGGCCGACGCGATGTTCACACCGGAGAACGTCGCCGCGGAGACGGCCTATCTGAACCGTCCGGGCAGCCGCGGGTTCGAACGGCCCTATGGCTGGGCATGGTTGTTGATGCTGGCAGCGGAACTGGAGCGGCATCCAGGCAAGCACGCCGGGATCCTGCAGCCCCTTATCCTGGCCTTCGCCCGCCGATTTGCCGACTACCTGCCATTGGCAGACTACCCGGTCCGCGTCGGCACCCACTTCAACACAGCCTTCGCCCTGAGGCTGGCGCTCGACTACGCCGAGGGTGCCGGCGACGCGAACCTGATCGCCCTGTGCCGTAACCGCGCACTGAAATGGCATTCCACCGACCGCGACTGCCAGGCGTGGGAGCCGTCGCAGGACGAGTTCCTGTCACCGGCCCTGATGGAGGCCGTGCTGATGCAGCGGGTGATGCAGCCGGATACCTTCGCTGTCTGGTTCGCAGCCTTTCTCCCCGGACTGGCCCGACAGCAACCTGCCACCCTTTTCCGTCCCGCCAGCGTCAGTGATCGCTCCGACGGCAAGATCGCTCATCTCGACGGACTGAACCTGAGCCGGGCCTGGTGCTGGCGCGAGATCGCCGCCTCGCTGGCCGAGGAAGACCCCGGACGCCCGATCGTCCTCAAGGCAGCAAGGGATCACCTTGACGCTGCCCTGCCCCATGTCACCGGCGACTACATGGGCGAGCACTGGCTGGCGAGCTTTGCGCTTCTCGCCCTGCTCGCAGACCCCGACATCCGGAACGGCTCTCGCTGAAAACCATCCTCCGGCGGTGATCTGGATCGGGCCAATTTCCTGCTTCGGACCGACACCTCGCCAGCGAGAGTGCCCGGCCGCATGACAGGCCACGAGTGCCCGAAGTCGATTGGCGAGCGCGACCTGTCTTGACGTCATCGGCCATGCGCCAGCATAAGGGCCGCCCGCGAGGGTGGCCGGCTTAGCTCAGTTGGTAGAGCGCCAGTTTTGTAAACTGGATGTCGCGGGTTCGATTCCTGCAGCCGGCACCAGCGGTCCCCTCAAAGACCTGACCCGCTCAGCCGCCCTGCAATATGGCCGTGGTCTAGCCGCCACCCAGTGCGACGGCGAGGCGATAGACGACCCACGCTGCCAGATAGGCCAGGCCGAACATATACAGCACCATCACCCACATCCATTTCCAGGAGTTGAGCTCGCGCTTGACCACGCCCAGGGTCGCCACGCACTGGGGTGCGAAGACATACCAGGCAAGGAAGGCCAGCCCTGTGGCAAGCGACCACTGCGCCGCGAGGGTCGCCCCCAACAGGCTGGTGGCATTCTCCGGATCAGCGACCGCATAGACCGTGCCCAGGGCCGCCACGGCCACCTCCCGCGCAGCCATACCCGGCACCAGGGCAATGACCATCTGCCAGTTGAAGCCAATGGGCGCGAAGAAGGGTTCCAGTGCATGGCCGATCATGCCGGCGAAGCTGTAGTCAATGGCCGGCCGGGTCGCGCCTTCAGGGGGATAGGGAAAGGTCGCCAGTGCCCAGACTACGATCATCAACGGCAGGATGATCCGCCCTGCCCGCTCCAGAAAGATGCGAGCCCGGATCCACAGATTGAACAGCACGCTCGTGGGGTCAGGCATCTTGTAGGTGGGCAGCTCCATCATGAACGGCTCGACCGCACCGCGCCAGAACACCTTGCGTATGACAAAGGACACCGCCAGGGCGCTGATGATCCCCGCTGCATAGAGGCCGAACATGACCAGTCCCTGCAAGCTGGCGAAACCCCAGACGGTCTGGTTGGGAATGAAGGCCGCGATGATCAGGGTGTAGACCGGAATCCGGGCCGAACAGGTCATCAGCGGGGCCACCATGATGGTGGTCAGCCGGTCGCGCTTGCTGTCAATCACCCGCGCGGCCATCACACCCGGGATGGCGCAGGCGAAACTGCTGAGGAGCGGAATAAAGGCCCTGCCGTGCAGGCCGGCACCGCCCATGATCCGGTCCATCAGGAAGGCGGCCCGGGCCATGTAGCCGAAATCCTCAAGCGCGATGATGAACAGGAACAGGATCAGGATCTGGGGCAGGAAGACCAGAACGCTCCCGACCCCCGAGATCAGGCCGTCCACAATCAGGCTCTGCCATAGTCCGTCCGGCATGATCGCCGCGACCCAGCCGCCCAGCGCGCCGAGGCCCGCCTCGATGCCGTCCATCAGCGGGGCGGCCCAGGTGAAGACGGCCTGGAACATGACAAACAGCAGGGTCATCAAAATCAAGAGACCGCCGACCGGATGCAACAGCACGGAGTCGATCCGGCCCGTCAGCGTATCCGGTCGCTCCGGCGGCTGAACGCATGCTTTCATGATCCGCTCGGCTTCCCGTGCTGCGCCGCGCAGGGCGGCGGCGTCGGGCACCGTCCAGCCGCTTTCGGCCTTGCCGTTCCGGGTGTCGGCGGTGGCGTCCATCGCCGCGATCAACTCGTCGATGCCGCGCCTGCGCGTGGCCGTTGTCGGAACGATCGGCATGGCCAGTTCTGCGGACAGACGGTCCAGGTCGATACGAAGGCCCTGACGTCGGGCGATATCGTACATGTTCAGTGCCAGGATCATCGGCCGGCCGACGGCCCTGAGCTCCAGCACCAGCCGCAGCACCAGCCGCAGGTTGGTCGCATCCGCGACCACGACGATCACATCGGGCGGCGTCTCGCCTGCGAGGCGGCCCAGAACGGCATCCCGGGTGACCTCTTCATCCGGACTGCGGGCGCGCAGGGAATAGGTGCCGGGCAGGTCCAGCAGGGCCATCGCGCCGCCCCCGGATGTTCGGACCACGCCCTCCTTCCGCTCCACAGTAACGCCGGCATAGTTCGCGACCTTCTGGTGAGCCCCCGTCAGGGCGTTGAACAATGCGGTCTTGCCACTGTTCGGATTGCCCACGAGCGCGATCCGCGCGCTCAACTGCGCCGCTTCCATCAGTCGGCCCGGTAAGGTTCGAACCGGACAGTCAGGCTTGCAGCCTCATGTCGACGCAAGGCAACGCGCATGTCGTCCACCTTCATGGCAATGGGGTCGCGTCCAAACAGACCCTCATGCAACAGTTCGACCCGCGCGCCCTCGACAAACCCCAGTTCCAGCAGTCGACGCTCCAGTTCGAGGGCGTGTTCGTCATTCAGACCAGGATCGCCCACCTGGACGATGACGCCCTGGTCACCTGGCCGGGCCTGGCTGAGTTTGCGGGGCTCGGACATGACGCTCGCGACTGTCGGCGCGATCGGCCGCGTCTGTTGACAGTGATTATCAGGTGCGACTGACCTTCGTCCAGTCCATCATCTCACCGTCACCGGTTGCCCGCTATCAGGGTTAGGCTATCAGTGCCGAAAATCGCCGGAGATCGCCCATGAACCGCCCCGCCCTGACCGCCCTCGTCATGCTCACACTGACCAGCTGCAGCCAGGCGGAGGGACCGGCCGGGGAGCCGACCGCACCCGCCGCCCCGGTCCGTCCTGCACCGACAGCGGCCGAGAAGGTGGCGATGCTGGCTTCCCTGCCCGCACCCTACAATGCAGCCGATCTGGACAATGGCCGTCGGGTCTTTGCCCGTTGCCGCTCATGCCACACGATCAACGAGGGCGGACCGAACATGACCGGCCCCAATCTCTACGGCGTCTTCGGCCAGCAGGTCGGCGTCAACCCCGGCTTCAACTACTCCACCGCGATGAAGGAGGCGGACTTCGTCTGGGACGGCGCGCGGCTGGAAGATTGGCTGGAGAACCCGCGCACCTTCATGAAGGGCACCAAGATGAGTTTCGCCGGCATTCCCGACGCGACGGACCGCCGCGACGTGGTCGCCTTCCTCAAGGTAGAGACCGGCTTCGCACCGTCGCCGCAGCCCTGACGCCTACTCCGCCGGTGCCGGCACCGCATCGTTCGTCGTGGCTTCCCGGGCTTCCCATTCCTCGATCTTGCGCGCCGTGTATTCCGGCGATCTGGTGAACCGCGCCAGCGCACCATAGATCACGGGCACCACGAACAGGGTCAGAAGGGTCGCGAACATGGCACCGGAGAAGATCACCACACCGATGGTCTGACGACTGCCAGCGCCGGCACCCTGCCACAGAACCAGCGGGAGAGCTCCGAAGGCGGTGGCAATCGAGGTCATGATGATCGGGCGAAGCCGCAGGGTCGAAGACTCGATGATCGCCTGCTGAATCGATCGGCCCTGGTCCCGAAGCTGGTTGGCGAACTCGACGATGAGGATGCCGTTCTTGGCTGCCACCCCGATCAGGATGATCAGGCCGATCTGGCTGTAGATGTTCAGGCTGGAACCCGCCATCACGAGACCGAACAGGCCACCGGCGGCGGCAAGGGGGACGGTCAGCATGATGACAGCGGGCGTGATCCAGCTTTCGAACTGGGCGGCGAGCACCAGGAAGACAAGCAATAGCGCAAGGCCGAAGGCCGCCGCGACCGCGCCGCCCGCCTCCTGCTGATCGCGCGCCGCTCCCCCCCACTGGGTCGTGACGACACCCTGCGGCTGGTCCTCGGCCACTCGGGTCATGAACTCGGTCGCATCCACCAGGGTCGTGCCAGGGTTCAGATCGGCAGAGATCGATATCGCTCGCTGGCGGTCCAGCCGTCGACGATCGGGCGTATCGCCCGAGGTCTCGGTCGTGACCACCGCGGAAAGCGGTACCAGTTGTCCCGAACCGGTCGCGACATAAAGGGCCTCAAGGTCGGCGACGGAGCGGCGGTCGGCACGCTCGGTCTGCAGAATGACGTCGTATTCCTGCCCGCCACGAAGGTAGGTGGTGGCGCGCCGCGAGCCAAACATGGTCTCAAGCGTCCGCCCGACGGCCTGTGACGAAACCCCGAGGGCCGCAGCCTTTTCCGGATCAACATCGACCAGCAAGCGCGGCGCGTTGGGCTCATAATTCAACCGCGGCCGCGAGAAGCCGGGGTTCTCCAGCGACGCCGCCAGCACCGGCTGAAGCCAGTTGTAGATGTCCTCATACTCGGCCCCGGTGACGACCATTTCGATCGAGTTGGATCCACCACCACCTCCTCCACCACCACCGCGCTGGAAGGCACCGGGGACCGAGGCGTTGACCTGGGCGTCAGTCTGACCGCGAAGCTTGCCGTTCAGTTCCTGGGCGATGTCGGCCGCGGAGCGGTCGCGTTCGGACCAGTCGCTCAGGATCAGGCTGCCATTGCCCGAGTTGAAGCTGCCGCCACCGAAGCCGGGCGCGGAAATCAGGAAACTGCTCGCCTCACCGCTGGCCTTGTACTCGGCCAGGATGGGCTCGATCCCCATCACGATGTTGCGCGTATAGTCGAACCCTGCACCCTCGGGCCCTTGAACCCGGATCTGCACGCGCCCGCGGTCTTCTGCCGGCACAAGCTCGTTGGGCAGGGTCAGGAACATGAACGCCGCGCCGCCGGCCACCGCCACAATCAACCCGACCATGCCCACCACGGCGATCCGCTTGCCCAGCATCGCCTGCAGCGAGTTTTGGTAGGAGTTGCGCAATGCCTCCATGGCGCGATCAACGATACGTGCGACCCAGCCGCCGCTCTGGGCCGGCCGCAGGATGCGCGACGCCAGCATCGGCGAGAGCGTAAGGGCCAGGAAGGCCGAGAAGGCCACGGCCGCCGCAATCGCCGCGGCCAGTTCCACAAACAGCCGACCGACATAGCCCGGCAGGAAAAGAAGGGGGGCGAACACCGCCAGCAGCACCACAGTTGTCGCCACGACCGCGAAAAACACCTGTCGCGCACCGCGCTCGGCCGCCACCAACGGGGGTTCGCCGTGATCCAGTCGGCGCTGGATGTTCTCGGTCACCACAATGGCGTCATCGACCACCAGACCGATGGCCAGAACCAGCGCCAGCAAGGTCAGCAGGTTCAGCGAAAAGCCCAGTGGGGCCAGAACGATAAAGGTCGCGAGCAGACAGATCGGGGCAACGATCGACGGTATGAAGGCGGCCCTCATGCTTCCGAGGAAGATAAAATTCACCAGTGCCACGAGCGCCATCGAGATGCCGATCGTGATCCAGACCTCATCGATCGCGTGCGAGGTGAAGACCGAGTTGTCCGATCCGACGACCAGCTCCGTGCCTTCCGGCAGGCTCGGCTGGACCGTCTCCAGCATGGCCTCGACGCCCTTGGAGATGGCCAGGTCGTTTGACTGGGCCTGACGGGTAACGGCCAGACCGATCTGGTCCTGTCCGTTACCCCTGAAGAGACGACGATCTTCGGCCGGGGCCTCGACAATGCGGGCGATGTCGCCCAGCCGCGTGACATAGCCGGACTGGCCCTGGATCGCACCGGAAGCGCCGCTGGGCAGGGCTGTCGCGCTACCGCTCTGGGTCGCTGCGACGGCACCCGAGCCGCGGGTCCCGATGGGAAGCTGGCGGAAGTCCTCGGCCCGGGCGTAGGTGCGGGCGACGCGGACGGTATAGTCTTTCTGACCCGACTCCAGCTGACCGGCCGGCAGTTCGACGTTCTGGGCCGTCAGGGCAGACTCGACATCGCTGACCGTCAACCCACGGGCTGCGAGCGCGCCGGCGTCCAGCCAGATGCGCATGGCATAGCGCTGCTCACCGTAGATCTGCACCTGCGCCACGCCCGGCACAGTCGCCAGCCGGTCGATCAGATAGCGATCCGCATAGTCCGTCAGCTCGAGCCGGTTCATCGCGGTGGAGCGAAGGAACAGGATCATGATCGGCTGGCTGTCGCTGTCAGCCTTTGACACTTCCGGTGGCTGGGCCTGGTCCGGCAGACGCCCGACGACACGCGAAACCCGGTCGCGCACATCATTGGCCGCGTCGTCAATGTTGCGGTCCAGCGAGAATTCGATCGAGACGTTCGAGCGACCATCACGGCTTGACGAGGTGATCCGCTCGACGCCCTGGAGGCCGGCGATCTGCTGTTCGATCGGCTCGGTGATGCGGCTCTCGATGACCTCGGCCGACGCACCGGCGTAGCTGGTGCTTACCGAAACGATCGGCGGGTCCACATCGGGCAGTTCGCGCACCGGCAGGAAGAAGAACGCCGCCGCACCGATCACGCAGAGCACGATCGCCGCAACCGCCGCGAATACTGGACGACGGACCGCGAGATCGGAAAGCATCATCGCGTTGTGCTCCGCGGTGCAGCCGCAGCCGGGCCGGCATCCGGGAGCCGTCCACCCTTCCCTCCACCCTGCCCGGCGGGCCGGACAGGCGCTCCGGGCTGGATGCGGTTGAGACCCGAGCCGACGATGCGATCGCCGACGTTCAGTCCGGACAGGATCTCCACAAACCCGCCCTCAACCGAACCAGTCTCGACCTCGACCCGCTGGGCTGTGGATCCGCGTTCACCGCCGGCGATCCGATAGACGAAGGCACCGTCACCCTCATACTGAACGGCCGCTTCCGGTGCCCCGGGAGCCATACGCTGCCCTTGCTGTACCGCAACACGGACGGCCATACCCGGCCGGATGCGGGCACCCGGATTGGGAATCTCGGCCCGTGCAGTAACGGCCCGGGTCTGTTCGTTGATGCGTGTATCAATCAGAGCGATGCGGCCGCCGAAGACCTCATCGTCATAGGCGTCGATCGTCGCCCGAATGGGGGTCCCCGCGCGCAGCACCCCGAGGTAACGCTCGGGAACCGGGAAGTCGACGCGTACCACGTCGATGTCATCCAGCGTGGTGATGACGCCGCCCGGATTGACCAGAGTGCCCGCCGTCACAGAGCTGAGCCCAAGAACCCCCGCGAACGGAGCCCTGATCAGGCGGTCGCCCCGGCGGGCCTGGGCCGCTGTCAATGAGGCTTGCGCTGTCGCCAGCGCCGTTTCAGCGTCCTCGACGGTGACGCGAGGGGCAATTCCGCGATCGGCGAGGGTCTTGTAGCGATCGAATTGTCGCTGGGCCTGGGCCACCTGGGCCCGCGCCTCAATGATGCCCGCATCTTCCTCGCGCGCCTGGAGCTCGACGAGCGGCGCGCCGGCAGCCACCCTCTGGCCGTCGGTGAAAAGGACACGTGTGATCAACTCGCTGGTCGAGGAAGTGATGTTGACCGAGCG
>Ga0247831_1004767_pt1 | contig 17694 bp, 11 predicted proteins | sample LaCruzMarch2015__9_FD_192406 | JGI IMG/M metagenome (GOLD analysis project Ga0247831, IMG submission 192406) | Freshwater microbial communities from meromictic Lake La Cruz, Castile-La Mancha, Spain - LaCruzMarch2015_1m | ecosystem: Environmental > Aquatic > Freshwater > Lake | place: Spain... | reverse complement strand
CTGGAGACTCCATCGTTCTTTCCTTCTGCGTCATAGGGGCTCCGCCTTGCTAGACGATAGGAACTCCGCCTCGCACAAGGCGCGGCGGGCGCTTTATTATTCCCTTGATTTCTGATATGATTCCACCGTTGGCTCATTTGATTCACAGAAACCTCGGAGTGCTAATCTCATAGTTTTTGTTACTCTCTCTCATATTCCTATGTATGTTTATTCCTCATCCGATTATTCGGAGTCTCTTGAAAAGCGAAGCGAAGCTTCTTCACGAACTCCAACAAATTTGGCCTGAGCGCGTCTTTTTGACCTCCGACACTCAAATTATATTTCAATCATTGACCCGCGTCACAATACGAAAGTTTATCAAGTCCTGTCGGGGATTAGCCGTTAATAGTTGTAAAGTTCTCACTTGTCGTCATTGGTTTGACAAATTTGTGTTATTGTTCATACATTATTTGAACGTTAGTAGCTCATCAACGTACATCATACATCCTACCTCCATAGATAGTATGACAAAGATTAGCATGACAAACAAGAACATTTTCATACTTACAACAGCCTTGATTGCTAAAGCTGCATGTAGTACCGTCGATGCTACTACTGCGACTCTCCTGCGCGGCGGCGGGCTACGACAACAACAACAACAACAACATGTCGTCGTACTGGAGGAGGAGGAGGACGGTATAGACGAGGTCGGTGAACAAGTTCAGCATTATCCACCACCCAATTGGGATGGATTGTCCACTCCATCTCGTCGTGAATTGATGAGAAATAGAGCTTTAGATGCCTCCTTACAACAACATTTGGTAGACGAGAGTGAAGACCCGAACCCTGACATTGCAGTCATGGGAAGGTTAATTGAAGATGAGAATGATACGGGTCTATTTGACTGGGAAATGATAGTCGATGCTACTGCTACTACAGTGGAAGAGAAGGTATATGATCCACCAGTTGATGCTATTACAGTGAGTTTATACATTATGAACGAGTGATAATCAGAGCTGCTGTTTGATTCAGTTCGTCTTCATAACGAATATCTCTCTCATCCCAACCCCCTTCTCCTATTCTGTCTGTTCCTTATCTCTCACTATCTTCACAGCTCGAGGGTACCCATCTACTTGGTGGTGGTGACATTGAAACATTACATGACTTTCACAATCGTAATCTAGAAACATCCTGCAACGACGATGAGTCTGAAATCTCCATTGCTTTACGTACTGATAATTATGCCTACGAGACACAATGGAAGATCACCAACATGGAAGACAGCACTATACTAGTCAAAGGTCCACCAGCCGGTACCAAGTATGATGATCGTAGCTCCTACACTGGTAAATGGTGTGTACCCAACGGTTCATCCTACAAGGTTGTCGTATCTGATGCGAAGGCTGATGGTATGTGTTCCAAGGGTACGAGCATTAGTCGAAGTGGTGAAGGCAGTGATACAGGCTGTGGATACTTCAAGGTATACCTTAATGGTGTTACGGCAGGTATGATTGTACAGGATAAGTCTGCATGGACAACGAAGCAGTTTCTTATCGATGCCGTGCCTGCTAATTCACGTATTGCTGCTGCCACAGAAGAAGACGAAGAAGAAGAAGGTGGTGGAGGAGGTGGGTGGTGCAACAAGGTCAAGTCAGTCCAAACGATCTCACGTGGGACATGTAAGCTCCCAGATGGAAGCCGAGGGCATAGTATCCGTGTCTCAACAACTGTGGATAAATATGGAAGTGAAACATCATGGAAGATTGTACGTAATGGATCAGTACAAATGAAGCTCGGGGCTATCATCCCATCCATGTCCACCAAGGCTGTCGAGGATTGTGTAGCACCTGGTGACTACACTTTCACGATCAATGATTTAGATGGGATATGTTGTAAGCATGGTACCGGTCATTATGAGATAATAGTGGATGGTGAGGTCCTAATCACCGGTGGGTCATTCATTAATCAAGAAAGTCATACTATCAAATTGGGATATGATTGGATAGATAGTATGGATGAACGTGATTGTGAGTGGTGGTGGGCACACAATTATCGACGTGAGGATTGGCATACCCGATGTACTGATCATTACTGTAATAAGAATGCACGACATTTGCGTTGGTCAAGTACACTTGAGGCAGATGCACGTGATTATGCCGAACGGTTGTTAGAGACATGTGAAACGATCGGCATTGAGCATGATCATACCGATCAAGGTGAGAACTTGGCCAAAAATCGTGGTAAGCCTGGCACACAGTGGTCAACACTGTACCCAGCTGACAATGTCGTGAAACGCTTTGTTGACAATGAGGAGACATGGGGATGGAATGGCAATGCACACTTAACACAGGCTTTGTGGTATGATTCACGTTATGTCGGATGTGGTGAGAGTGTAGCCACGATGAGTGATGGTCGTATATGTCGCATGCAGGTGTGTAGATATGCCAAGGCTGGTAATTGTATGATGCAATCATTCCAATCGGAAGTTGGGAATAGATGGATGATACCCACATTTGCGGATGAGTCGGCTTGTGGTCCAATGTGCCCCCCGGGTGGTTGTCACCTTTAGAATTATGAAACAAGAAAGAATAAAACAAGAAAGAATGGATTCAAGCGCACACCAATGCTTAATGGAGTTTTGACATGTAATTTAGGATTTGGCATTGAAACCATAAGATGTATAAAGATAACAGAGAAAACACTTCAGACGTCTCATTGAGTTATGTACCTATGGAAACGTGTCAGCAATCATTACAATCAAGGAAGGCTTTATCACTCACAGTCTCCCTCCTTCCTCTTGTACCACCAACTCCTTCAATTCATTTCGAATACTGCCCCAAGGAATGGTTACTTTCTCGTTTCTCACATTCAAAATCCACAAAATGCCGATCGATCTCCCACCCTCATTCACAATATTCTACACTATCGTCATGACGTCGTCCGCTGGAATGCATCTGCGTCGATCGCTTAGTGGTGTTAAGGACGAGAAGAATGGTAAAGTCGTAACTCTACGCAGCAACACTGCCGATACGACAATGCGAGAGGGGTATAGCCTTGGTCGATTCCTTTCGAGTCCAGTAACATCAGCAACGAGGAAACAACAACAACAACAACAACAACAACAACAACAACAACAACAACTGATGGATCGAGGTCCCATGGCATTGAATCGTCGTACGGCGTCGTACGAGCCAGTATTGGATGAAGGCAATCATGACGATGATGATGACGAGACTGAGCAGCAGCGTCGTCGCAAGGGTCCATTTTTTGCATCAATAACGACCACATCTACGTCATCGTCGAAGCCATCATCCAAGACGTCATCCTCGTCTACGCCACCGCGCGTTAGGAAGAGCTCGTCATCCACGGCCGCCTCAGTAATGACTACCCCATCATCGAAACAACTAACAAGTCCAGTACCACTCAAGAATACACTGTCACTACGGCGTAATATATCCAAGCAAGTCACGAAAGAACCACCCATTGATGAATGTTATGATGAATATCACGAAGATACAATTGATGAATATGAAATACAACACAAACAAAAGAAAGTACCGACGACAACTACTGGCACGACTACAACTACTGTACGTCGTAGTTGTATCGCATCATGTTTATATACTATATTCATATTATCATTATGTGGTGCCTGTGCAACTATTGCTTACTTTACAATGACACATATCATGACTAATAATGATAAGAATAATGATAAGACGAGTGCAGCAGCAGCAACAACATTGTCAATGTTGGAGTCGTACCTATCATCCAATACTAATGTAAACACTATACCATGTAGTACAGAAGAGAAATGTCATTTGCAATATATCAACTTACGGCAAAACTTTAATACTCATGTTCAACAAGAGCAACTTGTTATCGTAGTAGATCAATTTTTAGTAGGCAATTATAAAACCAAGGGGTGTTTCCTAAAAGGTAACAATGTCTACTTTGGTACAGGCGGGACATTTACTGATATGATTGTTGAACTTGATGATATGACAGATGATAGTAGTAGTAGTAAGATTCGTTTACAATGTCAAGAAGATAACAATAACGAGGAGTATACTAATCCCAATTCCTCTAACCAGAAGTATATTAATAATGATGATGATGGCAATGATAATGACATTATGGAAGAACTAACAGTACCCACACCCCGTGATGATGATGGTACATTTTGGGATGTATCACTTGAAGATGCCACCACTGCTACTGACGATGATGATGATGATGATGATGATGATGATGATGGAAATGGAAATGTTCCGCCACTAGCAGAGGCTACTGTCAATAACATATTCTTTGACAGCACTACTACCCCATCACCCACCACAATCATAGCAACGCCTGTCCCAACAACCCTTTCTCCCACTGATACGATACAAGATACAGTAACAGTATTTTATGTAATGTCCGACTGTCCCTATTCCGATAATGAACGTCAAGTATTAATGCCAGCACACATTGCGTCCATACCAAGTGATGCAGAATTCTTATTCCACTTGGGTGATCTACAATATGCCATGACTGACAATTGCGAAGAATGGGCCTATGAGTCTGCATCTTCCATATTAAAACAATCATCCGTACCAACCTTTGTATTGCCGGGTGATAATGATATGAATGATTGTGATAATCAAAGTCAAGGTATAGCAATGTGGACAAAGTATTTTATGAAATTAGATTTATATTGGGGACATAGCTTTACTATTACACGTTGGGGGACATTAGAAGAGAGTTTTTCATTATTATATAAAGGTGTATTATACTTTGGTTTGAATATACCAGGTGGGACACCTATTAATCCTGTTGAGACTGCTAGATTACATGCGGAGCATATAACAATGATATCATCAATCATTGATGGCTTAGATGAGTCGGACTATAGTGTTATTGTATTACTAGGGCATGTTGATCCATCGTATGATGATGCTGGATATTCACACAACTTCTTTGAATCGTTTACCAGTATAGTTCGACAATTGAATAAACCGACTATACACTTTCATGGTGATTGGCATGAGTATTATGAGGTAGAAGGCGGAGATTACAAGGTTGATAAGTATATGCGTATATCATTAGATGGTGAAAGTATAGCCCCACCATTACGTGTTGAAATTGATAGTAGTAGGGTTGATGGACCGGTGCGTATTAGTCGTATGGATAGTTCATTGGTTGTGGATTGTTGTGATAATGGCTGGCCTCGACAGGACGAATTGTAAGAGAGAGAGTGTCGTAGTTGACATAGAATAGTAGAGAAAATTTATTGATTTAGTTAGTCATTGAATTACTTGTCATCTAAGCAAGATTAGCTTTTCAATTCATTTTCTACGTCGTCGTTTACTCGTCATTTGAGTTATTGAGTCGTCGACACCCTGACTGTTAGTCATTCGTTTCTTCTTCGTTGCATATTCAATATGTACCGACCTAATCCTATCAATAACTTCCGGTGTTACCGCCATGGTAAGTTGCGATGAGAATGTTTTCAAATCATCACAATCGTCTCCTTTTTCTATTGTCAAATTGTTGTTTGATTCAGGTATTGTGGATCGAATCATTTCTCTACTGCAAGCATGCTCGTCGTTGTATTTCTTGTCATACTTCTTTTCCTGCTCCTTCCAACCAAAGATGTAAACACATGCATCATGACAAGGAAAGGAACGTTTGTCAAGTGCCTTCCTTGGTGTATATGGTTGGTAGATACATTTGTCAAACACCAACCGTCCCTTGTACTCTAATACCCTATTCCTTCGTTGGCTAGATTGTTTCACCACATGATTGTGGTCGTCTTTCATAATTAAATCAACATCAATATTTGATACCACTGCTAATCCCTCCAATGCAACCTTTTCCAACAGCCATTGATTGTACGGTGGTTTCGTCTTGTGTAATAAATGTATCTCACTTCCTTCCGTTTCACTCAAGTAAGGTAATGCATTACAAACAAATTTACGTATCAAATCCTTGTTATTTTCCATTTCATGATTCTGTCCATCTTGTCCATCAAGTATGGCTGTGCATGGAAAGTTCCATACTATACGATGGTAATATTTACGTTGGTTGTTAATTGCGCTTGGTAGTGTTGTGACAAGATTTGTTGCGTCGACATTGTACCCTATGCAAATGTTTTGTCTTTTTGTGTTGTTAAAGTTTGTTAATAGATGGAGGTTGGTAGTAAATTCGGGATATACGCTTTGTAATGTCTGCCCATTTTCATAGCTTGTTGCAACTACCACGCCACTATTAGAACCATCGTCAATTACTGCCTTGGCAATTGCAATTGAGAATGAAAAATCGCCATCGCCAATTGTTAATACATGCATGCCTCTTTGATGTCCCACAACCATTACATTCTCTGATGCTGCTGCTGGTGATAATGATGATGATGAACGAGGACAGCATTCAGGTCGGACATTCGGCACAGTGTCACGAAAGGCACTGTCGAGTGCTACATCAAAATTACAAATTTTATAGGCACATGAGCTACAGGGCGACTTGCTATTATCGTCCCCACCAGCACCAGCACCACCACGAGGATAGCCAAGTGCACATTGGTAGGTAATTGTGGAACAGTGCAGCTTGTCAATATTCCGGATCGGGTAGGAAGAGGAGGACGCCATATTGACGTTGCAGCGATGTACGTCGTGGTGTTGAGTGGGGAATGTGGAAAGGGGGGAGAGACTTCCAGCATAACGACGTCCACGACGACCTAAAATTCAGGAGAAGAGGAAGAGAAACGGTAGTACTGCTAGTTCACGTACGGAGAGCCTCATATCTACCTACATCTCATCCTGTTCTCGTGGGAAGCAAGGTGTCAAAAGGGAGAGAGGCACTCAAAAAAATCTTTTTCGCGAACTCGATCCTCTCTCGCGACAGTACAACATGTTCGTTATGGTGGTATTGAAGCATGTTATCCTCCTCACCATGGTCGCAACTCACGTATCGGTGGTGGCAGATCGTGCCGCCCAGGAAGTTGTCGGATCAAGCTACTGTACCTATGCGCCCAACACAGTTTGTTACGCATCCGGTTGGCCAGCATGCTGTGTTATCAACAACAACAACAGTACCAATGTCTCCTGTACTGATACACAACCACCCTGTGATGTCGACAATATCGAGCCAGGCTACTTGCCACTCATTACTGGGACGAGTTACTGTACCTACGGTCCCGATATGACATGTTACGAGTCTGGATGGCCATCCTGCTGTATAGTGGAGGGTGAGACCTGTCCTGACGAACAGCCAGGGTGTACTATTGCACTTCTTGATGGTAGTGGTAGCGATATGCCAGCTGCAACTCCTCCGTACCTATCGGATCTTGCTGGTACACCGGATGTGATGGCGCTAGTATCAGAGCCACCGGTAGCGATGACTGAATCATCAGCAACGTCTATGATTAGCTTAATCACGGTTGTTTGTGCTATGATCGTATCGATGTTCATATCCTCTGGGGTATAAAGAAGTGCTTTTGCCCCTGTTTGGGCATATGATTCTATTTGCATTCGATATACTTTACATTGACATGCAGTTGTCAGAAACTAGATGTTACACATCATTAGAGGGTTGGCAGGCCATAAGAGGACTTAGTGCGTGTTAAACAACATTCTATTAATTACCTTACTACTTTCAATAAAGAAGATTTCACATGTAGCCCCGACCTCGTCCTCTCCCACGCATTGAGGGAAACATATTCGATACATCATTATTACTTCCTCCTCCTCGATTACTTATACTCATGTCCACCCCACTCCGTTGTAAGATGGACGATGATGAACCACCTCTACTTTGGCTGCCACTGCCAGCCATGTAGCCTCTGCCTCCTCCTCGCCCTCCTCCACTTTCTCTTCCTCCTCCTCTCCCACCACCTCCTCCACGTCCAGGACCACCACGACCTCGTCCACTACTACTACTTCCTCCACTGATGCCTTGTCCACTTCCAGCCTTGTCACCACCACCCTTGCTTAATGATTTACTACCACCACTAATACTACCTACACCCTCTTCGGCAATCCGACCAATCATATGTGTCAAGTAGGCACTTGGATTACGTAATAATCCCTCCTCATCCACACCACCTCCACCACTATTATCATCACTTTTTCGTAATTTACGTTCCCTCTTTTCATTAATATACTCTTTAATGGCCGCCTCAACAACTGTCGTGGAATGTCGTGTACACAATGCCTTAACTCCATCATCTAATTCATTGGTAGATAAGTCACCATTATTAATATAAGTAGATAATATAGCCTCCACTGTATTGGCAATATATGTAGATTGTGCCGCACGGTGGGTAATAATACGTGAGCTTTTAATAGTGGAACCACCACCGGCAGACTTTTCAACATTGATACGCCGGCCATCTATATATGTTAAATGTAATTTTAAACATTCGTACATTATTTCAGGTGTAGATAGTTCAATGAATCCCATCCCACGTGATTTATTTGCACCCTTTTTCTTCTGATCAAGAAGTAATCGTACTTTGAGTGTGTCGGGTGTTATTAGGTCATCGCCTAATGTTGATTGAAAGTGTTGAAATATCATTTCGGATGTAGTTGTATATGCTAATTGACCAATGAATAATATGTATGGTATCTTCTTCTCCTTCTTAGCAGCATCAGTAGTATTGTTATCATCATTGGATTTTGTTGCCATCTTTGTCTTCTTCTTTGTTGGTGAGACTGAAGGAGGAGGGGCTACAGAGTTATACCAGTCAAGTAATACCTGAATGTCTTTTTCCCCGGTCTCTTCGGATGCAATAGCCTCAGCTTTACGCTTAGCAGAACGACGTTCCTTGGCATTCAACTTATTGCTGTCTTCATCGTTATTATCTAATGAAGCGAGTGTATCGTATAACTTCTTGACAGAATCAAATTTACGTTTGTCTTCAGCAGATAGCACTAATAATGCATCAGCCGTCCTCTTTTTCTTCTTCCCAGCGGAGGAAGAAGTGTTCTTCACACCGTCATCGGCGTCATTAGCAGCAGTATCAGTAGCAGCAGCAGCAATAGGTGGAATATAAGCCTCACCCCTAGCTGATGCACGAGTTATATTGCGTCGTATCTTGGCTGCGGATTTGCTCATTCCCATGTTGGGTTCTCTCCCTTTTTGTGGTTGGGAAGTTCCGCCACAAATTCGGTTTGTGGGTTTTGTGGTGCCGGGTTTCTTTTGCTTGTGTTCTTTACAACTCTTCTGACTTGGGAAGTCCCGCCACGGGGAGAGAACCACGACTCAATACCAGAACCACTTTTGGCTCGTGCTCACGCAATTCAATCACCATTCAAAATCGATTGACAAATATGACGAAGGCTATCATGCGCACGATCGCAACCACCATCCTCTTCGTTCAACAGGCATCGACAGCCTCGGCGGCCGGATCCTACTTCAAGAGCGCATGGCTCGAGGAACACAATGACATACGCTTCAAGTATCATACCACATTGAACAAGAAGGATGTCGTAAACTTACAATGGAGTACAGACTTGGCACAAAAGGCCAAGACGACTGCCGAGGCCAATGTGGCAGAATGTAAAGACTACCCACGCGACGACAAAGGATATGGCCGCAACGGATACATACGTCAAGGTGCCTCCTCGGGCCTCACGCCCGCCAAGGTTATTGACATATGGGAAAAACGCAAGGCATTGGGGTATCCACAAAATAGTGCACTCACACAAGCTATATGGCGACCAACGCAATATGTAGGATGTTATATTGCAATTAACAAGGCAAAGAAATGTCAAGCTGCCATTTGCTATTATGCCAAACCAGGCAATTGTAATATGAGTGGTGCCGAGGGAACGAGTGTCGCGCAGGTACAAAAATGGAGAATGAGGACCATGGCAGATAATAGTAATTGTACACCCGAATGTCCACCGGAGGGATGCTTCACAGCACCTCCAACGAAACGTCCTACACGTAAACCTACAAAGAAGCCAGTGAATTAAGTTGAATTGAGGGAGAAGGGTGTAATGCTGTGACTGTGGTGATGTTTTTTGATGGGGATACACAACTTTCATTTCTCCGATGTGAGTGGCTCTAGAGCCAGGCACTTTGAGATGGATATTTTTGTATTGGAATGGATGATTCGTCTAAAATAGAAGGTGGATGGGTTTAGAATTCTATGTTTGGAATAAGAATTAATATATATATATATATATAGTCTCAATTATTGAAGAATGATGACATGGTAGAAATATGATAAAAAAACACTAGTCGAATGGCACCAAAAAAATCCGCCATATTCTTCATTCATCAATGGTTAGGAGCCCGTGAAGTTAGAGCCGCATTGAATCCCTCGTGTGTATCTATATGGGCTGAGATTACACAAACACCGCGAGTCAAATTCTTATTGTTTGCAGCATCCACCAACGAGATGAGCCGTGGCACAAAGAACCAATTGTAAAAATGATGTAGCTCTGCTTTTTATTGATTGTATTGTTGCAGAAGATGGAGGAGGAGAACGTCCTGCTTGTGTTTTGCTATTGTCAACCACATGATTCCCTTCTTTCATGGACTGATCTTCTAGCAAGATGGTTCTCACTACTTCATCATTATCAAGCTTGGTACGTAAGTCTCTTTCTATATCACTAGCAACATAACTAGATGATGATGTCAACATCGAAGTTGTGGTCGTCGTAGTCGACGAGGTTGCACAGCAACAGCTAACATGTACAGCCAGAAGGCGAGATAACTGTTCCATCCCCACAAATAAGTTCAATCCACCACCACCACCACCCTTATCCGAAGTAGACGTGGCCATTGCTCTACTACTACATTTAATAATGGACATGACAATATGCTCAATGGCATCTTGTCTATTATGAAACAATGACAACAGTCGTCCCAATGAGTATAAATGTATCCCATTCAATGACACTATAATTTCAGGTGATAGAAGATTATCAATACGACATTTCACAGCATGTGTCAATGCTTCGAATGTATTTGTTGTATTTGATGCGATGCTGTTTTCGTTGTCGTCACAATGGCGATTGGATAATATAGTCGCGAGACGTATTTCGATAGAGTCATTCTCAACGTGTTGTTGTTGCTGGTGACCAGCATACGCAGGTTCAGTGGAACGATGATGGCCCATCTCCCCTTGTAATAGTAGTATCGCAGTCCAAGATGACATTGCCCAATCTGCCACCTGATCTGGATTAACAAGATTGCTGCTGCGACACAATTTGTGAGTATTCAACTTAGTGGACGATGACGACTCATTATCATCATTCTTGATGGTCCGACGTACTTCCTCCTCCTTTTTCCATCGTATACTCCATGTTGATAGGGTATCCACAACATGTCGCCATGAAGCGTTTGTGCGTCCACGAAATGATGATGATGATGTAGACGTTGATAGAACAGCGTCAGATGGAAGTCGTAGTAGAGATAATCGTACACGCTCTGTCAATGCATCATCATCTTCATCTTCATCCTCCCCTCTAGAATTGGTCTTTTGTCTCTTTGTCGTCGTATTTTCGTCACCATCGTGATCATCATCAGCATTGTGGGAACTCTCTCCTACCTTCTTTGCTTGATGTATCGATTGACGCAAGGTTTCATATTCGGCCACTGCCACCAATCCTCTAGCCGTGCATGCCTTGGCAAGTCGTAAACGATAGTATACACCCAATTCCACTGACAAGCCATTGTTGCTATCATCATTACCATTATTATCATCTGCTGTTTGAATCATGGTACTACTTACATCACTTGATATAATGTAAGGACGAAGGAGCGCACGTTTTATTGGTTGGAATATATGTGGAAAGAAACGTGCTGTACGTGTTAGTTGGGGTGGAATTTCATCTTCATCATCCTCATTATCAGTTGCATTCATTATTTCTACTTCTCCTGTGGCAGCGCTGTTGCCGATATTACCCTGTCGTCGTTTCTTCTTTCTTGATTTATCATTGAGTATGCAACTAGTGCGAAATTTGTCAAGTATTGGTTCTAATTGTGCAATGCACCGTTCCATACTAATTTTATTTCTAGTATCATCGTTCTTCTTCTTCGATTTGTTCTTCTCCTCGAATGATGATGGATTGTCATCGTCGTTGACGTCGTTGTTGTAGTTGTCATTGTCCTTGTCGAAAGCGTCATTGTTGAGCAGAAGACGCTGGTGACATGATCTTGTATAATCTGCTAAGTGTTGAGGCTCAATTGCTCCTCCTCCGAGTGGTGGTGGGGGGTTGAAGTTGGGACGACGGAGCCTAGACGTCATAGTTGTATGTAGCATCTCCTTCCTCCTCGTAATCTAGTATGGTAGTAGTAGAGGACACTTCTAAATCTACTTTCGGAATACTCATATGAATATTTAAATATCGATTAATGCGAGTTCGACGATGAATGCATTGGGACTCTCTATTTTTCCTAGTTACGACTTTGGGCTTTTGTTTGAACTGAAATAATGTCGGCCAGAATGCGCGGGCAGCAATGCCGAGGTCTTACACGGGGCTGGGTGGAGAGAGACCTCCGCAAGATGATGTGATCCGTGCTCGGGTAGATTCACATCGATCCCTGCTAAAGCATTTTACCGACACAATAAGTTGACCGAGCTGGAGCTCTGTGAAGGCGTCGTTGAAATCGGGGAAGATTCCTTCAAGTACTGCGGCCATTCTATTACGAAAATCATTGTCCCCACCTCACTCAGGAGGATTTGTGATAGTGCCTTCCTGGATTCTCTTCGAACTCCTATTCGTCTCCTCGATGGTGTTGAAATTATTGAAAGATTCGCACTCAATGGCTGCATATTTACCAACTTTAGAGTCCCACCCCTCATCACTGTTATTCCCTACGGCATGCTAGCCAGGTGCAAATCCATGTTTTCCGTGGAACTTCCCGAAAACATGACGGAGATTGGAAATTATGCATTCAACGGTTGTTATTGTATATGAAATATTGCCTTTCCTGACACTGTCTTCAGCGATGTTGTATTTATCATAGAAGGCAGAGAAGATTTGTCCGATCTTTGTCAGCTATTTGGTTCACAAGCACAAATAATTATTGAGCTGCAACATCGTTTTGATGGATTAACAATCCACAAATTAGTCTACTACCAGTCATATAATCAGGGATTGCTGCAAGATGTCATTGCTGCAATAAACATGACATACGGCCAACGTCGATCACAGCGCATTGCTCCTAAGCTAGATCCAACGGGCAATCAACAAGACTGTCTTGGGATGACCCCGCTTCATATTCTGACATGCTCGTCTATTCATGATCTGGAGCTGTATCATGTAATTGTTGAGAAGTACCCCGCAAATCTAATTACCAAAGACAGATGGGGGGCGCTGCCACTGCTCTATGCATTTTGGGGGGATGTCCCGAGCGAGATTATACAACTCCTGCTCGAGAGCTATCAATCGCTCTACCCCGGCCATGTGTTCAACTGGACAATGATGGTGGAGACTATGGGGAGATGTGATACAACAAAAGGAAGTATTGAGAATCTACTTCGTGTAAAACAAATGCACTTCCCTGAACAGCCACTTTATTGGGAATATTTGCTTGATTGCTTGCCAAGGTTCGAGGTTTTAGATTTTTCCCATGGTGGACAACTGTATCAAGAAACAATGCAATTTCTTTCCATGTGCGGCTTGTCATCTCGTATAGAATCTCTTGGCTTCAAAATCTGGCGTGATGACATCACAAACATGATTCACACCGCCAACTTTTCATGGAGGAGCAACAACTTGGATATTATGCGTAGAATTCAATATAAGCTCGCCCATTTCGAAGACGAACTCTCTAAATTGAAGCATATCACAACCATACTTGAGCTTGCGCTATGGAAGATGAAGATGAATGAGAAGAGCCACCAAGATATGGCTACACAGCGCAAGAAGAAAATGAAAGCTAATGATTCAAGCATTCGAAGTGAAATCAGGATAACTTGTGGTGCTGATGTTGTTATTGGTCAAGTGTTGCCGTTCCTAGTCATTGCTAGGTAGGATGAAGAATCCTACGCAGACTCAGAATCCTACTCAGATTATTGATTATTTGGCTTTCCCTTGTTACTGCTGTTTCTGTCAGGGAGAGGGAACAAAGGCTGTCAGCATTACAAGATTAGTGATTAAGTCCGATATAGTTCGTTCTAGTGGGGGGAAGCAATAAATCATCCATTCATGTGAATAAGTTGAATTGTCAAGTATCTTATTGTATCTATATATATGAAAGAACAACACCACGAAACTATTAAGTGCAGATTTCATGTGCAGTCCTGTTTTGTTTTGTCTCATTACCTTGGTTTTGTATTTTAACGTTTACTTTGCATCATACCAATTAGTGTGAGCATAAGAACCATCCACTAACAGAGGAACCTTCGTCTTTTCCAACCCGAGTACCCATGGCTCTTGCATGCATTGCAAAACTTCTCTGAATGCCTCCTCGGCAGTTTCCTCTGGTCCCTCCAATATGACCTCATCATGGACCTGCATCAACAGTATCCACCCCAGTCGCTTGAGCAATTCACTGTTATTGATCTTGAGCATAGCCATCATGGCAACGTCTGCGGCCCCACCCTGGATTGGTGTATTAATACTCGCACGCAGTGCATGTCCGAGAGACTTCATGCTATTATTATCCTTCGCGTGAGGTAAATGTCGATACCGACCCATTAATGTTCGTGTAATGCCATACTTCTTGGCCACTTCCTTTGTATTCTTTTGCCATTTTTCAACCTCTGGTCGTGACTTGTACCAGGCCTGTAGCATCTCCTCTGCCTCCTTTGGCGATACTCCCCAGTCCTGACTCAGCCCATGTGCAGTCTTGCCATACGCAATTGAGAAATTAAGTGTCTTTGCCTTTCGTCTTTCTGATGCATACTTATCCTTAAGCATAGGCTTATTTGGTTCATCACCATTGGAGTAATCCCACTCCAGCAAACAGTCACCATTCTCCACGGCGTCTTGGATGTATTTGAACATCCCCAATGCAGTTCTAGAGTGAAAATCCCCACCTGCCTCGAAGGCTTCTATCATTGACGTACAATCTGTCATACTAGCAAGCAATCGTAGCTCTAGCTGTCCATAATCGGCCACGATCAATTTATTTCCAGGAGAGGCGATGAATGCCTGACGGATTTTATACTTGTCCTTCTCCAATGCCGGTTGGTTCTGTAAATTAGGTTTCCGAGATGATAGTCGGCCTGTTTCGGTATTAATATTCAAAGACCCGTGTACACGTTGCTGGTCATCGGCCAGTGTTTGAAGACTTGTGAGGAAGTTGGCAATCATGGTATCAATTGAACCGATTGCCGTGAGACTATAAAATGCAACACATGCATCATGACCCTGTTGCCCACCACCAAAGAAGTCGTATGCTTTCCCGTACACTGGGGGATCCGCAAATGGATCACCTGCTAATTTCCTCAATACGTCTGATGTCGCACTGGGTGCACCACTCGTTGTAAATGTATCTGGCTCCATCCCAATACTTGTAATCTTTATATCTACATACTTGGGTTCTTCCATATTCTTTGCCTTGATACCATCAAGTATAGTTTTCAGTGCATCATTCTCACCAGACGCTGCTGCCTCCTCAAGCAGTTCACTAATCTTGCGATGTGTCACGGTGTATGATAAATCCGTGTTTGACGACGACGGTGATGATGACATGTGTGCAGCGGTGATCTCACGAGTATACGCATCATCTTCACGTAATGCCTTTACTAGTGCCGACTTCTTCCCCGTTGCCTCTACACCACGAACACGACACGTGTCACGAAGGTCGTTGACGGACATGGAATCATAATCGTCAACATTGTACTTAGCACCTCGAGGTGAAAAATTAGAAGTATCCCCACTACCACCGCCACCACTGTCTAATAATTGGAAATGACCACGTAAGCGTTGTTGTAGCTCAGCCTTCTTCCCAGATACCTTCAACCCATATTCCTTGCATAGGAGCTTTAACTGATCAGCTTTCATTAGATCAAAATCATCCTCCCCTATCAACTCAGTCGATGATCCCCCATCACCACCACCATCGGCAGTTGTCAGTATCCGCCCATCCTGATCTTCTTTAACACGTGCATTCCTCCATCGATATGCCTCCATGGCATCATCCGGTATTTCCTCTCGTGCAGTTTTAAATATACGTACAGTCTCAGATCGTTCCTTCGTTTTACTATTCATTGCACCACCAAATAGGAATGTTGTTAATTGGACAGAACTTGCCAAATTCATTGCCAAACCGTCAGGACCAATTTGTTCCGCTGCCCATTTTCGGAATGTCTTTTCATGCTCTGTACGGTCTTTACGTGCCTGTATTTCGACATCGGCAAGGTAGTTGGTTGCTATTAGCATCCCCCGACGTTCCAAGTCGGTTAGTAATTCACCAAATGGTCTCATGTGCATGTGATAATACTCCATGAGATTATAATCGTTAATCCATGGTGTGGATTGTAATTTCACTTTAAGATGCTGATATAAGTCATAGGTACTCTTGGCATCTTTGGCCGAGTACAATATCCAATTAGTGCGTGTATTAGGGTCACGCTGTAATCGTTCCATGGGTGGTAAATCAATTAATGCACCTGGCGTACCATCCTTCCGTGGCCGTGCTTCGCCAAATATCTCCTTCATGGGTACCTTGCGTTCATGTAATAAATCCTCGGTGAGTGATTCAAGACTATATTTCATACGACTCGTGTCACACAAACGTGCCATATGTAATGTATCTCCACCAAAACCCTGGACATTAATCCCCTCGTTATATAGCACATGTCGATCAAAACCATAATTATGCCATATCTTTAGTACATCCGTGTCCTGTAACCAATTGGTAAAGTACGTATTAAGTAATCCCGCGGAGTCATCCAAATTATCAATCCATAACATGGTACCAGGACCATCCCCTAAACCATAATCAAAGTCTGGACCACTATATACTGACATACAGGTGACATAACCGTTACCCACGGGACCGACCTTGGCTAAATCAATATCCATAACTTCTGTATCACACGCATGTACACGCGTGGGGTCGGCAATTTTAGATAACCGTAATGATTCTAATACAATTTGCGCCTGTTCGGGGGTACGTACGACTGAAACACCGGGAGGGATACAATCGTCGTACGTCGAGGTATCGTAATATCCCTCATCGCCCGGACGTAATCGCACGAGACTCGCGAGACGTTGCGTATTGGCCATCGAGCGCGTACCGAAGGAAGCGCACCAATGTAATGGATTCGTTGGATTCCATGCACCGATACCATCAGGTTTTGGACGCGATTGTATCCCGTGGAATAAGTCATTCGAGGAGGAGGATGACGACGATTCATCATTCTCATCGTCTTTTTCGTCATTTTTAACCGTCTTCTTTCTTCCGCGATTCGCCTCCCGTCCCCCTTCTTGCTCATCCTCCTCCTCCTCATTATCGTCATCCTCCTCCAATTGGCGATTTGATTCCCCCACAGATGACGATGATAATGCATTCGTCAACGACGACTCTAGTCGTCGACGAGACATATTATCCTCCACCGCCACCGCATTACCTTCCTTACCGTTCGAGGATGACGTATATTGTAAATCGCGATAATTGGAATATTCCAAGTCTTCAAAATCTAACAACAATGCCGTGGAGGTATCTTCTTCTTCCTCGGTCATTATTGTTGTTATCGTCGTTGCCCCCCAAGGGGTATAATTATCCATAGTAGTCATCGATAATGCCGATAATGGTCTACGTTGATGG
>Ga0247831_1004766_pt1 | contig 17699 bp, 19 predicted proteins | sample LaCruzMarch2015__9_FD_192406 | JGI IMG/M metagenome (GOLD analysis project Ga0247831, IMG submission 192406) | Freshwater microbial communities from meromictic Lake La Cruz, Castile-La Mancha, Spain - LaCruzMarch2015_1m | ecosystem: Environmental > Aquatic > Freshwater > Lake | place: Spain... | reverse complement strand
GTAAAGGCAATGATGCATCGTACGAAAAATTACATAGTTGCTGTAAATACGATAGAAAATAATATTTAAAATAAACAGGGTGAGTGTTGCCTATTTTGTATGCTAGCACTTGCCTTGTTATTTATACATAAACACCTATGAAAAAAATATTATTTATACTTATTTTATGCAATAATATGAGCTCTGCTCAATTTATAAAGGCCGATTTAAAGGCAAGTGGTTTGACCTGTTCTATGTGCAATTTAGCCACTCAAAAGCAATTGCAATCATTGAACTTTGTTGATAGCATTGTTCCAGATTTGGAGTTAAATGCTTTTCATATTTACTTTAAAAAACAATCAGAAATCGATTTTAGTGTCATTAAAAAGAAAGTTGAAGATGCAGGTTTTTTTGTTGCTGAATTAAAGGTAACATATAAGAATTATGAAGCTTATAGAGACATTGCTCCTTTTTTGTTTTACGATCAATCTGTGTTATTTATTGGGAATTTTAAGGAGATGAAAGAAACAAAGATTTTTAAATTTATTGATGATGGATTTTTAACTTCTAAGGAACTAAAAAAACAACAAAAAGTTAAAAGTGCTATGGTTTTACCCAGTAATTCAAAAGATAGTTCTTTAATTACCAACTTAAAAATGTACTATGTGGTGGAAGAATAAAATGAGAACACAACTGTTGGTATTTATTTTTTTAGTATCAATCCATCAATGCTTTGCGCAAGAGTTGTTTGTTATTTCTGAACCTGCAAGTAATATGCCTGCTAAAGCGATTTCTTTGCGCCTTACCGATAAATTTATGAATGGCCACAGGCACTCTGTTTCGGGCGATAATGAATATATTATAATGCACAGATTAGTGCCAGAAGTGGCCATTGGCCTTGATAAAAAAGTTAATGTAAGAATAAGTGCTTTTTTAGCAAATTATTATCAATCAGCAATTCAATTAGAGGGCTTTAATATGTATGTAAAGTATAGATTTTTTTCTAAGGATGATTTACATAGGCATTTTAGAATGGCCGCCTTCTCCAGATTATCGGTGATTGATCATGATATTTATTTTAGAGAAATAAATTTAGAAGGCGATAATTCTGGTATAAATAATGGCATAGTTGCTACACAATTATTGCATAAATTAGCTTTGTCGGCCACGCTAGGGCATGTATACACAACTGATAATATTGGCTTTAAGCGGCCTGATTTTGTAGCGCCCCATTCACTAAACTATACTTTGTCGGCTGGCTATTTATTGTTGCCTTTTCATTATAAAAATTACAATCAGCCAAATTTAAATTTATATGTTGAGTTTAATGGAAGGAACAATTTATATGAATATAAAACCAATATTTATGATGTTTTTCCGGCTTTGCAATTAATATTAAAAAGTTATATGCGTATTGATTTAGGTTATCGATATCAAATAAAAAGCAATGCCGCAAGAAATGCTTACACAGGTTTTTTAATTCGTTTTGAGTATAATATTTTTAATGCGCTGAAATAAAAAACAACAATAACTTTTTAGCAAATACCATTTTGTATTAACCCATATAAATTGCACAGTTTGCTCGTTTGTAATTGCAATGGTTAATGATGATATTACTTGAAATTAGTACAATTAGGCCATGCTTTAATTGGACTAGATTGAGACTGTTATTGGTGTAATGCCGATGTGAAATAAGTAATGGCCCAAATTTGTTTCACGGCATTTACCAATGTAAGATTTTAAATTATTGGCATAATTTATAAATCACATTGATATAATTTTCGGCACACATCAATAGTAGTTTTTCTTCATTTTAATGAAACGCTTTTCAAAATACTCGTAGGAAAGGGCAGCAACAATAATGGTTAGCAGAAAACTTAAAACATAAATAAGAAAATTATTTTTGATGTTAAAAGCTTGAAGTAATTTAATGGACACAACTATTAAAACACTGTGGTACATGTAAAGTCCGTATGATATTTTACCAAGATAATCTAGATACTTTAGTTTAAAATTTATAACAGTTTTACTATTTGTAGCCAGGTTAAAAATTATAATTCCAAACAAGATAGAATAAATTTGATGATGAAAATAACCTAAACTTTTGCCCGAAAAGATGAGCAATACAGTTACAAGCCAAACAATAATTTGGAGTAATTTATTTTGTAGAAAGTGAATAGCTTTTTTATAATTATTGAAATAAATTACTGCAAATAGTCCACCAAATGCCATATTGTCGATAGGGAACAAATACCATATGCGATATAAGTAAGCAAAAATTACATGTTTGTAAAAAAGGATTGCAAATAAATATCTAAAGAGCAAATAAACAAGTATGACTCCAATGATGAGCCTCAATTTGTTTTTAAAAAATTTAAGTAGCCACGGCCAAATCAAATAAAATTGCTCCTCAGCTCCAATAGACCAGGTTTGTGTGCCATAAGCTAAGCCTGCGCCCATCGCATGAATTACATTGGGCATCATTAAAACAAAGAAAATTAATTTGATGAAAAAATGAGAGCCATCGTGCCCGGGTAAATGCATCAATTCAATGTGTGGAAATACAAAAAAAGCCAGTAAAATAATAAGATAATACAGCGGCCATATTCTTAAAATTCTTCTGATGTAAAACGGCTTAATTTTTATATTTCCATGCTCCTTTTGTTCAACTAAGAGCAAATAGGTAATTAAAAATCCACTCAATACAAAAAATAGTGTTACGCCAATTTTACTCATTAATTGTATTGTATGATTATGGAAAACATTGGGCAAGCCAAGAATTTCTTTATATTGTTCAATATGATGCACAATTACGAGCAAAGCAGCCAGAAATCTTAGAGAATTTAAGTTTGGAAAAAATACTTTCATGTGCTTGTTTACTAAATTCAAATGTAGATTATTTATCAAAAGAACGCCTTATTTATTTTATTTAACTTTTAATCCTATTCGGTTTTGAAATCTATAAAACTCCAAAGCCATGTAAATTGTGATACATCAATCTCATTAATTTATTCCTACTGCTAATATTGGTTTAAAGAAGTGCTCTTTGGTTTTGGCCAATCAATATTAGAACTTATTTATTCGACTATTCGAAATCGCCACTCAAACACTATATTTGCAAACAACAAATTACTTTTGAGCGCATGGAGAAACAATTAGAACAATATTTTGATGCATTATGGCCCATTTGTAGAAGCATTACAGGCAATGGATTGCGTAAAAGTTTTGAAATTTTACAAGAAATAATTCCATTTGATTTAACAGAGGTGCCAACAGCAACAAGCGTTTTAGATTGGAAAATTCCAAAAGAATGGAATATCAATGATGCTTATATTATTACACCTGAAGGCAATAAAATTGCTGAGTTCGAAAAGAATAATTTACATGTTATAAATTACAGTATGCCTGTAAATAAGGCTATGACATGGGAGGAGTTAGAGCCGCATTTGCACACTTTGCCTAATAAACCAAACGCGATACCATATTTAACAAGTTATTATAAAGAAACATGGGGCTTTTGCTTAACCCACAATGAATGGTTGCAATTACCAAAAGAGGGTAATTATCATGTTGTTATTGATACAAGTTTAAGTGATGGTGCACTTACATACGGACAGTATGTTTTAAAGGGCACTTCTGATGAAGAAATTTTATTTTCATCCTATTTATGCCATCCAAGCATGGCTAATAATGAACTTTCGGGACCATTAGCGCTTGCGTTTTTATATCAGGAGTTAAGTAAAATTGAAAATCGTTTTTATACTTACCGTTTTGTTTTGGCTCCAGAAACCATTGGTATTATTGCTTTCTTGGCTCAACATGGACAATCGCTTAAATCAAAAATTAAAGCAGGATATGTGTTAACTTGTTGTGGTGATAAAGGTAAAATTACCTACCAAAAAAGCAAGCGCACAAATACATTAGCTGACGAGATGATGCAACATTTCTTAAATACCAAGTATAAGAATTTTACTGTGCGCGATTTTAGGGTAGGAGGGAGCGATGAAAGGCAATATTGCTCGCCAGGCTATAATTTTCCTGTTGGAACCATTATGCGCACACCCTATAAAATTTACCCCGAATATCATACTAGTTTGGATGATAAATCAGTTATAGATTTTACTGCTTTAAAAGAAATTGTACATTTATTATTGGATGTTTGTAAAGGCTTTGAAATGAATCATCTTATTGAGCCAGGGCAATTGTATGGCGAGCCCATGTTAGGTAAAAGAAACTTATATCCCGAAAAGGGCGGAGCTGGCATAATGAGCGAAGATTTAATGTTTCTTTTAAGTATGATTACCATGAGCGAAATTCAGCATTCACCGCTTGAAATAGCAAATCGTTTAGAGGCCAATATTCTTGATTTGGATAAGGTGCTGCAAATAGCTTTAAGAGAAGGTTTAGTTAAAAAAATGCAATCACAAAAAGATGGAATTTGAGTCGAGTTTAAGTTTGTATACAGATGCCTATTTTATGCGTGAGGCATTTAAAGAGGCACAAAAGGCTTATGATGCTGATGAAGTGCCTGTAGGCGCTGTAGTGGTTTGTAATAATCAAATTATAGCTCGTGCGCACAACTTAACCGAAAGATTAAAGGATGTTACTGCGCATGCCGAAATGCAAGCTATTACTGCTGCCGCAAATTATTTAGGCGGTAAATATTTAAACGAGTGCACTTTGTATATTACACTTGAACCTTGTATAATGTGCGCAGGAGCTATTCATTGGGCGCAATTCAAAAAAATTGTTTTTGCTGCTGCCGATCCTAAAAGAGGTTATTTGAGGTTAAACCAAAATGTGTTACATCCCAAAACAATTGTTGAAACTGGCATTATGGCTCTTGAGTGTGGCAATATAATTACTGATTTTTTTAAAGATAAACGTTAATGCTTGGTTCGTTTAATTTGAAATTAATGTAAATAAGTTTTTAAATTTGGATGTAAAAAAAATTGATGATGCTTAAAAAAATTGATGCCGCTTTACTTAAACAAATTATTTTAGTTGTTTGCATTACTATTATAGGTGGAATAATATTTTTTTCGCTCATCGATTTTTTTGCCGACTTTTTAGGGGCACTTATTATTTATGTGCTTTTTAGACCAATTACTAAATATTTAATTGAAAAAAGAAAATGGAAAAGGGGATTAACTTCTCTACTAGTAATGCTTATAACCATTTTGCTACTTGTTGTTCCGCTCACACTTTTGTTTAACATGTTTATTCCAAAACTGCAACATTTATTTTCCGACTCAAGTGTAATTACCCAAACCTTACAAACTTTAGATAATAAGGTTTATGATTTGAGTGGGCAGCGTTTTATGAATCCAGATAACTTAAAATCGCTACAGATAAGTGCTGCCGAATATATTAGAGGCTTTTTAAGTCAATCAATCTCTGTACTTGGAGATATTGGAATTATGCTATTGTTTTTGTACTACCTTTTAAGCAACACAGGTAAATTAGAACGTTTTGTAGTTAAATTACTACCTGTTAAGCAATCAGATTTAGCTCGATTTACAGAAGAGTTAAAAGCACAAACTTTTAGCAATGTTTTGGGTGCCCCTGTTTTAGCTACTTTGCAAGGGCTTGTTGCGGCTTTAGGTTATTGGATTTTTGGCGTAAATGAGCCACTCTTTTGGGGAATTATTACAGGTTTCTTTTCGTTTATACCTATGGTTGGTGGAGCGCTAATTTGGCTGCCTTCGGCCTTAATGTTGTATTCTACTGGTAGCGGTTATCAGGCACTAGCGCTTGTTTTATATGGTGTTTTTGTAATTTCAATGATAGACAATGTATTACGTTTTGCTTTTCAAAAGAAATTTGCCGATGTGCATCCGCTTATCACAGTAATGGGCGTTATACTTGGTATTAAACTGTTTGGCTTACCTGGAATGATTTTCGGCCCTTTATTAATTTCCTATTTTTTATTGCTTACAAGTATTTATAAAGAGCAATTTTTGGATACGCAATTAGATCCTATTACTGCTGAATCAACCGACTAATTACATAATAAACTTTTCGGCTGCTTCAATTGGTCGGCCAATAATAGCGCGTGTTCTTTTAATTAAAATAGGCCTTTCAATTAGGTTTGGATGCTCAACCATAAGCTTAATGCAAAGTGCTTCATTGAGCTTTTTATGGCCGTAATTTTCTTTAAAAATGGGCTCTTTTTTTCTAATGAGTGCCTCTGCCGAAATACCTAGTTTTTCGATGATTGATGTCAGCTCTTCGGCATTGGGCGGTGTTTTAATGTATTCAACAATCTTATACTTTTTACCTGATTCTTTTAAAACATTAAGTACTTTAATACTAGTGCTGCAATTTGATTTGTGGTATATAGTAATCATTTTATAAAGTCAATTTTATTTATGTTTTGAATGTGAAATAGTATTTGATGTTTAGCCATTTAAGAACCAAAAACACTTTTTAAAATGTCGCTAACGCGCGCAGCTGGGTCTTTTCTAATTTTTATTTCTTCATCGGCAATCATTTTAAATAAACCTTCAATTGCTTTATCTGTAACATATTTTTCTAAATCAGGATTTACTTTTTTTGTCATTGGCAGTTTGTTGTATTGTGTAGCAATGGTTTTCCAATGTTTAGTTACTTGCACTTTTTGCATACTTTGCTGTACAATTGGTTTAAACTTGTTTGCTAACTCACTGCTTGTTTTGTCTTTCATAAATGTTGTAGCTGCTGTTTCATTGCCTTTTAAAATTGATTTGGCATCAGACAGCGTCATGCTTTTAATTGCATCTGCAAAAATTGGCGTGGCGCTTTTTGCGGCATCTTCGGCAGCTCTGTTTAATGCTATAATAAAGTCATCGGCTTGTTTATTCATACCCACTTGGCGAACAGATGTTTCTACTTTTTTAACCTCCGGTGGGAAAGGAATTTTAACTTTTGGATTCTTAAAAAAACCATCAGTTTTTGAGGCTGCACCTACCGCATTTTTTGTGCCTACATCCAAAGCTTCTTTTAATCCTTTTGCAATATCTGACTCAGATAAATTAGCACCGCTTCCTGCTGCCGCGTTGGCTGCATTGTTTATTGTATTTCCTAAATTTCCTCCAGGTAATTTTATCTGCGCCTTAAGGCTTACAAAGTACATGGTAAGCGTTAATATTAAAAATAGTTGTCTCATTTGTTTATGTTTTTTTTGATGTAAGATATTTTAATACAGTGTATAAAAATAGTTAAACTAAATGGATTCTGTGAGTGTCAATTTGTCAGTCTGCTCAAAAAATGTTATTTTCGCGAACTATGCACTTTTAATGCATCATTTTAAATGGAAAACAAAACAATAGACGAAAGTAGACAAGGCGAAGTATTAGATTTAGCCATAGAAGTTAATAAAGGAGGAAAAAAATTATTCTTAGAGAGTTATGGCTGTGCCATGAACTTTTCTGATAGCGAAATTGTAGCTTCTATTCTAAAAGATCAGGGTTATACAACAACTACAGATATGAATGAAGCAGATGTAATTTTTGTAAATACTTGTGCCATTAGAGATAATGCCGAGCAAAGAGTTCGACAACGTTTGAACGATTATCGCAAAGCAAAACGTGCTAAACCCGAAATGGTAATTGGCGTATTAGGTTGTATGGCTGAACGTTTGAAAGCCAAATTTTTAGAAGAAGAAAAATTGGTTGATATTGTTGTTGGTCCAGATGCTTACCGCGATTTGCCAAATCTTTTAGATAGCGCGCAAGATGGCAGAAAAGCGGTTAACGTAATTCTTTCCAAAGAAGAAACCTACGCTGATATTTCTCCTGTTCGCCTGCAAAGCAACGGAATTACCGCTTTTATTAGCATTACAAGAGGTTGTGATAATATGTGTGCTTTTTGTGTAGTTCCATTTACACGTGGGCGCGAGCGCAGCAGAGAGCCACAAACAATCGTTAAAGAAGCTACTGAGCTTTTTGAACAAGGGTATCGCGAAGTTACTTTATTGGGTCAAAATGTAGATTCTTATTTGTGGACTGGCGGTGGGCTAAAAAAAGAAAATCCAACTGCTGATGAATTAAAAGATGCCACCACGTTTGCGCAACTATTAGAAAAAGTGGCCCTTGTGAACCCCGATTTGCGCGTTCGTTTTAGCACTTCACATCCAAAAGATATGACTGATGATGTATTGCATACGATGGCTCAATATGAAAATATATGTAATTATGTGCATTTGCCCGTGCAATCGGGAAGCAGCCGATTGTTAGAAATGATGAATAGAGGCTACACGCGCGAATGGTATATTGATAGAATTTCAGCTATTAAACGAATTATACCTGATTGCGGAATCTCTACAGATACTATTTCTGGTTTTTGTTCTGAAACAGATGAGGATCATGCCGAAACACTTAGTTTAATGGAACTGGTAAAGTATGATTTTTCATATATGTTTGCTTATAGCGAACGTCCTAAAACGCTTGCTGAACGTAAGTTTAAAGATGACGTGCCCGAAGAAGTTAAGAAAAGAAGACTGCAAGAAATTGTGGATATGCAACAAAAACACTCTGCTATTCGCACCAAAGATGGTGTTGGAAAAGTGCACAGGGTGCTTATTGAAGGGATATCCAAAAAGTCAAAAGAACAATATTTTGGCCGGAATTCTCAAAATACAACCGTTGTTTTTCCAAAAGGAAATTTTAAACCTGGAGATTATGCCAATGTGCTTGCTACAAGCTGCACTACGGCAACTTTAATTGGCGAAGCTGTTTAAATTAATACCACAAAACAATGACAATTCAAGAAATTAAAAATAGATTTGGAATCATTGGAAGTTCGCCTTCTTTAGATAGGGCTATCGATATTGCTGCGCAGGTGGCATCAACAGATTTAAGTGTATTAATTACAGGTGAAAGTGGTTCGGGAAAGGAAGTTTTTCCACAAATAATACACACGCTCGGATCGCGTAAACACGGCCCGTATATTGCCGTAAATTGTGGCGCAATTCCTGAAGGAACTATAGACTCTGAATTGTTTGGGCACGAAAAAGGCTCATTTACTGGCGCACATGAAGCTCGCAAAGGCTATTTTGAGGTAGCCAATGGAGGAACAATATTTTTAGATGAGGTGGCCGAAATGCCTATGGCTACGCAGGCACGATTACTTCGTGTTTTAGAAAGTGGAGAATTTATAAAAGTAGGATCATCTAAAGTATTGAAAACAGATGTACGTGTAGTTGCTGCAACCAATGTGCATATTCAGCAAGCAATCGAAAAAAATAAGTTTAGAGAAGATTTATATTACAGGTTAAATACGGTACCTATTATGGTGCCGCCATTGAGAGAGCGACAGCAAGATATATTTCTGTTAATGCGTAAATTTGCAGCAGATTTTGCGGCCAAGTATCGTATGCCGGTAATTAAGTTGTCGCCCGATGCTGAACAAATTTTGATTAATTACTATTGGCAAGGAAATGTTAGGCAGTTAAAGAATATTACAGAGCAAATTTCGGTAATAGAGCGCAATAGAGAAATTGATGGCGAAACTTTGAAAAAATATTTGCCAGATGTTGCGAGCTCAAAATCGAACTTTCCAATGGTATTAAAAGGCGAGCAAAGTGGAAGCGATTTTTCTGAAAGAGATTTATTATACAAAGTATTGTTTGATATGAAGCGCGACCTTTCGGAATTAAAGAAACTGGTGGTTGATATTATACAACATGAAGGTAGTTTACCTGAAACCTTTACGGGAGATAATGAGCGTTATTTACAGCAAATATATAGTGAGGTAAATCATCCAATGGGGAATGAAACTTCTATTATTCACACTATTCAAAAGCCAGGTGCACAACCAGTGGTGCAACAACCCATCAATTTGCCTGTTGAAGAATCATTATCATTAGAAGATAGAGAAATTGAACTGATTAATAAGGCACTAGACAAAAGTAAAGGTAAACGTAAAAATGCAGCTAAAGAACTTGGTATTTCTGAACGCACCTTGTATCGAAAAATTAATGAATACAACATCAAAAAGTAAGTTTGAAAATTAGCAAATACATATTGTTTTTACTTTTAAATGCCATGTTAATTTTTTCAATGGCTTGTAAAGTAAACTATTCGTTTACGGGTGCTTCAATTGCGCCAGATGTAAAAACTGTATCAATTCAGTATTTTTCTAGTTATGCACCTTTGGCCAAGCCAACATATAGTCAAAATTTTACCGAAGCCTTAAGAGATATTTTTGTGTCACAAACTAACCTATCTTTTGTGTCCAAGGGAGGCGATTTGCAAATTGAAGGTGCAATTACATCTTATAATGCAGCACCAATTGCAATTCAAGGTACAGATGCGAATGGGTTGAATAGAGCGGCTCAAAATCGCTTATCAGTAACAGTTAAGGTAAAGTTTGTAAACAACAAAGACGAAAAGCAAAATTTTGAAACAACTTTTACTCGTTTTGCTGATTTTCCTACCACCAGTGCTTTAGCTGCCGAAGAAGATAGATTACTTAAAGAAATTAATACGCAATTAGTGCAAGATATTTTTAATAAAGCGGTAATTAATTGGTAGGATGAATAGAGAGCGATTTATAGCACTTGTTAAAAATCCTGCCTTAATTAAGGCAGATGATGCTCCCTTTCTTGAAGAATTACTTAAAGAGTTTCCTTTTTTTCAAACAGCACACTTGTTAGCTGCGCGTTGTTATAAAGTTAGCGATAGCATACATTTGCAAAAGCAAATAAAAAATGCTGCAGCACATATTATTGATCGAAAAGTACTGTACAACCTCATAGAAAACTTTCAAATACCTGAAAATTATCAAGCTGCTGAAAAGGATCAAAATGTTGAAGTAAAAAATGATAATATTCCCATCATACAAGAGGTTGGAGTTACTGAAGTTGAAGAGCTTGTGGAATCAGTATCAGACAGTAAAACGCATGTAATTGAAACTCCTATTTCTTCAGAAAAAGAACAATTGCCGGTATCTTTAGAAGAAGATGCTGATTTAAATGTGGGAGTTGAAATTACCATTGAACCTGGTAATATTGCCATCGCTACCGAAAAAAATATTGAAATCGAGGATCAACACAATGGCAATTTTCAGGAAGAAGAAAAGCAAATTGAGTTTGTTGCTCCAGCAGAAAAAATAACAGGTTTTGCTGCTATTGTAGAGGCCGAGATCCCTTTGGAAAGAGAAATTAAATTGGCCTTGGCAGAAACAATTTATTTACAGGAATTCGAACAAAATAGTGGCGTTAAAATAGATCTTTTGACCCCAATTGAAAAAGAAGAGATTGCGGTTAAAACAGAAGAAAAAGTTGAAAGTGAAGTAGAAAAGGAAGCGCAAGTTTTGTATCACCAACAAACCACCGACTTTGTAGCTTGGTTAAAAAACTTGCAATTAAATGAAAATAACAACGCAAACACATCACAAGCAAAGCCTCAAAATGAAGGTGAAAAATTGATAGATGCTTTTATTGAAAAGCCTATACATCGTGCTAAACTTGTTAAACAAGAGTTTTATAACCCTGTAAATATGGCCAAGCAAAGTGTAAGCGATAACGACTTTTTTGTAACCGAAACATTGGCAAAAATTTATATCAAACAGGGTAATTTAGCTAAGGCAATTAAAGTATATCAAAATTTAAGTTTGAAAAATCCCGAAAAAAATAATATCTTCGCAACCCAAATTAAAATTTTAAAAGAACAATTACATAATAAAACAGGGAAATGAGCGGATTATTAACATTCTTAATCATATTGGTAGCCATCTTATTAATTTTGGTGGTATTAATTCAAAACAGTAAAGGTGGTGGTTTAGCCTCTAACTTTTCGGCATCTAATCAAGTAATGGGTGTGCAAAAAACATCAGAGTTAATTGAAAAAGTAACTTGGGGTTTAGTAATTACTTTATTTGTTTTATGTATTTCTCTTTCTTTTTTAGTTAAGTCAAGCATGGGAACAGGTGTTGCAAAGGATACTGAGTTAAGAGATAGAATAAATAATACAGCCACACCTGCAGCCCCAAAACCAGCTCCAGCACCAGCAGCGCAACAACCAACCGCACAGCAGCCAGCTGCAGAACCAGCTCCGGCTCCAGCTCCAGCGCAGTAAGGTATAAAACTAATAAATTTAAAAACGTCCGGCAATCGGGCGTTTTTTGTTTTTATACATTTAGTTAAATAGAAATCAAGTTTTTTATTACATCTTTAGCTTATGAAATATAACATTCCCCAAATTTTAATATTGATATACGTTGTTGCTTTAACGTTAAGTTGTAAACCTCAAAAAACTGATCATAAAGATAGTGGAAAGCCTGTCATCGCTTTTTTGGATGCATTTGTTGATGAAACTATTGCGCAAGCTAAAACAGGTTTTTACAAAGCCTTAGCCGATCAGGGTTATCAAGAAAGTGATTCAAGTATTACCATTCTATACCGAAACGCGCAAGGTGATATTCCTACTTTGACCCAAGCTTGCGATTATTTTATTAGCGAAAAGGTTGACTTGATTGCCACTAACGCTACTTTAAGCACCATTACTGCAGTGCAAAAAACGAATACAATTCCAGTGTGTATGATGGTGTCGCCAAGTCCAAAGAATGCAAACTTGCTAGATGCTCAAGGAAACGCACCTAAAAACCTCTTTGGTGTTTATGAAACGCTTGCTTATATTGATACATCAGTAACTTTAATCAACTATTTTTTTTCAAATGCTAAACATCTTGGGGTAATATACAATCAAGCCGAACCCCAATCTGTAAGCGCTTTGGAGCATATACAAGCAGCTTGTAAACCACTCAATTTAAAGGTAAGTGTGGTTTCGGTGAGCAATTCTTCTGAAACGCAGTTAGCTATTCAAAGCCTTATTAGTAGAGGGATTGATTGTTTTTTTGCCATGCCAGATAATAGTATTTTTGCTTCTTTTGAAGTAATAGCTGCTGCATGTAAAGTCAAAAAAATTCCTGTGTTTACAAGTGAAGCGGGCTTGGTTAAAAGAGGAGCTTTGTGCGCTTACGGTGCCGATATGTATGCCTGGGGCTATCAGGCAGGTGAGCAGGCAGTGCAATATTTAAAAAGTGATAGAAAAACAATTCCAGCTCCAATGTTGGTGAATAAAAGAATTAGGGTTTTCAATAAGAAAGTGGCTGAGTATTTTAAAATTGAAGCAAGCCTTGCTAAATTTATAATGCTGTAGTTTCAACCATTTAGCCCAACAGTTGTTATCGTAAATATTATTTAAATGGAATTTTATACTGTAGCATTGTTGTTAGGATTGGCCTTTGTGCCGCTGGCCTTGGGTATATTTCTTTCTGCAAAAGTATTTAACATTCCAGATATAACTACTGATGGGAGTTTTACCCTTGGCGCAGCCTGTTTTGCAGTATTTATTTTAATACCAATGCATCCTATTTTAACTACTTTGTTGGTGTTGCCGGTTGGCGCATTAGCAGGAGCAGCAACGGGTTTAATACATACTAAATTAAAAGTAAATGCATTGCTTTCGGGCATTTTAGTAATGACAGCGCTCTACTCTGTTAATTTATTAATAATGGAAAGAAGTAATATTCCTTTGATAGGCGCTGCTAACATTTTTGATCAGGTAAACAATCCAGCGTTTTTATTAAAAAACATGTTTATAGTGGTTTTAATTGTTTTGATGGTAACTGGATTAATAATATGGCTTCTTAAAACAGATTTTGGTTTAACCATGCGTGCCGCAGGAAGCAATGAAAATATGATTGAAGCGCAAGGAGTAAATCCTGATAAAATTAAAGTAATTGGATTGGCTATTAGTAATTCATTAGTGGCATTAAGCGGATGTTTGGTTACACAATTACAAGGCTTTGCTGATATAAATATGGGCATAGGTATTGTTATTGCAGGCCTGGCCAGTGTAATGATGGGTGAAGCCATTAGCAATAGATTTAAAAAATCTTCTATTGTTATGCCTGTATTAATGGTTGTATTTGCTGCCATTTTATTTCGATTGTTCATTGCATTTATTTTAGCACAAGGTATTGAACAAGTGTATGTAAAGTTGTTCACTGCTGCGCTGGTCCTGGTATTTCTTTCTGTTTCAAAACTTAACTTTATTAAGAAATAATAGCATGATAAAGTTTACTAACGTTTATAAAAGTTTTACTGATGACGCGGGGCAAGTAAATGCGTTGATTGCCGATTTAAACATCGCATTTAACCCAGCTGAATTTACGATGATTATCGGTGCGAATGGTTCTGGTAAATCAACATTGCTTAATATAATTGCAGGTTTAGTTTATCCTGACAAAGGCACTATAGCGCTTAATCAAAAGGAAATACAACAGCTTAAAACCTATGAGCGGAGTAAATACATTGCGCGTATATTTCAAAATCCATTACAAGGTTCTGTAGCTGAATTAACTGTGATGGAGAACATGCGTTTGGCTTATTTGAGAAATCAATCTAAAGGGCTCACATTGGGCATCAATAAAGCATTTAAGGAAAGAGTGAAACATGAAATTTCAACACTTAATTTAGGTTTAGAAAACAAAACTGAACAAAAAATGGGCACACTTTCTGGTGGTCAAAGGCAAGCACTAACACTCGTAATGGCCACTTTGTGTGATGCAAAAGTGTTATTGATGGATGAGCCAACGGCCGCACTTGATCCTAAATCGGCCCATAGTTTAATGGAGAATGCAGCAAATATCATAAAGGAAAAGCAGCTTACAACATTGATGGTTACCCATAACATGCGCGAAGCTGTAAATTATGGCAATAGATTATTGATGATGAAAGAAGGAAGAGTTGAAATAGATGTAAAAGGGGAGGAGAAGATGAAACTAAGTGCGAATCACCTTTTTGACTGGTTAAATTAAGAGTGGCAACGCTAGTGCAAACACAATGCCTTTAGTATCCCAAAGGTTCTCTATCGGTATGTCTTACTCTTAAGACCCTAATTTCGTTCAAGTCGGTCTTAACTTGATATGTTACTCGATAACTAAATACAAAAAATGCTCAAAAGTCTTTATTCGGCTTTTCTTTCAATTTGTCAATTTCAAAGGTAAAAGGATTTACCTTGATATGATTTAACTTTTCTAATATGCTTGTTTTAATTATTTTCGGTGCTTTATTACTTTGTTTTTCAAGATAACCTAAAATTTCCTTCAAGTTGTCAAGTGCTTGTCTATCCCAAACAATTTTATAAACAACCTATTTTACCACTTTGAAAGTTCTTTTAATGCATCATTATGTGAAACTGACGCACCTTTTTCAATTCTAGTTACTGCATGATTAATTTCTTTGTTATATTGCTTTTTAGTAATTCGTTTAGTGTCGCTGTCAACATTTAAGAATGTTTTAATCATTTCTAATACCAAATTTTGCTGCTTTGAGGTCAGTAACGGCAAATAGCTGTCAACTTGTTTTTTTATTGCTGTGCTTGTCATTGTTCAGCTTTTTAATTGAAACAAATTTACTAGTAATTTAAATAAAATTAATGCTCGCTGAAAAGGTGTTAAACAAAATAATAATTAACCCACATTTACATTACAAATCTAATCAACTTTATTTTGCTTCTGATTACTATCGGGACAAGCACTTACTATGATTTTGAATTTCAAAATATTATTGTAAAATTTTAGATCTGAGCGATACCTACTGAGTAATTTGGATTAATAGTCTTTTTACGCTCTAATTTCTAACTGTCTAAATACAGTATTTATGACAAACAGCTTTGAACTATTTAATTGATAAAAATGATATTACTTTTGTGCATAAAAATCAACAGTCGCTTTTAAACCATCTTGATAACTCGTTGGCTTATAATTAAAATACTTTTCAAATTTTTCTGAATTAAAAAGATAGGGATATTCGTATTGATACAACATTTCAACTGATTCACCAACTACTTTATTGAACCATCCAAACGATTTAATCATCCATTTGCTCAGGTACATATACTTATTATTTTGGCCCATTAAATTTGCTGCTAATGCAATCATTTCTTCGCCTGTAAGCGCTGGTTTAGCTGTGGGCATGTGCCAAGTTTGATTCAGTGTATTTTCATCATGCGCGAGTAAGTAAAGCCCTTTTGCCATATCATGAGTGTAGCTCAAAGAATGTGGCACTTTTGCATTTACCATCCACTGTGCTTTTTTACCAGCACGCAAATTCTTTAACACCAATTGATGGAGAAAACTTTTTTCCTCGGCTTGTGGGCCATAAAAATCTGCTGCTCTTGCAATAGACGCTCTAATATTGTTTTTTTTAATTTGTTGCAATAAGTGCGAGGCAATGGTGGCTCTAATTTCTCCCTTTTTACTGCATGGGTTAAATGGTGTTGATTCTGTCATAATGCCATCCACTTGACCATACATATAAACATTATCAAAAAATATAAAAGGCACGTTGTTTTCAATACATGCTGTAATGCAGTTATCCATTATTTTAGGCCAATTTGTGTGCCATTGTGCGGTGGTGTATTCAATACCAACAAGTAAAATAACTACTTTGGAATCTTTGATTGCTAGGGATAGTTCTTTTTGATTCGACACATCTACTTTTCTGCAATCTGCGCCCATTGTGCTATAGCCACTTCTGGAAAGTAAACGCAGTGGTTCATTTTTTTCGATAATCAAAGGGACTAAACAATTGGCAATAGATCCACCTGCACCAACAATAGTAATAGGTTTATTCATGGTTGTTTTTTTACAAAGTAAAGCTTACAACAACTACATATAATTTTTTAGCAGTCATTTTATTAACTTTTTGTGGTTTAAAGTTTAACTTTGTACTAATATTTAAAATTGTTAAACACGAATCTCAAAAAAAATAAAAATGAAAAAATTATTGTACACTGCATTTATTGCTTTATTTACCACAGTTTCATTTGGTCAAAATAAAACCGTTTGGAAAGAAATGAAAGATTTTCATTCAGTAATGTCGCAAACATTTCATCCAGCCGAAGAAGGTAATTTTACCCCTTTGCGTGAAAGGAGTGAAGAGATGATTAAAACTGCTGAAGCTTGGAAAAAATCTGCAATTCCTGCCGATTACAAAGATGTAAAAGGTATAGAAACCACTTTAGTAAAATTAGTAGATGGTTCAAAAAATATCAACAAACAAGTAAAAGCAAAAGCGAGTGATGAAGATTTAAAAAAGTCGATTACCGCATTGCATGATGTATTTCATACCATCGTTGGTTTGTGCCGCCCTGGAACGGAAGACCATAAAGGTCATGATGAGCATGATGGCCATAAACACTAAGCATTAAAATTTTATTAAATGGATTGATTTAGCATGTTTAAATCAATCCATTTTTTATATCCATACATTTAACATGTGTAAAAAAATAATTTTAATAATTGGCTTGTTTTTTACAGCTACTGTGCTTAATGCACAAATACTAGTGCAAAAAATACCAGATGAAAACCTTTGCGAGATTGATATTAATTTTATGCAGAGCGGTTATAAACTGGCCTTTAGCAATATGAGTTCCGAAGATTACTTGTTTAAAGGAAAGGAAGAAGATTGGAAAGCATGTTGGACTAAAATTTTGTATGATTTAAAAAAATTCATGCAAAAAAATGGATTGCAATTAACATCAAACACCACTTGTTTCAACCGAATTTATTTCAATAAAGATGGCAGTATTGCTGCTTATTTGTATCACATCAAAGGTCTTTCAGCAAGTCAGGAGCAAAATTTTGATGAAGCCATTTTTCAGTTTTTAATTACCCAAAAAGTAACTATTAAAGCGCCCCAAAATTATTGGCAATATGGAACTTTAAAG
>Ga0247831_1004765_pt1 | contig 17704 bp, 8 predicted proteins | sample LaCruzMarch2015__9_FD_192406 | JGI IMG/M metagenome (GOLD analysis project Ga0247831, IMG submission 192406) | Freshwater microbial communities from meromictic Lake La Cruz, Castile-La Mancha, Spain - LaCruzMarch2015_1m | ecosystem: Environmental > Aquatic > Freshwater > Lake | place: Spain... | reverse complement strand
CCGGTTTCACCGATCCGCCGAATGAATTCCGTCCGTGGCCGTTGTTCGTCTTGAACGACGAATACCTGCCGGGCGCGGGCGAGGCGCGCCTCACCGAGTTGTTGGAGAACATGGCCCGCGCCGGCTACGGTGGAATTTTTCTTCATCCGCGTCCGGGGTTGATCACCGAATACCTTTCGCCGCGCTGGTTCGAGATCATCCGCCATTGCATCGCAGAATGCCGGCGGTTGGGGATGGTGCCCGCGCTTTACGACGAGCATTCGTATCCGAGCGGCTTCGCCGGCGGCCATGTTCCGGCCCTCGCGCCGCAGACCGAGGTGCGCTATATCACCCCGAAGTTCGGGAAGCTTCCGCAAAAGCCTCCCCACGGGGCGCTCGCCGTTTACCGTGTGAAGAACGGGATCCCGGCGGAATTGACGACCGCGGACGCGCTGCCGGCGGAATCCGCCTGGTGCGCCTTCGTGCTCGAGCGCATGGAACCGATGCCGTGGCACGGCGGGTTCGCCTACACGAGTCTGCTCGATCCGCAGACCACCGAGTTGTTTCTGCACACGACCTACGACCGATACCGCGAAGAACTGGGCGATGCCGACTGGAAATCTTGCGCCGCCATCTTCAGCGACGAACCGCATCTGCCGGCCGATTCGCACGGTCCGTGGGGGCGGGGATTGCATTTTAGCCGCTTGTTGCAGGCGGAGTTCGCGCGTCGGCGCGGCTACCCGATCAACGGCGTGCTGGCCGACCTCTATTTCCACTCGTCCACGAGTGCGGCCACGCGTTTCGACTTTTACGAAACGATGCACGAGCTGTTTCTGGAAAATTTCGCGCGTCCGGTCGCCGAGTGGTGCACGCGGCACGGGATTCCTTCGACCGGTCATTATTTGGAGCACGATTGGCCGTGTCCCTACGCCACCCCGGGGCACGTGCACCTGCTGGCGCAGATGGATTGGCCCGGCACGGATTTGCTCGAATGCTTCAGTCTCGAGGGGCACGACTACGGGGACCCGCAGAATTTCGACGCGGCCAAGCCCGGAACCGAACCGCACGCGCTTTACTACCTCAAGCAGGTGCAATCGGTGGCCAACCAGTTCGACAAGAAGCGCGTCATGGACGAGTGCTGGGGCGCGGGAGGACACGACTCCACGCCGCTCGATTGGCTGCGCATCGGGCGTTTTCTCGCCGTGCACGGCGTCAATCTTTTCGTCCCGCACTACTCGACCACCACCATCCGCGGTGCACGGAAAAAGGACCATCCGCAATTCTTCAGCGAGCAAAGCCCGTGGTTCGACGCGCTCGGCCCGCTCAACGCGGAACTCGGGCGGCTCTCTTGGCTGGTGGCGCGCGGCACGACACGGCAGCGCATCCTCGTTCTCGATCTTCTCACCACCGCGTATTGCGCCGCCGACAAGTCCGACTGCCTGGCCGGTGAAACTCATATCGATGCCATCTCCGATCCGATGGCTGTTTTGGCCGACACCCAGAGGTCCTTGCGCGGGTTGCGGCAGGCGGCGGGAGCTTTCACCCAGTTGCTGTCAGACGCGCAGGCCGATTTCGACATCGGCGACGAATACGTGCTGGCCGACTCCGGTGCGGTGGACGGCCCCCGCCTGAAGGTGGGGATTCAGAATTACGAACTCGTGGTCCTGCCGCCGGCCTTGCGCAATCTGCGCAAGGCCACCCTAACGATGCTGCGCGATTTCGGGCAGGCGGGTGGCCGGATCATCGGTGTGCGTCCCGCGGAGCCGCTGCTCGATGGACGACCGGACGATTGGCCCGCGCAGTTGGCGGCGGAGTGGGTGAACGGTGCCGAGGCATTGACGAATGCGGTCCTTCGCACCGTTCCACCGCGTTTGCAATTCGATGCGGCCGCACCTTGCGGCGTGGCGCATCAAAGACGCGAAACCGCGGAAGGAACCCACTATCTAATCGTCAATTCCGCGCCGACCGATTGGAGCGCACGCGCCACGGTGCCGGAATCCGGAACATTGCAGTGGCTTGATCCGCAGACCGGCGAGAGCAAGGCCACCGACGGGACTTTCCACCTTGCGGCCGGCACCGCGGGGGTGTTGCTCGTCTCTGCTGTCGCAGTCGGCGGCGCGAATGGCACTGCACCTGCGCGGTCTGTGAAGGGCGGGCAGCCTCTCGATTTGCTGGAAGGGCGCGCCGTGGAGCCGAACGTGCTTGTGCTCGACACCTGCGCGTTGGAAGTCCGCGGCGAAAAATTCCCGCCCCAGTTGGTTTGCGAATCGAACCGCATTTTCTGGGAGAAGAACGGCATGGACAGCGACGGATGGGCGTCCGTGGTGCAATACCGCGACAATCTCCTCGCGGCCAACGCACGCATGCCGGAGGACAGCGGCGGTGTGGCGCGCTACTCGTTCACCATCGAGTCCGGTGTCCCGCTGGCCGATATCGAAGTGTGCTTCGAGTGTCCCGAGCACTGGCAATTGAACGTCAACGGCCAGCAGGTCGAAACGACGCGGCAGCCTGCTTGGTTGGACTGCCACATTGTGCGTGTAAAGGCCGGCCACCTTCTGCGCGAAGGAAGCAATCTCGTCGAACTAGTCGCGCGGCCCTTCGATGTCCGTCAGGAAATCGACCAGATTTATTTGCTGGGATCATTTGCCGTGCTTCCGCACCAGCCGGGGTTTGTTTTGGCACCCGCCGCCGCTTCGCTCGGTCTCGGTTCTTGGAAAACCCAAGGCATGCCGTTCTACGACCGGAAGGTTGCCTACCGTTTCCGCCGTCCGCGCGAAAACGGACGCGTGGTGCTGTCCAAGCCCGACTGGCATGGCAGTGTGCTCGAAGTCACCTGTGGCGGGCGGCGCATTCAAACGTATGGCCCGGATCTCGATGTGGCTCTGGGCGCCGATGATCCCGAGGACTTCACCATCACGGTCACCGGACTGCCGCTCAATTTGCTGGGGCCGTGGCACAAACCCGGCCTCCTTCCCAAGCATGGATGGGCGAACTTTTGGCACGGTGGCGACGTGCCCAACACCCCGCAAGGAGGCGCAGACTATCGCCTCCTTGACCTCGGACTCCTCGCCGCCCCGAATTGGGTGAGCGGTGAGGGTTAGCCGGTATCGATCGCTCAATCTGGATTCGATCCCCGACCCCGAGACAGGATCGCCTCTCCGGTGCCGTGGATTGACGATTGTGTTTGCGCCTGATAGGAAATTTCCTATGAAAGTTCCTTTCTAGCCCGCCAGTTATCCGCTCGCCCTGATGACTCAACGGCCCCTCAAACGATCAACTCTGAATGACGTGGCGAAGAAAGCCGGCGTGGCGGTCAGCACGGTCTCCGGCATTCTCAACAACCGGTCGGACTCCTGGTGCTCCCAGCAAACCCGCGAGAGGGTCTTGGAGGCTGCGCGGACGCTGGATTACCGGCCGAATTTGATGGCCCGTGCGCTGCGCTTGAGCCGCTTTCAAGCCGCCACCTTGGTGGCGCGCGATATGACCAATCCTCTCTTCGCGCTCTTGGCGCGGTCGATCCAGCGGGCGATGGAACAGGTCGGCTATGAATTGCTCATCGAGGACACTGAAGAAAGTCTCGACCGGCAAAAAAAAATTCTGAATGACGCGGCTTCTCACAACACGGACGGGCTCATTTTGGTCCCTTCCGGCGATTTATCCCAGATTGCCGCGCGCCTGCATGAAATCTCGCGCAACTTTCCCGTCGTGCTGTTCGGTCCTGCGATGCCGGGCACCCGGATCGACACGGTGGAGGTGGATTTTTCGAAAAGCCAACGCGAGGCGATCGATCACCTCGTGAATCTCGGGCACCGCTCGATAGGATATGTGGACTCCCTCGTGGACAGCTTCGACGGCATTCACCGCGTGGCGATCTTCCGTGAACAGCTGCAGCAAGCCGGAATGGTTCTGGACGAAAAGAATCTGATCCGCTGCCGGCACAATGCGGCCGACGTGCGGGTCGCGACCGCGCGCTGGGCTGCGGAGACGAAGCCCGGAGAACGGGCCACCGCGTTTCTCTGCACGAACGATCTCACCGCCTTGGGCAGCATCCGGGGATTTCTCGATCTCGGTCTGACTGTTCCCGGGGATGTTTCCGTGGTCGGCTTCGACGACATTCCGCTGGCCTCCTATCTCCCGCATCCTCTCACCACCATGGCCCAGCCGGTGGCGCAGATGGGCGCTGCCGCCAGCCGGACGCTCATTGATCGTATCGTCGGCAAGCTGCAGGGACCGGCCACCCACCAGGTCTTCGATACATCCTTGGTCATGCGCGAGACCACCGCTCCGCCGGCGGTTCCCGACGCTCGTCGCGCTTAATCAAGCAGTTTCCGTTTTTTGCGCAGGGCAATCCCGCTCAAGGTCGTGTCGGGCGTTTCGATGCGATTGCAAATGCGCAGCAGGCACGGGCCCTGCGGGCGGAAGCGCAGGACGCGTCCCCCGCGGAAGTCCCGCACTTGACGCACCGGAAGCACGAGATGGCGTTCCGGTTCGGCCAGGACATCGACGGACACGACCAATTCCTCTCCGCGAGGATCGTCGAAAAAAAGCGCGACCTCCTCGATTGAGGAAAAATCTCCGAGCAGGCGGACGCGCACGGTTTGCTGGCAGGGGCCCGGGCCGCGTCCGCGCAACGCGCCGCGAAGCAAAGGCGAGACGTTTGCCGCTTCGGGCCAATGTTCCCTCCGCGCGAGACCGTTGCGCGATACGGCGTCACCGAGCTTGGACGAGGGCATGACAACTTCCCCTTCGATGTCCGCGATGATTTCGACCGCGCAGTCCTCCAGACCGTGCTTCTCATCGCCGTCGGAGCGCGCCGCGTAGGCGATCCACGACCATTCATCGCCAAGAACTGCTTCGCCGGGCGAGGTATCGGGCAACCACTCCCACTCGTGGCCAACACGCGACCGCGGGAAAGAAACCATCCGCGTGCCGCCAGGTTCAGACAGCACATTTTCGCCGGGTTTCAGCCGCTCGCCGGCAGGACCGAGCCCGGCGATGCCGGGCGGAAGATGCACGCGGATTTTTGCGCCGTCGCGTTCGATATCGATTTCGCCAGATGGTGTCGGCACGGTGCCGTGGCATTCCTTGACCAGTCCGCGCGAAGGGGCGACTTGCGCCACGGCGAATCCCGGCGCAGCCGGAGTGACGCCGAGAACGTGATCGCTCAGCCAGCGGGTGGGGCCGGAACTCCATGGATGACAGAGACTGGTGAGACCTTGGGTGCCGCAAAAGACGGGATCGTTGGGCTCGAGGCAATCGACCCACTCGGCACGGAAGCTTTCCCAGAATGTCGTGGCACCGAGGCGCAACATTCCGCCCCAGCAGCGGTCGAGCAAAGCGGCGGCTGCACTCCAGTGTCCCGCAGCCGCCATGCCCTCGAGCACAAAGCAACCGTTGAACGGCGAGTAGGAAACGGTGTGGATCGGGTCCGCGTAGATGCGTCGGGCGAGAGATTCCATCTCTTGCGGATCGGAAAGTGAGCCCGCCAGCAGGGCCTCGCTGCCTTCGTGAAGACCGAGCATGCCGCGATCGGCCGCGTGCAACCGGTCCATGGCGGCGATCACCTCTTCCGCCACGGCGCGAACAACCGAGTTTGCGCCGGCTGCGGGGAACATTCCGAGAAGGGTCAACACCTCGTGCGCCGTGCGCCGCGCGAGATACCGGTAATACCGCAAGTTCGCGGGCGGCGTGTCCTCGACGAAGCCGCCGAACCGGTCATCATGTCCGCAAAAAGCGGGATACCCGATGAACTCGCGGCTGTGCACCACCGTGAGGGCGCGCTCGAGTTTGGTTGTCACGCGGGGAAGTTGTGTCTCCCAAAAATTGCGGTCCCCCGAGCGCAGGACGTAATCGGCGAGCAGGCGGATCCAATGCAATGCGTAGGTCTCGATGCCGTTGTCATCGTCCTGCATTCTCTCCGTGTTTAGGCGGACGAAGTCGAAGTTGCCAAAGGCGGCAAGCGCAACGGCTTGGGTGATCAACGCATCGCCGGTCCAGGAGTAGCGATCGCCGCGGTCCATCAGGATCGCACCCATGTGGTCCTCGAGGAGGTTGAGTTTCACCGCGTAGGCGCCCGTCTCCCAAATGCGATCAAGCAGGGGATTGCTGCTGCGAAAAGAGCCGAGGTAGTTCGTGGGTTTGATTTGGCAGACGGCGCGCAGGTTGCGGAGCTGCCATGGCTTGCGACAGGAACGCACGTGGACCCAGCCGAACCGGACGCCCTCATAGCAAAGATCGTTCAACTGCAAGCGCCAGGTGCTTGCACCGACGCGCTCGGGGGCGGCGGTCTTGTGCGGACTTTTCGGACCGAGGTTGACCACGCCGGGCCGGTTGTATTCGCTGACCGAAAGTTCCACCTCACCGTTGAGGTCGCTGCTTTCGAATTCCAGCCACGCGGCTGCTTCCACTCCGAAGTCCATGCGCAGCGAGCAAGGGCCCGAGAACGAGAGGGTGGAGCCAGGGCGACTCAGCGTTTCCAAGCCAACGACTTGCCCTGACTCTACCGTGGCCGCAACGGGCAGCGCCGCGTAGCATTGCAGAGGTTCATATGGATTTTGCAAGAAACGCTCTTCCCACGCGTAGCCGCGCAGCGGATCGGGCGAGAGACCGAAATCTCCACCCTGCCAATGTCCTCCGTGCAGATAAGGATAAAGCGTGGGCGCCGCGTCCGTCGGCCATTCCCGTAGAATCTTCGGATGGTGGAAATTATCCCGAGCGTCGGACGCGACCCGGATCGAGTGCGGTTCCTCCGCCGCGACGCTCTTCAACACCTCGATGTCGGGGAATTCCGTGTTCTGCATTTAGCTGCTGGTCTGTGCGCGCTTGCGCGGACGGACTTTCAATTGGCGGAGCGTCCGGCGCTGATTTTGAAGTTGTCGAATAAAGTCGACTCGCTGCCGACCGTGCTGCTTCCCGCCTCGAGGATGTGGTGCATGATGTTCAAGCGCATGGTCGGTGCCGTGGCAAGGAACCAAACTGATTTGCTTTCCCACTCGCCCCTCGTGCCCACAGGTTCCTTGGTCATCAAGGGTAGTGGAGGAAGAGCGGCTGCACCGATCAGAACGGATACCGCGGTCTGGCCGGTGTCCGTGGCACGTCCGGCTTGCTGCCAGGAAATTTCATACTCCTTGCCAGCCTCAAGGCCGGTCACATCGATGCCCATGATGCAACTCGGTGGGTCGATCTCCGGGTTGCGGTTGTCGACACTGCCCTGAATGAAGGCGACTTGCTGGCCGTCTGCCGCCGCGACTTGCTCGGCGTAGAGCGCTCGCTCTGGGCAGATTCCCGCACCCGCGCCGAAGCCCCATTGTATCGCTGCTTCGGCTTCGGCGTAGCCGGGTTGGCCGGGAGTGAAAACCTCCACGGGAGGCTGGATCTCCGGTTGCTCGAAACTCCCGTTGGGAATTTCCAGAGCAGAGGCCGTCATCGCGGAGAAGGCGATCGCGGAAAAAAAGAATGCAGATTTGTTCATAAGGAGGCGTGGTGAGAAGTCGAACGGCTCTGCCCTGCTAAGGAACGTTTCCTAGCACTGGGTTTTCACCGTTGCAATCGCAATCTCCCGAGCGTCAGCCGATGGTCAGTCTGGGGAATAGGTAACGTTTGCTTGCTTCGGCCTTGTTCTCGTTGCATTTATCCGCTTAGACATTCGCTGGTCGCCCTCCATGATGCCGCAGCCCTTTCCGTTCCCCCCTTCGCTTCGCCGGTCGGCGGTTTGTTCCGGGCGGGTTCCGACGATCCCCGCCTTTTCTCTCGTCGAAATGCTGGTGGTCATTGCGATCATCGCGGTGTTGGCCGCCATCGCTTTCCCGGTATTCGGTCGTATGCGCGCATCCGCTCAGGCTGCCACTTGCACCTCAAACCTGCGGACGCTGCACCAAGCCTCGATGAATTATGCGGCAGACCACGGCGGGCTGTTTCCGCTGGCCATCAGCCCTACGGACAACTTTGCCATCACGCTTGCCTGCCAAGGATACCTTGGCCTCAGCGGAAGCGGCTACTGGGAGCGGCTGAATTCTTGGGTCGGACTTTCGCAACGGCGTGCTCCCTTCGCTCTATGGTGTCCGGCCGCCGAGGCCTGCGAGGCCCGCGCACCCTACGGCAACATGGCCACTTACAGCATGAACGTTTTTGTGGGGGGAGACGGGCCGGCGTGGAGACAGAACGGCTACCCCACGCTCAAGACTTTGCAGCTTGCCACGGCGTCCAAAACATCGCTCTACATGGATGGTTGTTTCGCTCCCGGGAGCGGTTACGACGTTCGCGTTGGAGAGTCGGGTCGTCTCCCCGCGGCGATGCATCCGCCTGCCCTTTACAAGGAGAAAACGAATCCCTTGCGCTCGGTCAACGTCGTCTTTCTCGACGGACACGTCGAAATGCGGCCGATCGGGAAGATTCCGACCGATTTCAGCGACGTTTTCTGGAAGCCGAACTAGGGCAGCCTCTGACGCCTGATTCATGAGGAGGAATGCATTGGTTGGGCCCGTATCTTCGAGCGTGGCGGCTCTTACTACAGGCTCTTACTACATGTTCGCCTCGAGCGCCCACGGCAAAGAGCTTTTCAAGAGGCCAATCCCAAGACCGGACCCCGGGAATCGATCCCGTTCCGCTGGCCGGCCCCGGGGATGTGCTCGGGTTGGGAGGTGGTCGAGGACGCCGATCGCACGATCTTTCCCGCCTTCGAGTGGAAGCCCTTCGGCAACCATGTCCGTTTTTGGAACGTGCGCTGGAAGGATGGCATTCCCGGCGTCGTGTATTGACCGGCGGCGGGATCTTCCCGCGCCGCTGAATGTCAGTCGAGCGCCTTGATTTGGAAATCGTCGAAGAGCGTGGATTCGGATCCGGGCTCCGTGTTGCCGGGTTCGATGATGGCGTGCTGGATGTTGAGCCGGAGAGTGTCGGTCGGCGCGAGGAATTCCGCGCTCATCCGTTGCCACGCGCCCTTTGTCTCCACCGGCTCGCGGCCGAAGAGCACGATGGTCGGGAAATTGCTGGCCATCAGCGTGGCGGCGATCGCGCACCTGCCGAGGTCCGTGGCGCGTCCGGTCTGCTGCCACGAGATTTCGTAATTCTTGCCCGGCACCAGCCCCGTTATGTCCACGCCCATGATGCTCTTGATCGGAAAATCCATGTCGCTGCTCGGGTCGCCTTGGATGAACGCAACCTGCGCCCCGTCGGGGGCCTGAAGCTGCTCGGCATAGGCCACGCTTTGCCGGCAGATGCCGGCCGGCATGCCGAAAGCCCATTGGATCTCGGGGATCCGCTCCGCGTAGCCGGGGGAGACAGGGGTGATAAAGCTCTCTCCCACGGGCACCGCCGGCTCCTCGAAACTCGGGTTGGCAATGGTTTGGCCGCTTGCCAACGGGGAGACCGTCATCAAGGCGGCGGCGAAGAGGACTGCCGGCTGGATTTTCATGGATGCAAGGTGGATGAGGTGAGGTGTTGAAGTTCGGACACAAAAAAGCCAGCAAAAAACACTTGCGTCAAGGAAACCTTTCCTTATGGTGTGCTCCAGACCTCCAAAACCCATGAAAAAGCGTTCCCCCCAATTCGCCGTTGTTGTTTGTTTCTCGTTGCTCTGCCTGCTGCTCGCCAGCCCGGCGTATCCGCAGATTTACTCCACGAACAACGGAGCTTGGAGCAACGCCGCTACTTGGAACACGCCGCCGGTCGACGGACTGTCAGCGGTGGTCACTGGGGGCAACACGGTTACCTTCGGTTCGGGGGATTCCTATACCGGAGGTTACACTTGGTGGAACGGCTTGGGTGTCGGGGGTGGCGTGGAGTATGGCCCGGCGGGAGCAGGAACTTTGAACATCTCGGGCGGAACCTTGACCAGCGGCGGCATGTGGGCGGGCCATGGCGGGACGGGCACGATCAATCTCTCCGGGGGCACGCTCAACATCGGGGGACAACACATGCTCTACGGGTGGAACTTCAGCTCCTACCTCAACGTCTCCGGCGGCACGCTGAACATGACGGGCTCGGGCAATATTTTCCGATTCGGCAATACGGCCCAGTCCTTCATGAACATCACCAATGGTGGAGTGGCCAATCTCTCCGGCTTGGGCATCGATCTCCTGGCAAATTCCCAGATCAACGTCAACGGCGGCACGCTCAACCTGACGAATACCACCGAGACTAATTCCATCGTGAATGTCACCGCAGGCTCGCAGATGCTGGTCAACAACGGCGGAAGTGTGAACCTCCTGGCGGGCACGCAGACCATCGGCGTGGCCGAGGGATTCTATCTGGGGCACGGGGGCTCAACCGGGACGCTGAACATCAGCGGGGGCACCTGGCAGCAAAATACCTATCTGAGGTTGGGCGTCTTCGCCAGCGGCAACGGGATCATCAACCAGACCGGGGGCACTTTTGAGATCGGCGGAGCGTTTGAGGCATGGGGCAGTTCGCCCTCGGCCTACAACCTGAGCGGGGGCACGTTCCGGGTCATGACCAACGGGGTGCAGATCAACACCTACAGCGGCGGTGCCATGACCTTCAACATCACCGGATCCAGCGGCAACGTGACGATGGACACGCCGTTCAACTTCACGGCACCCAACACGAGTGTGTTCAACAACACCAACGCGACGCTGACCAAAACCGGCGCGGGGACATTGACCATGGCTGGCCAACTGGATATCCGCAACGGGGCCTTGAGCATGTCGAACGGGACGATTGAAACCAGCTCGGGGACCTACATCGGCACGGCAGGCGGGACAGCCAGCGGGACGATGAGCGGGGGCACGCTCAAGAACGGATACCTTGCCGGGGCCAATTTCTCAGTCGGTTACAACGGTGGAACCGGCACCTTCACCCAGAGCGGCGGAACCAACGATGTGGGCAGCTTGGCCAACGTAGTCATCGGATGGGACTCTGGATCGACTGGCACCTACACCCTGGACGGGGGTAGCTACTCGGCCACCAACAATACCTACATCGGGCTTGCGGGGGGCACAGGCACGGTCAATGTCAATGGCGGCAGCTTTGCGGCCTACAACCTGCTTGTCGGAGGCAACGGCGCAGCATCGGGAACCCTCAATCTCAACGGCGGCACGTTATCCGTGGCCAATGGCTTTTACGTGAATTCCAATGGCACGCTCAACCTCAACAGCGGCGGAAGCCTGCCTGCGGTAAACATCGGGCTGGGAGGCGGCGGCACACTCAACTTCAATGGCGGCACCGGAAATGCATCTCTCAACATCTTCGCGGGTGGAGGCGCAGGCGGCACGGTGGATGTGAAGGGGCAGACGCTGGCAGCCGGCAACTGGGGGAATCTGATCGCGAGTGGAGCCGGGGCAGTCCTCAAGAACAGCAGCACCACGGCGTCGAGCATCGCGGCTGGCAACACGATCTGGATCTGGGACGCGGCGACCAACCTGACCATCGACACGACCGGCGCCCTGCAGATCGATTCCTGGATCACCAGTTCCGGCCAAGCCACCCCGACCGGCATCATCAAGACCGGCACGAACGCCTTGGTCCTCACCTACGGGGGCAACGACTACACCGGGACCACGGCAATCAACGCTGGCCGGATCCTGATCACGCACGGCAATGCGTTGGGCAGCACGGCGGGCGGCACCGTCGTGGCCAGCGGGGCGCAGTTGATGCTCAGCAATGTCACAGTCGGAGCCGAGGCATTGACCATCAGCGGGACTGGCTTGCCGGGTGGTTCATCGATCGCGGGTGCCCTTCGGTCACTCGGCACCAACACTTGGGGCGGCAAAGTCACGCTGGGAACCAACGCCACGATCTTTGGCGGAAGCAGCACTTCGCTGACCTTGGACGTGGCCTCGGGGGATGCCGTGGATCTTTCCAGCCACACCCTGACCGTGGACGGCGCCGGCGCCAGCGGGATCAACGATGCGATCGTCGGCACGGGAGGAATCTTCAAGACCGGCAGCGGAACCCTGACCTTGGCGGCATCGAACAGTTACACCGGCGCCACCGTGGTGACCAACGGCGTGTTGAACCTCAACAGTTCGACGGGCGCCTCCTTGGGGTCCACGGCGAGCGTCTCGGTGACCAGCGCCAGTGCCAAGCTCCTCATCTCGCAAAGCGGCCAGGTTAGCGACAGCGCATCCGTGACGCTCTCGGGCGGGACCATCCAGCGCGGGGCGGGAGTGAGCGAAAAATTCGGCAATCTGACCCTCTCGACGGCCGGCACGCTGGACTACGGGACGGGCGCGGCGGGCGTGCTGGAGTTCGGCAGTTGGACCCCGGGCTCGACCGTGCTCACGCTCAGCAACTTCGGAGTCCTCAACCAGCTCAAGTTCAGCTCCGACCTCGGTGCGTTCATCAGCACCACCGCTGGTTCGTCGTTCATCAACTCCAACTTCAACATCAGCGGCATGTCGGCTGGCGGCTTCACCACCGACTGGAACGGCAGCACCTTCACCATCACGTCGGTGCCCGAGCCGTCCACGGTGCTGGCCGCGATCGGCCTGACCGGGTTGATGCTCTGGCCGTCGAGGCGGCGCTTGCTCCATCATGCGAAAGCGTTGTTCGGCCTCCCCGGAACGGCGCCCTGAGTCCCCGGGCACAGTATCCTCCCCACACAACCCCTCCTCCCATGAAATCCTGCCGCATTCTCTCCCCGGCGAGCGGTTCGTCCGCTGCCCTCTTTCTTCTGCTGCTCGCCAGCCCGGCGTATCCGCAGATCTACGCTTACTCCACCAACGACGGTGCTTGGAGCAACGCCGCCACTTGGAACACGAATCCGGTCGACGGACTGCCAGCGGTGGTCACTGGGGGCAACACGGTGACCTTCGGTTCGGGGGATTCGTATACCGGAAGTTCCGCTTGGTGGAACGGTTTGGGTGTCGGGGGTGGCGTGGAGTATGGCCCGGCGGGAGCAGGAACTTTGAACATCTCGGGCGGAACCTTGACCAGCGGCGGCATGTGGGCGGGCCATGGCGGGACGGGCACGATCAATCTCTCCGGGGGCACGCTCAACATCGGGGGACAACACATGCTCTACGGGTGGAACTTCAGCTCCTACCTCAACGTCTCCGGCGGCACGCTGAACATGACGGGCTCGGGCAATATTTTCCGATTCGGCAATACGGCCCAGTCCTTCATGAACATCACCAATGGTGGAGTGGCCAATCTCTCCGGCTTGGGCATCGATCTCCTGGCAAATTCCCAGATCAACGTCAACGGCGGCACGCTCAACCTGACGAATACCACCGAGACTAATTCCATCGTGAATGTCACCGCAGGCTCGCAGATGCTGGTCAACAACGGCGGAAGTGTGAACCTCCTGGCGGGCACGCAGACCATCGGCGTGGCCGAGGGATTCTATCTGGGGCACGGGGGCTCAACCGGGACGCTGAACATCAGCGGGGGCACCTGGCAGCAAAATACCTATCTGAGGTTGGGCGTCTTCGCCAGCGGCAACGGGATCATCAACCAGAGCGGGGGCACCTTCGAGATGGCCTATGGCGGCACTAACGGTTCCATCGAGGCGTGGGGCGATTCTCCCTCCGCCTACAACCTGCAGGGCGGCACATTCCGGGTCATGACCAACGGGGTGCAGATCAACACCTACAGCGGCGGTGCCATGACCTTCAACATCACTGGATCCAGCGGCAACGTGACGATCGACACGCCCTATGACTTCACCGCGCCCAACACGAGTGTGTTCAACAACACCAACGCGACGCTGACCAAAACCGGCGCGGGGACATTGACCATGGCTGGCCAACTGGATATCCGCAACGGGGCCTTGAGCATGTCGAACGGGACGCTTGAAACCAGCTCGGGGACCTACATCGGCACGACAAACGGGACAGCCAGCGGGACGATGAGCGGGGGCACGCTCAAGAACGGATACCTTGCCTCGGCCAATTTCTCAGTCGGTTACAACGGTGGAACCGGCACCTTCACCCAGAGCGGCGGAACCAACGATGTGGGCAGCTTGGCCAACGTAGTCATCGGATGGAACTCCAATTCGATCGGCACCTTCACCCTGGACGGGGGCAGCTACTCGGCCACCAACAATACCTACATCGGGCTTGCGGGGGGCACAGGCACGGTCAATGTCAATGGCGGCAGCTTTGCGGCCTACGACCTGCTTGTCGGAGGCAACGGCGCAGCATCGGGAACCCTCAATCTCAACGGCGGCACGTTATCTGTGGCCAATGCCTTCTATGTGAATTCCAATGGCACGCTCAACCTCAACAGCGGCGGAAGCCTGCCTGCGGTAAACATCGGGTTGGGAGGCGGCGGCACACTCAACTTCAATGGCGGCACCGGAAATGCATCTCTCAACATCTTCGCGGGCGGAGGCGCAGGCGGCACGGTGGATGTGAAGGGGCAGACGCTGGCAGCTGGCAACTGGGCGAATCTGATCGCGAGTGGGACCAATGCGGTGCTCAAAAACAGCAGTGCTACGGCAGCCTCCATCGCCGCTGGCAACACGATCTGGATCTGGGACGGTGGACAAAACCTGACGATCGACGCCAGCGGCGGCGCCATTCAGATCGATTCCCGGATCACCAGTTCCGGCCAAACCACCCCGACGGGCATCATCAAGACCGGCACGAATGCCTTGGTGCTCACCTACGCGGGAAACGACTACACGGGAAACACCGCGGTCAACGCCGGCCTGCTCGAGTTGGGCACGAACGGCGTCCTCACCTTCGTCATCGGCGGTGCCGGCACCAACAACGCGGTGACCGGCAGCGGCAGCGCGCTGTTCCGGGGGACGTTCTATTTCGGCCTCGCGGGCGCGTCGACCAACAACGGCGATTCCTGGGTCATCGTGTCAGCCGCCTCCAAGGCCTACGACGGGAGTTTCTCGGTGGCCGGCTTCACCAACAGCGGCGGCATCTGGACCCGCGGAGCCAACGGCGTCTTCTACCAGTTCGCCCAGTCCAACAGCGTGCTTTCTGTCACCACGAATGCGCCGTCGGGCGGCTACGCCGCCTGGGTTTCTTACTGGCAGGGCATCTATCCCGGGTTCACCAACACGGCCGGCACGGCAGACCCCGATGCTGACAGCTTCAACAACAGCTTGGAGTTTGCCTTCGATGGCAACCCGGCCGTGGGCTCGCCCGCCCTGCTCACGGCCACCAAGGTCGGAACCAACAGCGTCTTCAACTACGTCGCGCGCAAGGATCCTCCCGGCGGCGCGACCTACCAAGTGCAGACCACGGGCAACCTGGCCACCGGATGGACCAACTCGGCGGTGACCATCTCGAACTCGGCCAACACCAACGGCATCAACATTCCAGCTGACTACGAGCGCAAAGAGTTCACCGTGCCCGCCAGCGGCAAGGCGTTCTACCGTGTGCAGTCCACCATTGCGCCCTGAGGCGAGCCTTTTTTGGGGTGGGGGCCGGGCTGGGGAGCCCGGTCCCTTTTCTCAAGCAGACTCCTCGCGCAGGCTCAAGGCCGTCACAGCCTGAGTGGAGCATCTGGGCATCACCAATGAACTTCCTGAAAAAGAAACCTTTCCTTACAGCAAACATTTTCCGCGCGTGAACGTCCGAAAGTTGCTCCCCGCCCTGCTGTTCGCCATGATTTTGGCGTGCTCCGGCAACGCCGCGGGTGATTCGGGTTTGAAGGCAGTGGCAGCGAGCGGCGCGCTCAAGTGGATTTGGCATAAGGAACCCGGGGAACCTGTCACGACCGACGCTCCGCAAGGAAAGGTGAGGTTCAGACGATCATTGGAACTGTCGGCCGACAAAGTGCCCGAGGGCGCGGAGTTGATCGTGGGTGTGGACAACACCGCCGAGGTTTTTGTCAACGGAGAGCGCGCGGGCATGTTCGAGGGATGGAAACCCTTGGCTCGAGTGGACATCGCGCATCTACTCCGGCCGGGCCGCAACGTCATCGCGGTGGAGGCGAACAACATGGCCGCTTCTCCGGCGGGGTTTCTGGGCCTCCTGAAGTTGCCGGGACGGGCTCCGGTGCTCTTCGATGCAAACACGAAGTCGGCGAAGTCTGGGAACGGGACAGACGATTGGATGAGCCCCGCGTTCGATGATTCTTCCTGGGTGCCGGCCGCGGGGCTCACGCCGACGGACTGGGGCCCGTGGGGCCGTATCTCGGGAGAGCCGGACAATCCGACGAAGCAGGAGATCCCGGAAAACTTCCCGGTCTTTGACGTGCCTGGTTTCGCCAAAGAGATGGAACAGATGCGGCAGATTCTGTTCGGCCATTACCGTCTGGATTTGTCGAGTCTGCCGGCTTTCAACATTCAATGGATTGCTCCCGCGGCAATTTGGGCCGCGCTCGACGGTCGTCCCTCGGAGAGTTGGACCCGCGCGAGCCTCCGCGCCCGGCTAAAATCGATGCGGGTGATGAAAGACGGCTACGTCTCGTGCCACCAGCACGAAGGCTTGGGGCACAGCGAGGGTTGGCCTTTCCCGATGTATACGCAGTCGGGCGGGGCCGGTTGGATGTTCAGCACGGCCGGGATGCCCTACGGACCGGAATTCGGAGTGCAACCGGCCAAGTCACTTGCGGGTTGGAATTTCCATAACGCCCAAGCGCTCGGTCTCGACCAGAAGGATGGCCTTCGTCTCGATCTGACCGGTGCCGATGCCGCCATGACTTCCCCCGACATCAAGGTGGCGGCTGCGGTGGCCACTTGGATCCGCGTCAAATTCATTCCCGGGAAGGGAGCGCTCAAGCCGTTCGTGCAGTGGACCACGGAGGAACACCCGGACTTTTCTGACGACCGCAAAGTCGCCTTCGAAGTGCCCGAGTGGGCTGCGGCGGGTCAACCGGTCGATGCCGATGTGCCCATCCATGTGTTGACCCGCGGTGAGGGCAAGATCACGCGGTTGCGCATCGGATTCGGCAACACCGGCAAAGACGAGGTCACCATCCTGCGTCTCTTCACCAGCGTGGATACCCGTCACAACTGGAACAATGCGAACTTCGTGCTGGCCGCGGCGACGTATTTCAATTGGACCGGGGATGTCGATTTCCTGCGTGAATTCATCGGCCCGCTGCGGCGCATCTTCCGGTATTCCATGGAAGAGTTTGCCGTGCGCGAAAAGGGTGTGATCGCCATGTCTTGGGCCGGCAAGGACGGGCGTCCGGGCACGACACGGGATGCCAAGGGAAGGAAAGTCATCAATTACGGACGAGGTGTCGGCGTGAACTACTGGGACCTTATGCCGTTCGGCGGGAAGGACGGCTACTCGACGATCTACCAATACGCCGCCGTGCGAGCCATGGAGCAACTCGAAGCCGCGGTCGCGGCGCACCCCGACTGGAGAATCCCGGCGCCGCCACCGGACTACAGCGAGGGAAAGTTGTCCGCCGATCTCGAGAAGATGCGAAAAGCTTACGGCGAGACTTTCTGGAATCCGGAAAAAGGCCGATTTGTCGGCGCGGTCGATTCCGACGGCAAAGCATGGGACTACGGATTCACCTTCCTCAACAACGAAGCCATGTATTACGGCCTCGCGGCTCCGGGGCAAGAGCGTCAGATCGTGGATTGGATTGCGGGCGCCCGGACGATCGAAGGTGAAACTTCCACTGGAGCTGACATCTACCATTTCCGCTTCGGACCGCGCTCGACCACGGTGCGCAACTTGGATTACTACACCTACGTCTGGACTGGTCCCGAACTGAATTCTTTCGGCGGCCAGGTGCAGGATGGAGGTTCGGTTTTCGGGTTCACCTTCCACGATCTCATGGGCCGCTTGCGGGCCAACGGGCCGGACGATGCCTGGCAACGATTGAAAGAAATCCTCGCGTGGTA
>Ga0247831_1004764_pt1 | contig 17706 bp, 23 predicted proteins | sample LaCruzMarch2015__9_FD_192406 | JGI IMG/M metagenome (GOLD analysis project Ga0247831, IMG submission 192406) | Freshwater microbial communities from meromictic Lake La Cruz, Castile-La Mancha, Spain - LaCruzMarch2015_1m | ecosystem: Environmental > Aquatic > Freshwater > Lake | place: Spain... | reverse complement strand
TCAAAAGAAGTTGGATCAGGTTATCAAGGGATGTATTTTGTGTGGGTGTGTGTTCGGTCATGGTTGGTGCTCTGTTTGATTAAAGCACCTTCAGTATCCAGCCGTGGCCGGACGCCTTCAACCCCCCGCTTTCCTGACATACGATCGCTTTGCGGAAAACCCCGCTCCGCTCCGTCTTCCGCAAGTCAGGAATGATTCGGTGATGTTGGCAATTTACAGACGAATTGTTGCACTACCAGACCGGCCAGCACGGCTGCCGCTCTCCACCAGCCTCGCAGCACCATGGCTCCTCACAGACAAAAAGGAATAAGCAGGATCAAGAAGCCGGCATAAAGATTGATATTTGACATGCTACCCAGCACGTTACTCGTGAGGGCGTAGCGCGAGTGCAGGCCAGGGCCCAAGCACGTGGCATACTCATAGAAGCCCAGTCCCGTGCTCGCGAGCGCTGCACAAACCACTATTTGCAGAAGGCGCTCCTTCCTATGGGGCGTCCCGGGCAGCAGGGGACAGATCTGCGCAACCAATACGAATGCGCTACGTTTTTCCTCGGAATCCGCCGAGGTTCTTAAAATTTGGCTCTCCGTGATGGCTCTCGGATATCAGCATTCAGCACTCAGTCGGCCGTAAAGCTGCAAACAGAAAAAAAGCGCTCTGCAGTGCCCGGAAAGAGGGCTTTTTTCGGGCCTCACCAGCGTTGGAAAAACAGGAAAAAAACTTCTGCCTGCGAATTAGGATTTGTTTAGAGCCTTAACTATATTGGGTAGTTCGATGAATTCAGCGGCCTCGAGCATTTCCTCGCGATCCTCTTGGCGAGTGGTTCCGCGCTGCGCCGCTTCGCGCAGTGCTGCTGCTGCCTCAGGGAGTCCGATTTGCCGCATGCCCTCGATAGCCGAGGAACGAATCTGCTCGTCGGGGCTCTGCAACATCGGTTTAATCTGTATTACTCCTGCGGGGGAATAGGTAGAAACAGCCTCGAAGATCGATTCAGTGACCCTGTCATGCTCCGAGGAGGAGGCACTGGTTTGCGAATAGTTGCTGGTGGATGTCGGTTTTGGTGTCTGAGCAGCGGGCTGCGACTGGATTGTGCGAACCGGTGTGGCCTCATAGGTTATCGGAGACATCTCGTTTCGGGATGATCGATCCGGCGCACCAGTGGACGCAGACTCTTTTTTTACCACAGGGGCAGGAGGTGGCGGAGTAGTTGCGATAAGGTAGAAAACACCTGCAATGGCAAGGCCGCATAACGAGGCAAGAATAATGATGATTTTGGACATGGTATTTTTAGGCAATAGAGGATTTGAAACAGTTGGAATTTCTAATCTGAAGACCATAATCTTTCATATAAGTTTCTAAGTTGTCAAATGCCCCTTAGGCTCAAGTTCTGCAGTTCAAAAAGTCGTTTTTTGTTTTTGAATGGCTTGTGTGGCTTTTTCCGCCAGTTTCCGCGCTGCATATTCACCGAGTTGTATTGTCGGAGTTTTTTGAGGCAGAGATGGGCAAGGAGTTGGGCGACTTCTTTTTTCGGCTTGGCTACCACTCGCAGGCTCAGGGTGTCGGCGTTCTTGGTTGCGTTTTACCGGTAGCAGGACATCCATGCTTTTGATTGCCGAGATGGCGGAGACGAGTTTTCGCGCGCAGGTGCCCATGCCTTTGGAATCCGTCCAGTTTTTCGCCCTACATGGCGAGCATAGCCCTTTCCTTTTCCGCCCGTGTGGGCATGCGGCACAGGAGATATTTTTGTGCTCCTGCGCGTCGGGATGTGCTACCTCGGGCTTGCTCTACTCCTCCTTCTCCAATAGCGCCGCCTCGACATGCCCGAGCTTGCTCCTGACCGCACACACCAGCGTGATGCAAACCTGTTTGCACTCGCTGTGTTGACCGCGCGAATACCCGCACGCCACCTTGGCGTTGAGGCCCGCTTCACCTTTGAAAAAAGGAGCTCGTCACAGGGTAGAGCAAGAGTTCCATCTGCACTCCGAGTCAATCCTTGTATTGCTCGATCAAGTCTGCACAGAGCCCTCTTGTCGCCGCGCCAACGCATCCAATCCATAGTAAGGCCGATGGTCGTTGATCGTCGCCTTCACCATACCGAACAAATGCTCGAGTGGCGTCTTTTTAGGCCACTCTTCGTCGATACCCAAGTCGCTGCGAATCGCGCAAAACCTCGCCAGCACCATTTTGCGACCCGACTCGATCAAATGCCACAAGCAACGCGTCCAACCCCAGCCGCCACCACATCGCCAGCGCCAAATATACCTGCCCAAACTGCTCGCCGAACTCGGCTCACCAGGAGAGAAGTTTTGGCCACCGCCCCCACTGCGGGACTTTGGCCAGGCGGGCAAAAATTTTCGGAAAGCCGACAGTTTTGACTATCGGCTTTATTTTGTTTGATCCGAGTCAGCTCCATTTTTTTACTTCACTCCATCGGAGTTTTATATTTTTTTCTGGACATGGGGGATCGAAGCTTTGTAGTTCGCAGATCCGCTCCAGCATGAGATTTGCGGGGGGGGCTCTCGATTCGCGAGTGTGTTTTCAATCAGCTTTCGCAAAAATATTTTGCACCTTTTTTAGGTCTTGCGTTTTTTTTTTTGACAGACCGCGCGGGAAACTCTATATGGGTCTCCGCATGAAAAACACATATCTCATCAAGTCGGTCACCGCTGCGCTCGCCGCAACTGTGATCTCATCAACTGCAGCACTCGCAGTTACAGTTACAGTTAACACCATTGCTACACCCCAATACACTGGTGCGATCACCGCTAATGCTAAGATTAGCGGCGGAACCTACAAAACCTATACATTAAACACGCTGAATGCCACAAATTCCGTTGTGGTCTCAGAGACTGTCTCGGCCACAGCAAGCCGGTTGTCGATATCGGCCCAAGTCCATGTCCAAGGTGTCACTGCCACTACAGCATCCAGCGTTGTTTCAGGCTCCTTCGTTCAAAAAATCAACAACAAATCCCTCTTAATGTTGATCCTCAACACCGAAGTTGCCGCAGACATCAAGGGTTTTGAGCTCGTCTCGGTCTCCGTAGCGGGAACGAACGGACAAGATGCATCATCCTCAAGCCTGACAGCGATGAACGGCGCCGTCGTTGGTGCCCTCGAAAAAGCTACAGGCATTGTTACAATCCGAAACATACCCTTTTCCAACACTCCAAAGGTTTCTGGTGGGACAAGTTTGGTCAACTTCATCAAGCGTAGTCAGTCTTCTTCCGGTGAAGTCACTCAAAACGGATTTGCTTATTTCGGCTTATCTTTCTTCATCCCTGCAGACATGAGCAATGGGGTTTCTTACGGCGGCGACTTCGGCAGTCTTGGCAGATTCACTGAAAAATTGTCTTTCGCAACCGAAGCCTCGAATCCTTCCACAGGATTTGTGGTAAGCGGTCGTAAGTCCGTAAACTTCTCCGGTAGTGGTGCCGGAACTGGCTCCAACTAAGTAACTAAAACTACTCAACCATATATTTACGTCAACAGCGTGGGGCCGAAAGGCCCCACGTTTTTTTTTTAGCCCCGGTGGGCTAATCTAATTTTTGATAGCGCGGGCTTGCGTAATAACCATGAAGGGAAAAAAAATAAAGAAGGAGCCCGGCCTTGTCTTAACGGCAGTGCTTCTCCTTCTACTGGCGGGATTGAACATTTACGAGGATCCCTATGCGCTGGATCTTTCCCTTGTGCCGCGTCTCTTCGGTCTTCTGCTCGTGTTAGCGGGCGCGGTGGTGTTTCTGGCTCTATCACCGGCTGCGGATCAATGGAATCTTCGCCCGCTCGCAAATCCTGTGGTGGTGTGCTACGGGCTATATGTAGCGATAACTTTCGGGAGCTTGGGGTATGCGCTGAATGCCTCGGCCGGATTTACAGAGGTGTTCAAGGCTTATGGATGTTTTGTATTTTTGTGTATGCTTTGCGCTTGGTTGCCGACAGTCTCGACTTGGCGCGAAAAGCTCCTGCAGGCAGTCGTGTGCGGCTTGGCCCTGAGTGCTGGCTTAGGTTGGTATGAATTTTTCACTCATTTCGGTGTCACGCTTCCTTCGCGCGGGGCGATCGCGGCGTCCGTGCTGGGTGGCATGTCAAATGTAAACCTCTATGCGGGTTTTCTGGCGCTCGCGCTACCGGTTTGCGTGAGCGCCTTGTTTTTTTTAAAAGGCTGGTGGAGGTGGGGTGCCATCGTGGTTTCCTTGGCGGTGTTTTCTATGGTGGTGCTCCTGCAGACGCGTTCTGCTTATTTAGGCCTCGCGGGCAGTAGTGCCGTGGCATTGATTCTTATGGTGGTCTTTGTCCGGCGCTTGGGCATCACGCAGCGGATGCGCTGGTGGGTGGCTGCGGTGGGTGGCTTGATGGCCGCCGGAGTATTGGTCTTCGTGGCCTGCGCTCCAGAGTCGAATCCCGTGGCATTGAGATTAAGAACATTTCTAACTGGAGGCGCCGACGCCACGCTGGGAGCTCGATTCATGGCATGGAAGATCACGCTACAAATGATCGCCGATCATTTTCCATGGGGTGTTGGCCCCGGAAATTTCACAGTTCGGTTGGACGAGTATTTCAACGCCGGCACGGATTTCCGGGGAGAAGGAACGAACTGGATCCATCCCCACAACGATTACCTCGCGGTGCTCGCCGAGCAGGGGCTGGCCGGTATTTTAGCCTACCTCGGTATTTTTCTCTCGGCGGCATGGAACTGCCTGTGTGTGCTCCGTAGCGAAAATTCCCGTATCGATGGTTGGCTGGCCATCGGCATTCTCGCCGCTCTTGTGGCTTATCTTTTGGATTCTGCTTTCAACTTCCCATTGGCGCGAGTGAACCATCAGGTCTACCTCGCGGCATTCCTTGCTGTCTCAGTGCTGCTCGTGGCGCAGCCGCGAACCAATCCACCAGCACCAAAAAACAAAAAAGTATTTGGGGTAAGATGGGCCTTTTGGCCAATCTTCGGAATTTTGGTGGTGGGCATTCTTTATTCTCGTGCGGCGATCCAGCAAGAATTCAAGGTCTTTCTGGCTATGACTTCCGCCGAAATGGGAAAGTGGAAAGCCTCTCTGGTTTTTGCGCGGGAGGCCTCCACGCCATGGAAGACTTTGGATCCCTTTGCAACGCCAACGGCCTACCACGAGGCGAAGGCGTGGACAAATCTAGGGCACCCTAAAGAAGCACTCGAAGCACTCGAGCGCGCCTACAAACACAATCCGAATCGAATCCACATCATCAACGACCTCGGCAGCGAGTATGCCATCGTGGGGCGATTCGCTGAAGCCATCAAGCTCCTTTCCACCACAGTGCGGCGCTATCCAAACCAGGTCGATTCAGCAGAAAATCTAGGCCAGTGCTACATGGATAGCGGCAACTTTGTGAAAGCGATCGAAACCTTTGAAGCGATTCCGGAGGACAAGCGGGAGGCTTCTGTGCGAACGAAACTTGAAAAGGCTCGGAGCCATCTTCAGGAACAGCAAAAGAGGAACCAACCTGTTCCCTCTCCTCCTGAGGGGTCGGTGCCACCCACTCCTGCAAATGGTCCCTCTGATAAATAACCGCAAGATAGGCTTAACCCGTTACATCCTAGAGATAAACATAAATCCTGCGGCTGGGAGTTCAGGGCGAGGGTGAAGCCAGCCAATTTTTGCTGGAGTTGAGCGGGGTGTGCCAGCAGATGCATCGTTCGAATGTTTGCTATGGGGCCAACTACGACGCAGTTCTTGCAAACCACCCACCGAGCCTTTCGTATGCTTAGCGAATGGCTGCTCACCAGATTCACAGAGTTTTCTGCTTGCCGCTTTCTACCAGTTTGTCTGGATCCAGCAATAATTCGTCCCAACTGAAAGATGACGCCTGATCTTGCCATCTTGCAAAATCCCAAATATGTCTTGCCCTTTGCATCAACAAGCGGAGTGGAGACCTTTGTTTATTGCAACAATTGTTTTTGCGAATCGGTAGTTTTATGGGACCGCCACCCGCCACCCTGTGAGGTGAACCTTGGATGAGGCAAAGAATATTGACTTGGATGTGGACCGATGGAAGAAACTTCCGCCGATGACCAAAGGCGGTAGCTTGCCTATTCCACGACCTTGAATGCCGCAAACCTTGCGAGGCCCGAAGTAGCTTTCATTCACTCCCCCACACCCAGCAGAGAGCACCGCTTCAATCCCCACAACCCGCCTGCGGATCATGCTGTAAATGCCCTGCGTAGTGTTCTTGTTGACTCCAGTGATTTGACTTGCTTCGAGGGCCTCCACATAGGATGAGAACAACTCCAGAACAGACCGAAACTCACGCTCTGGAATCCCTGCATGCTTGCATTATTTGTTCCTCACTGTCTTTCTTTATATCATGACTCATGGCCGACCGTAATTTAGAAAAACCCCAACTTTTAGCAGCATGAGTTCCGTTTCAGAAAAAACAATTTATATCCGGCCGACTGGCGGCCTCTTTAACCTAAACTGGAAGGAACTGTGGGAATATCGTGAGCTGATTTTTATCCTTGCCCACAGAGACTTTGTGGCGCTCTACAAGCAAACGGTTTTGGGCTCGCTCTGGTATGTTTTGCAACCCCTCCTCCAGAGCCTCATGTTCGTGCTGGTGTTCACGAAGGTTGCCAAGATTCCTACTGGCGAAATTCCGCCCCTTCTCTTCTACCTCTCGGGGTCAGTGTGTTGGAGATACTTTTCGGAATGCGTCTCAAAGACCGCGCTTACTTTTACGAGCAATCAAAATCTCTTCGACAAGGTTTATTTTCCCAGGCTCGCCGTGCCAGTTTCTCAGTTGCTGACAAACTTGGTAGGCTTCGGTATGGGTTTTGTTTTATTTCTCGGTTTTTATCTCTATTTCTTTTTTCAAGGTGCTCCGATCCATCCCGATTGGAGAATCATTGTTTTGCCGGTGTTGGTGGTGCAAATGGCCGCCTTAGGCCTTGGTGTCGGTTGCTTGATTTCAGCCATGACCACAAGGTTCCGCGATCTTCAAGTTTTGCTCGGTTTTTTTATGCAGCTCTGGATGTATGCGAGTTGTGTGGTCTATCCGCTTAAAGTTGTTCCTGAAAACTACCGATGGATTTATGATTTCAACCCTGTGGTTTTCGTCATCGAGAGTTTTAGATTTGCCCTAATGGGTGAGGGCACGGTCACTTTTCTTCAAATAGCGATCAGTGCAGTGATAAGTTTGGTGGTTTTGGTATTGGGTTTGGCTGTATTCAACAGGGTTTCGCAGACGAGTGTCGATACGGCGTAGGGAAAGTGAAGAGTGAAAGTGACAATGTAAAAGTGAGGAGCGAAAGTATAAGTGGTCAGGGGCATGGTGGGAATTTCCATGTGAAGGAAGTGACGACGCGGGGAGATCTGGGATTTTTTTGGCCTGCAAGAAAGCGGTGGAATTTTTTGATTTTGTTGTTGGGGATTTGGAGCCCCTTGCATGCAGCTTTGAGCTTACGAAATTGGTTTCCCAACAGATCGCGAGCGCCGATTCGATCGCCGCGAATATCGAGGAGGACTACGGACGAGGTTCCAGAAAGGAATATGCCCGTTTTTTGATTATTACCGGTGTTTCGGCTCAAGAAACCCTTGGGCGATATGCCCGAATCAGACACTGGATTCCTTTACAGATCGTGGAAACCAGAATTGCTCTCTGCAACGAAATTATCCGGATTCTCACGACTTCCATTCAATTCCTGAAAAACAGCCCGCCTATACAATCCGTTAAAACCAACAGCCCACAATAGCAGTTTAGCCTTGTCCCCATTCTCTACGCACTCCTCACTTCTCACTTCTTCTTCCATGCCTGTTATCACAGCCCAAAAGCTCTCAAAAAAATACCGTTTGGGAATCATTTCGAGGAAAATGCTCGTTGACCAAATCGAAAGTTATGTTTTTCGCAAACTCGGAAAACCCGACCCTCACTCAAAGCTACACGAAAAACATACAGATCGTATGCCAACGCCTTATGATTTTTGGGCGCTTCAGGACATAAGTTTCGAAATCAACCGAGGCGATATCGTGGGAATCATGGGACGAAACGGCTCAGGAAAGTCAACGCTGTTAAAATTGCTCTCTCGTATCACGCTGCCTACTATTGGAACCGCCGAAATACGCGGGCGAGTGGCCAGCCTGCTGGAAGTGGGCACTGGCTTCCACCCCGAGTTGACTGGTAAGGAGAATGTCTATCTCAACGGGAGCATTCTTGGTTTGAAGCGTTTCGAAATTGATGAACGATACGAACAAATTGTGAAATTTGCCGAGATTATCGACTTTATGGAAACGCCGGTGAAGCGTTACTCCAGCGGCATGCGGGTCAGACTAGCATTTGCCGTAGCCGCTCATCTTGATCCGGATGTGTTAATACTCGACGAAGTTCTAGCTGTGGGTGATGCAGCATTTCAAAAAAAATGTCTCGAAAAGATTGAGCAAACTCGAAACAGCGGCGTTACCGTCCTTTTTGTGAGTCACTCTTCGGAAAGCGTAAAGAGACTTTGCACGCGTGGAATTATCCTGCATGAAGGGCGATTGGTAATGGATTCCAGTGCGGAAGAAGCTGTGGAATACTATTCGGAAAGCACTTCCCTTAATGGCCCTGAAAGCCGAGTTTGCCATTCTGTTAAAAAATCAGAATTGCTCGGGAAAACAGCTAAATTTCTCATCACGGCACTCCCTAAAGGTCATCTTGTTCTCGATGCCCCTGTTCAAACTATTGACGGAATACAAAAAATCGAATTAGGTTGGTTTTCTGAAGCAAGATACGCATCAATACTCAAAGAAAGCTCGTTCAGCGCGGCACCGGATATTTGCATTCATTTTTTACAAGAAAAGAAGAAAAATAATTTAGTTTTAAGAAAGGCAAGGCATTTATCTCGTGCTGGGGCATATGAACATTGGTATATCTATCCAAATGCGGAGGTCGAGATAATTAAAAATCACCAGTTCTCTAGTTTGTTGGCAGGGACTGTTGATCTAACGTAAAGATTTTTTCGACACAATCATAAATGGGAAAGAAGTGAGGCAAGGCATCAACAGGAATTCGGTCTCTGAAGCAACTTTTCTTAGCTAAATTTCGCTCAAATCGTCTTTCTGACAACGAACAAAGCTCTGTATTTGTTGTATTATTTTAACGAATAAATAAAAAGCATGGCAATAAATATTCCTATTTCTAAATTCTTGTTTGCTATACAGAAATAATATCGTCGCCAGCACTACCAATATCGTGTTCTGGCTCCTGCAAACCAACATGCCTCGCGTTGTAACCCTTTTCTACCACTTGTTGCTGGCCATTCCGCGAAAATACCATTGAATTCAAGTTCACTTTAAAGACCCCAAAGCAATTTGTCGCAAAACATATGATTTCTCACCAAAAAAAGTTTATTTTTATTCATATGCCAAAAACTGGAGGTAACAGCATTCAAGGCTACTTAACAAATTATTCGCAAGACAAAATAGTTCTAAAAAATAAATTACACGATGGGGTTGAGACGTTTGAAGTATCAAACACAAACTATATGCTCAGCAAGCATGCTACTTTAAGCAAATATAAAAAATACTTGGGAGGAAGTTTTTATTCATACTTTAAATTTGGTGTTATTCGAAATCCATGGGATATGATGATATCCATGTATTTTTCACCTCACTCTGGCAGATCTGAATGGAATCGAAATGAATTCATCAATCTTTTAATGAAGACCCGTTCATTATCCTACTATTTCTATCCCAATGATATTTTAAACAGAATCATGTTGAGATACAGAATTCACAAAAAAAACGCTTTGAGTTTTTTAGATTATGTAATCAGATTTGAGAATCTTCAGGATGACTTCAATAATGTGTGTGATTTACTCAGTATACCCCGCACTCAACTTTCAATTAGAAATAAGTCTACCCGACAACATTATTCAAAATATTATGATGAAGAACTTGTCTCGCTTGTTTCAATGCATTTTCATCAAGCCATAGAATTGGGAAGCTATCATTTTGAAAATGTATGACATTATACTAAAGTCCTCTATAAAAAATTTTAATGCAAATCGCCGAGAACCACTTGGGAGCGTTCATGTGGTAATCATGGACCAGGCTGGCTTCCACATGCAGGGGGAGAATCCAGGCATCCCCGCAACTGTGGTTGAAGTAAACGCTATCGCCAAAACCAGCAGTCTGCTTTCTAAGTGACATTGGTATTACTACATTATAATACAGAATCATGCCAAAATTTATCCCTAGAGATGTAGATTTTATCGTGTGTTCCGGCGGGGGTGCAGGCACCACTATGCTTTTGGATTTTTTTTCTATAATTCGCCGAGTGAATAGCCCCAAAGATTACGACAATCTTAAGCACATGCCAATACCCCCTGTTAGTTTTAATAGAAAAATGAAGTGTATTTTTATATATAGTAATCCTTTAGATACCTGCATATCATTATTCAATAGACATTTTCAAACATGGCAATCAAGAAAGCTTTTAAGGCACTCCGATCTTTTAAAGCGCTCAGATATCGATAGGATTTCCTCCAATCTTAGTTTAGATGAATATGCTGAAAACGGCCAGGATTTATTGGGTTTGGAGAATCAATTTATTAACTATTCAGAAAAATATATTCTTTATCCAACATTATTTCTAAAGTATGAGAATTTATGGGATAACTTAAATATCCTTCAAGAATTCATTTCTCTAACTCATAAAGAGATGGAAAGCTTTCCGAAAAAATCTGAAAGAGTTTCATCCTTAGATAAAATCAGCAGTAACACATATAATAGATTACTAAATATTTATAACCCATTTATCAAGCGGATTAAAAATTTCGATGAGGCTCATATTGCATTGCCTTCCAAAAAAAGTGGTTACTTTAAAATACTAGCCTCAAAAAACTGCCGCTTGGCCACAGTAAATGGGATAAATAATCTTTTGCGTCATAAAAATAATGTTTATGGCGAGTAATCATTAGCTAATTTTCTCGGTAATTTAATGAAAAAACCGAAAGCCGAGATTATTTATTTGGTTCTTCACGGAATTTCATGGGTAGAGGGGAAGAGATCGAGTCTACCGCAGTAGAAGAGGATTCTGGTGCGGTAGTTCAGGGCGTCACGGAAGCCACGGGCCTCGGCCTTGAGGGATTGGATTTTGGAGTTGAAGCCTTCGGCGATGGCGTTGGTGATGAGGAAAAGCATGAAGTTGAGCAATCCCTCCAAATGCTTGGCGAGCATCTTGGCGACCTTTTTCATCTCCGGCAGATCGGATTTCATCACCCAGCGTTTCCATTTTTTGAAGCAGGCAGCCGCTTCTTGAAATGTGCGGCATTTCCAAAACTCCTGGAAGTTTTCCTTCATGGCCCAAGCGCGACTGGTTTTGAGATCTGCGTTCTTGAGGTCCTCGAACTGGGACGCACGGCTTTCGGGCAGGTTCTCGGGGTTGAAGAGGAAAAGATGCCTCGCCCCCTTGAGGCGTTCGTCGCCTTCGTCTTGCAGGATTTTGTTTTCCTTTCTGCGGACTTGATCCACCGCTTCGTTGAGGTGTTTGGAAACATGGAAACGGTCGTGCACCACTTTGATATGCGGCGCCATCGTCTGGGCTACGGAAGCGAAGGTGCCGCTCATATCCAAGCATACCGCCTTGATTTTTTCAAAAACATCGTCGGGAATGATTTCCCAAAGCATCTCGGCGGCCCCGGCATCGTGCCCGTCCATGACCTCCAGCACTCTGGCCGGCCCAGGCGTCAGGTCGTAAAGCACGCTCGCGTAGGTCTGCCCGCGAAGGAAACTCTTTTCGTCCATTCCCACCGTCTCAATCTCTTCCCAACTCCGGCGGTCGACCCCTCGTTGCACAGCCCGCTCCATGATCGTGTGGATCGATTCCCAATTCAGTCCCAGCAGCCCCTTGGCTGCCTCCACGCTCCGACTCGCTTGCAGCACCTTGATGACAAACGCCTCGAAGGCCAAAGTGAAGCGACTATGCTTCTCTGCCCAAGGCACCTTCATCTGCGAAACCCCGTGTTCGGGACAGTTGGCTCTCGGTATCCTGGCCAAAAGGATGGTTTCGAACCCCATCGAGTCCAGATGCCTCCACTTCCTCTCCGGAGAAAGATCATGCCGGTTCATGCTCGCACCACATCCCGGGCAAATCGCCCCGCTTCTCTCCCAACCCAAGCGCAGTTCCAAGCGCTTGTCTTCCAATCGCAAATCCACCCCGGAAACCTTCCAACCTTCGGTAAGTCCAAGCATTCTTCCATAATATTCGCAGAGAATTTGATCGTGTGTTTCCATCCCGGCGTTTTCTCATGGCACTCTCCATCCAGCCACAAAATTCCGTGAAGAACCATTTATTTGCGGATTGTGGTTTAACAGAGTCCCTCTATTGACTTCTTTTCAGGAAATCTTCATGCTCGTCAATGTGAGATAAACACAGTATAAATTTATGTCATCTGTTTAGGGTTTCTTCTTTCCGATGGGAAATCGCGATTGGAAACCGCCCGGCATGATCGTGATCATGCAAGTTTCTTACACTTACACCACAAGTCGTTTTAGCGGCGATGAATTTTGCGAGTGAGGGTGAGCAGGTGGTTTATGTCGATGCCGATATGATGTTTTTTGGTTCGCCAGCCAAGGTTCTCGAATCCAGCGCATCCACCGACGTGGCGCTCGCCCCACACAATTTTTCACCGCACATGGAGGGGCAAAAGCGGTTTGGCATCTACAATGTGGGTTGGGTGGGGTTCAAAAAATCCTCTGGCGGCGTTCGCTGTGCCAAGTGGTTGGCGGAGAGTTGCCTTGAGTGGTGTCACGACCGGCTTGAAAACGGAAAATTTGCCGACCAAAAATATCTTAAGATTTTTGAGAATGTTGCAGACGCGGTTCACGTGATCAAAGACATCGGGTTGAATGCTGCACCTTGGAATGTCTCCGGGCGATGGTTTACGAAATTGGGTGATGAAGTTCTGGCGGATGGTATGCCGCTGGTTCTCTACCACTTCGCCAAGGTCAAGCGCATCACTCCATGGTGCATTGCAACGCGCGTCAAGCAGCAAGCGGTCATTGGGGCAAAACATCTCAATGCGTTTGTTTACCGGGGCTATGCAAAACGACTTAAGGAAGTAACGCATAAGTTTTCCCTGCCAGCCGATTGGCTTTTTAATAGAAAAAACCAGCGGCATGGAGCGAAATATAAAAGCTTTGAGCGGGATAAAAATCCGAATTCTCTGCAAGTTTTGACAAGGTGCTTACGAGGGGAATACGCGTTTTCGGATCTTTGTAAAATTTTCAAGGTTTTTGGGCTCAAGAAATGAACGGTTTCAAAAATTGAATCGCCAAAATCATCCCAGACCTCTGAACACATAACCGCACCCCCACGCGCTTGAAATTTCCATTGTCTCCCCCGGTTTCAATTAAGCCAAGTGGCTCCTGAAATGCTCTGAACCAATTCTTTGCCAAAAATATCCAAGTCTTCAATATTTCATAATGCATGGGGGATCGGCAGATTAGATTCCGGAAAGTCGTGGAGAAGTTTTCAGGAAAGCTTCACGCCTATTGCCAGCGAAAAAGATGCTGGCCAATTCGGAGGGGCATATAAAAACAGGCGGGCGGGCGTTTGGAAACGGAGTTCGACTATGCGGTCGACTTTGATCTTTGGATGCGATTTGCCAAGCATGCGGATATTTATTCTGTGACGGTTCCCTTGACGGGTTTTCGTCAGCATGGGGACCAAAAAACCTCCCGCGACATGGCACGCTACCGCGTCCAAGCGATGGAATCCTTTCGCCGCCATGGGCGGGGATTTTCCAACCGACGCTTGCGAACCTTCGCCCGTCAAGTCCTCCCCCAGCAACTTAAGCCCCTTGCTGCCAAACTCGGTTGGCTCTACCCGGCCAAGATCGTCAAGAAAAACTGCGACACCGGCGAATGGGGCGTGCAGGAAATCCTGGGGTAGGAGGTGGAGATCGTAGCGAGTGGCAGGTAGTTAGTCTTGAATTGTAATTTATAAAATTCGTAATGCACAATTTTATTGAAAAACGCGCATTGCGATGTTTTAATACAACGATATGGGTTTTTATGACATTTTTCTTGATCAGCAGCGGGAGTTCAGGGCGTTGCTGGATCGACCCTATGTGCCGCGGCGGGTGTCAATCCCCTCGGGAATCGAAGATTTGGTGCGGGTCGTGATTGGACCTCGCCGCGCTGGCAAGTCGGTTTTTTCGGCTCATTGGGCGCTCGCGGAGAATCCAGTCTGCGGTTATGTGAATTTTGATGATGAGCGTTTGGCGGGGGTCAAAGATACTGATGGATTACTCGCTGCTTTGGATGAAGTCTACGGCAGCCCTCGCCTGATCCTTCTCGATGAAATCCAGAATGTTCCGAACTGGGAGCTCTGGGTGAACCGTCTTCAACGGCAGGGGCGGAGACTCATCCTTACCGGGAGCAATGCCCATTTGCTCAGCTCGGAGTTGGCTACCCACCTTACGGGGCGGCATTTCAGCATTCCGATGCTGCCGTTTTCTTTTGCTGAATATCTAGAAGCTTCAAGTAAAGCGGGGGCACCATTGACTTCGGCAGAAAAAAGGGAGGCCTGCCGCTCTTATTCCCGCTGCGGGGGATTCCCCGAGGTGGTAATGAAAAAAATGGATGACGGCGTGTATCTGAAAACACTGACATCCGCTGTGATTCACAAAGACATCGTGACGCGGTATCGGTTGCGGGCTCCGCAAGCACTGGATGCTTTGGCGCTTTGCCTCTTGTCCCAACCGGGCGGGGTCTATTCCTACAGGCGGTTGGCCCAAGCCACGGGATGCCGGAGCGTCCATACGCTCAAAAAATACATTGGCTATTTGGAGCAGGCCTTCCTGCTTTTTACCTTGCCGACATTCTCCTACAAGCCACGCGAGCAGGCGGCATCCTTGAAAAAATCCTATGCGGTGGACAACGGCTTGATCGCTGCTGCTGGATTCCAATCCTCCGTGAACCATGGGCGACTCATGGAAAATCTCGTGGCCATCCAGCTCTTCCAACAACAACTTGCGGGCGAGGCCAAAATTTTTTACTGGACCGACCCGCAAAAGGCGGAAGTGGATTTTGTTGTCTTTCAAAACAACCGAGTGCAGCAATTGATTCAAGTCTGTGTCGATGCCGAGGACCCAAGAACCGAAGAGCGGGAAGTCCGGGGGTTGTTGAAAGCCTCGCGGGCTCTGGGGTGCGACGACCTGCTTTTTCTTACGGGATCGACGCTCGGCGAGCAGCGTGAAACTTGGCATGGAATGAGTGGAACGATCCGCCGCATGCCCATTTCAGATTGGTTGACAGCCCAGAGTCCAGCGCTTCCGTAACAACTCTCGATGCTGGACGCTCGTCTCTCGACTCTTTTTTGTGAATTTTGTGCCTTTTTGTGGCAATAGCAAACCGGTCGAGCGTCCAGAGACGAGGGTCGAGAAAGAAAAGTAGCCGCGAAGAGGCGCTCCGCCTACGCGCTACGCGGCTCCGGTGTGACATGGAAGTAGAAGGCGGCGAGTGTCTGGTAACGAGTTTAGGCTCAAAGCAAGTGAACAAGTATTCGCCTCCAATTACCTTGGATGAAGCAATCTTGGGCTTCGTCGCGGCTATCGGTGAGGCGGTTGGGCGTTTGTCCGTGCTCGAGGATTTTGAGCGATCGCTGAAGTTGCGCCGTGCAAACAGGGTTAGAACCATCCATGGATCCTTGTCTATCGAAGGCAATACCCTCTCTGAGGAGCAAATTACTGCTATTCTCGAAGGCAAGCGGGTTATCGCTCCGCCGAAGGAAATCATAGAGGTTAAAAATGCTTTGGCAGTCTATGAGCGCTTCCCAGACTGGAATCCCTCACAGGAGTCTGATTTATTGGAAGCTCATCGCATTCTCATGAATGGGCTCATCGACGAAGCGGGTTACTAACGCAGTAGCGGGGTTGGCGTGATGACTGGCGAGGCTGTGGTGCATATGGCTCCGCCGGCAAGCCGGGTTCCGGAATTAATGGGGGATTTGTTGGGATGGTTAGCTGACACAGGCATGCATCCACTGGTATCGAGTTCGGTATTTCACTATGAATTCGAGTTCATACATCCCTTTAGCGATGGCAATGGGCGGATGGGGTGGCTTTGGCAAAGTCTTATTTTGGCAAAGTGGAAGCCAATTTTTGCCTATCTTCCAGTCGAGAGCCTGATTTTTGAGAGGCAAGAAGAATATTATCAAGCCATTCAGGAAAGCACGCGAAGAAGTGATTCCTCGCCATTTGTTAACTTCATGCTCCAAGCAATCCTTGATGCAGTGCAGGCAATGGCCCCCCAAGTCACCCATCAAGTCACCCCCCAAGTCGCAAAGCTCATCCAGGTGCTGACCCGGGAAATGGGGCGCGTGGAGTTGCAAGGCGTTCTTGGATTGAGTGACCGAAAGTCCTTTTTGGAAAGATATCTGCGCCCCGCATTGGAGTTGCAGTTGGTTGAAATGACGCGACCTGCGCAGCCGAACAGTCGAATGCAAAAATATCGGTTGACGGAAGAGGGGAAGAAAAGCCGGTCGGTGAACTTCTAGACGCATATTTAGTCGTCAACGGTTCCCTTGGCTGGTTTGCCGCCATGGGCAGGGATTTTTCAACCGACGCTTGCGAACCTTCGCCCGCCAATTCCTTCCCCACCAACTCAAACCCCTTGCCGCCAAATTCGATTGGCTCTACCCGGCCAAAATCGTCAAGAAAAACCGCGATACCGGCGAATGGGTGGTGCAGGAAATTCTGGCGTAGGTAAAATCGTGGCGAGTGGCGGGCCATTGGCCCGACCACTGTTTGAGATTCTAAAAAAAAGGTTGCAAAAATCTAACAAGTTTCATATGGTTTTTTTATGAGTGTAGAGGCTGTGGAATTCATTAAAATTTTTGAAGCATTGCCTGTTGAAAAAAAAATTGAAGTCACGGATTTTGCTCGTTTTCTCTTCGAAAAGTCCGAGGATAGTCGCTGGGAACAAATCATTAATGGCGAGAAAGCGCGCATGAAGCTTGAGGAATATGCGCAAAACTGTGAAGTAGAGGACTCGGAACCGCTTGACCTCGAAAAATTGTGAAGTCTTTTGCCCGGCCAAGCTTTTGGCGCACTTACTATGCCTTGGATTCCGTAGTGCGCAAAGATGCCAAACTGGTATACAAACTTTTTGAGTCTTCTCCGGAACATCCTTCTTTGCGTTTTAAGAAGTTATCTGGAACAAAGGATATCTGGTCTGTAAGGATTTCTGCAAAATATCGCGCAGTCGGCCGCAGGAATGGTGAAGAGATCCATTGGTTTTGGGTTGGCTCGCACAATGATTTCGACAACTTGCTTGGATAAGCGTGAGGTTTCTTGAATCTTTTCGTGAATTTTGCGCCTTTTTTTGGCGAATTCAATTTATAGCCGCGAGAAAGCTCTTGATTAACTTGCAGTGTAAGCCATATTTTTTTTGATCATGATTATCAAAGCAATCGTTCATAATGCAGAAGAGGGCGGTTTTTGGGCTGAAGTCCCGGCACTGCCTGGATGTTTAACTCAAGGTGAAACTCAAGAAGAGATTCGAGAGAATCTTTTAGAGGCTATCGAGGTCTGGTTTGAGGCTGGTGAAATAGCTAAAGGGGATGAGAAGGAATCTCAAATCATGGAACTTGCGATTTGAAGCAGATCTAGGTGGACCCGATTTTCAGACCACTGGCCGGTTAAAATAAGCGATGGTTGTAGAGGATTGGTTGGTTGTTACAGGGGGAGAGCTGTTCGTTCAATCT
>Ga0247831_1004760_pt1 | contig 17711 bp, 15 predicted proteins | sample LaCruzMarch2015__9_FD_192406 | JGI IMG/M metagenome (GOLD analysis project Ga0247831, IMG submission 192406) | Freshwater microbial communities from meromictic Lake La Cruz, Castile-La Mancha, Spain - LaCruzMarch2015_1m | ecosystem: Environmental > Aquatic > Freshwater > Lake | place: Spain... | reverse complement strand
GAGGACACGGCATACGGCTATCGACCCCGTCGGTCGGCTGTCGATGCTGTCAAGGAAGTGCACCGGCATCTCGTCCGGGGCTACACCGACGTCGTAGACGCTGATTTATCTCGCTACTTCGATTCGGTTCCGCACTCGGACCTGATGCAGTCAGTGGCCCGGCGTGTGGTGGACAAAGAAGTGCTGCGCCTCATCAAGATGTGGCTGAGGGCACCGATCGAAGAGCGCGATGCCGATGGAACTCGTCGCATGAGTGGCGGCAAGGGCAACCGTCGCGGCACGCCGCAAGGCGGCGTCGCGAGCCCGCTGCTTGCCAACATATACATGAACCGGTTCCTGAAGCACTTTCGGCAAAGCGGCGCTGCAACAGCGTTCCAAGCCCATATCGTCTGCTATGCCGACGACTTCGTCATCCTCAGTCGCGGCCGTGCCGCCGAGGCGCTGACGTGGGTCACGGCGGTGATGAGCAAGCTCGGGCTCTCGATTAACGAAGCGAAGACTTCGATCCGGGATGCCCGCAAGGAGCGCTTCAACTTCCTCGGCTACGCGTTCGGTCCACACCGGTTCAAGAAGAACGGCAAGTGGTACCTCGGCGCGAGCCCGTCCAAGAAAAGCGTACAGCGCTTCAAGACCAAAGCCGGCGATCTGTTGGTGCCCGCGAACGTGAAGCCCTGGGGCGAGGTGCGTGATCAGCTGAACAGGATGCTGTTCGGATGGTCGGGTTACTTCTCCTATGGGACGACGACGATCGCGTATCGGCAAGTCGACTGGCATGTCTATCAGCGCGTGCGTGACTTCCTCGCGCGTCGGCACAAGGTCAGAGGGCGCGGTACGGTCAAATTCTCCTTCGAACGTGTGTACGGAGAACTCGGTCTCATCCGTCTCGAAAAGCTACCTCGATCGAAACCCGCCGTGGGTCTGCAGTGAAGCTGGTCGGAGAGCCGGATGCCGGAAATCGGCACGTCCGGTTCGATGAGCGGGGAGAGGAAACGGAGTGTTGGGCCCAAGTCGGCCCCAAGCCACCGCGCCTCTCCTCGACTCTACCGTCGCGTCAGCGTTCGGATGGACGGTATCAGGCCACACCGGCCGTTGACGACGCGGCGCCATTGGAGACCGCGGCGCGGATTGAGTTGAAGCTAGGTGTGGTATAGTTGACGTAAGGGATCGGCTGGCCTTCGAGCTTCCGCTCGACGGCATCGTTGGGAGGTGCGTGTGGACGAGACAAAGATTGACCGCACGGCCATGGGAGGGTTGGCGAAAAGTTTGGCCTTCATCATCGGCGCCACTCACCCGGCAACTGTCGCCATGCAAACAGCCGCCGACAGCGGTACCGACAAGAACGTCAAGACGGCACGCGCGCTGTTCCTCAAGCTGAGACCCGGTGAACGACGTGCCGCCATGGACATGCTCTCCGACTGAACTGCAGAGGATCGAGACGAGGCCGCGCCGCGAATTCAGGAAGGGCTCCTGGCCGAACAGAAGGCCGCGCGCGACGCCGGCTATGCAGCCCGCAAGAAGGGCAAGTCCTGACGCCGCGCTCCATCCCATTAGCTGCCATCGAGCGAGCCATGGTTGGCAGTGCGAACTACGCTGTCGACTTCGTCGGCTTTCGGAAGGATCGCGTCTGAGGTTATGCGTCGAACCAGTGTCCGTGATCGATCGGGATCTCTTGTCCGCTCTCGCCAAATCCGCAACGAGTTCGCTGTGGCGACCGTGGGCGTGGCATTTGCAGAAGCTCTCTGTGCCTGCGACGCCTAGTCGAACTGGCTACCTCCGAGCAGCGGTTGAGAGACGGCGGAATACTGGATCATCGACTAAAGCGGTCGCCACAGACCGGATCTGGTCCAATGCATCCGTAAGGTCGTAGGGAACAACGGCGCCTTCTGACGTGCCCACCGTAAGATCAAGCAGTTTCAGGAGAGCCCGCGCCTTCGTTTCGTCGTCGATGATCGCTAGTTTCTTTGCTTCGCCTTCGTCGCCATAAAGACCGTAGTTGATCATCGACCAGCACTCGAACGGCACGAGAAAGCGGGCAATTGTGTCCACGGCTTCGGCGAATGACTCGCCTGACGTCGCAGGAAGGTCAGCAAGTGCGCTGCTGACGCCGGGGGTCGCGAGAGACCGCTCCTGAGGCCAAACTTCCCGAAGGAACGGCGCCGCGGCGGAGCGAAAGAGACCGTCTCGCGTGCTACTGAACCGATCTGGCGATGGGTTCGATGAAAGATCTCGGACAAACACTTGGATCGCATTCGCAGCCGATGCGCGCACCTCATCATCAAGCACCCTCAACATCTGCTGAACGCGTTGGTTAGGCACTGCAGGCGTACGGTCCTCGCGGAATGCATGAAGGGATTCGATCACTAGACTGAAGACAAGACGACGGCGCGTTTCCCGGCCCAGACGGCGATCATTGGCGCGTTCAGCCATCGCCGCGCCGATGATTTCCAAGACTTCGGTGAAGTGCGTGCGCCTTGCGACGGCTCGCCAGAGCGCCAACGCGGCGCCATCGTCCCTGAGCAACGGCTCGATGAGATGTTCCTGTGCCCAATCGGGTCCAGCGCGCAGAAAGTAGGGCAACGCCTCGATCATCCGGTGCTTGGCGATTAGCCCACTGCGACCCTCCGCTGCAATGACGATGTCGAGCATCTGCCTTTCCATCGAATCTACTGGAAAGGCTTGCGCTCCGGGCGGCACGCTTGGGCAGGCAGCCAGAAGCACGCCGACGAGCTTGCCTGCTGGCGTGTTGAGCGTATAGAGGTCCATCGGCTCGCGGTCATCGTCAGCTACTCGCGCAACGACGCTGAGGTCCGCCTCATCAGATTCTTCAGGTTTTCGGTTCGTCATGTCTACGGCAAGCGGCCATAGACGAAGCCAGATCGGCAAGGCCAGCGGCAGCTTAACGGCATGCTTCTCCCAGGCATCCAGCCAGGCACATATACCCTCAAGCGCAGTCGAAAGCGTTGCGTCAGACAGCTGGTTCAGCAAGCCGAGAACCCTGCCAGCCTCTTCGGCCAGATTCCCATCCTGCTGTGCTTGCCCATGATGCTGGCGCGGCCTATGCGCCCAGCCAAAGGGGTTCCAGACCTTCGAGAAATCGTCGCCTCCGTTGTTGGTGGACTCGAAATCAGCAAGCACCTTGTCAGCATTACCCTGCTGATTGATCCAGTCGTTGGCGCGTGCCGCAGGGTCATCATCCCAGCCGCGACGCCCAGTTCCCAAAGCGACTTCGAGCGCCCTTAGCCGTTCGACGCCTGAAAGCGTGTCGAATTTCGTATCCGGCTTCGCTTCACCACGAGTGAAGGTGACCCCTCCGGAGAAACCTTCATCAATCTTCATCTCCGCAAGTTCGGCGAATTGTGCCAACTGGGCGTCAAGCCAAGCCTTGGCTCGATAAGGCAGGACACCGCCGCCGACTTCGATGCGCCGTAGTTCCCGCAAGGACCAATACAGTCGCGCATTCTCTACCTCTGCGGGATCAACCTTCTTCGGCCAATGACCTCGTGGAGGGCCTTTCTGAATCCGAGCAACGATGACCTTCTGCGCTCCCCCGTTCATGTCGCGGAATCGGACGGCTCGAAGCTCGGCGATCTCCGGGAAGCCGTGCACATCCCAAAACCGATCCTGATCGAGCGCTGTGAGAAAGTCCGCCACCTCATCGGTGGGCGCAATCTGCTCTTTCCGCGAGATCGCCGCCCACAAGCGAAGATGCACCGGCGAAACATTCGATCTCCAACGCCGAGCAAAGTTTTGCGCCGCAGCAGGATCAAGCCCCGAGATCCTTGCGACAACGGCATGCAGCAGTTTCACCGACGGTGCGATGCCGTGATGATATGCGTCTGGCTCGCCATCCTCGCCGCCCCGTCTCGTTGGCTGCGTGTAGTAAACTCTGTAGAGGAAGCCCAAACCAGTGAAGGAACGAGCCTCGCTCCATCCCAGCCTGCGAGCAATATCGAGGCCGTGATTGACGGCGGCTTCCAGAGCATTAGCGAGCGATGCCAGAAACGCTACATCATTGAGGTTAGTCAGTTCGAGCACGTTCAGGTCAATCAGATCTCCGCTCGTCAGGCGGGCAGACAGGATATGCTCAACCGTCTTTGGCTTGCGCGGCTTCTTGACGTAGTTCCATCTCCACGCATCAATTGGCTCGACTTTGAGTCGCGGCGAAACGAGATCAACGATTGCGGACACCGCCGCACCCGACCGATCGCCTGCCCGTAGTCGCTGCTGAATGCCGTAAATGGTGGTTCCGTCACGCCCTTCAGACTGGGGCGCTGACCAGCTTTCCTCGATCAGCCTCCACGCTGAGGCCCATGGTTCGGAAAGATCGCGCGCACCCGGGTCGGTCAACAGGTCCTCAACCGCTATGCGCTCGATCCGCTGCCCGGGCTTGAGCTTCAACGCCCAATCGATCGTTCCTTGCTCAGCAAGGCGCTTGTTCAAAAAGGCGATTGTCGTTCGGAACGTTTCGCGGTCTTTCGGGTCAAGATTAGCCCAGGGTCGCATCATGGCTTCCGTCCCCGATAGGCTTCAGCGCAAACCTTGACGATCGCATCAAGCCACTCGATCTCGGCCTTCGCGTCCGAAATCAGCGCCGACAGACGCACACGTTCGCTTGCGTTGCTTCTTCGGAAGAAATGGTCGAACAGGTCGCGTTCATACTCTGTCGCCGCAGACCGTGGTGTCCTTACAATTCTTCGCAGTTCGGCATCGACAATTTCTTTCGCCCCATTGATCGCGGACAAGGCCGCCCATCGCTCGAGAGTTGCCCTAAGCGCGTCGTGGCCGTTCTTTGAACCGTAGTGGATCGGCGTGATGCCGCGCCCATTCCAGTCCGCTAGTGCGACTGCGTCCGGCGAGCTCGTGCCGAAAAAGGTGAAGCGCTCTTTCAAGTCATCAAAGCGCTTGCCGTCCGCTGCGACCGCATTGAGCAGATAACGCATAGGCGGATCATTGGCACTGTAGCCAACCAGCACCAGATGATACAGGCGTGCAGCATCATAGATGAAATCGGGAACAACGCGGCGGCGCAGATAGAATTCACCAAAATCCTGATCCGACAGAACAAGCTCAGAAGTTCTCGCCGGGTTCTTGTCGAGAGCGCCATGGATATGAAGCACGCCCGAGAACTCCGAATGTCGCGATGGCCTTGGTATCGAGCCGAGGGAATAGGTCTCTACGGGCGACCGAAGGCGCTGGGCGGCGACTTGAAGTAGGAGATCGAAGTTTGTTGTTACGATCGTCTTGGCGCCGCCGCGATCGGCAAGGGCTATGAGCGCCTTGTGGATCGCGGCCGGGCTCGTTGCCCCTGAACGCAGGATCGTGGCGACTGTCCTCCTAACCTGGCTATCGCCACGTGTTTGATCGTCGAGCCGGCGCTCAAGCATACCGAGGACAACATCAAAGTCGCCGACGATGAACCTCTTCACTTCAGCAGTCTGCCGATCGGTCAGGCCCGCACAATTGGCCTGCCATTGGTTGCAGGCTCCAGGCGGTAATCCCGTCAAGACGCGGTGCGTCGAACTATCGAGTTTGGCGTAGACGTCTAGGACGAGCTGGCGAAAATCCGGTAGCCCAGCAGGACGGGATATACCTGCTCCGCAAATGAACAGCACTTCGCCGCGCGCATGAGCAAGAAGGAGCCGCTCCGGTATCGCGGCCAAACCTTCACCCATCGAGATGACGCGATCTTCACCGCTCATGGGCGATACCCATGTGGAGAGAGAGCAGCGATGTCGATAACGTCGACGCTAATCTGTCGACTTTCGATTAACCTCAGCGAATGCCCCCTTCGTCGGACCGCGGCTGATCGTCCCTATCAGATGATTCGCCTTTAACCACCCACTCAGCATCTTCGCCGCCGCCTTCCTCGCTGGCGGCCATCAAATCGCTGCTGCCTTCGATCTCCTATGGCACTTCGATGCCGGGAGCGGGCGTCGTGCGCTCCATCAAAATTGCATGCCTGTGCAAAGATGCTGACCCTGGTTGGTGCTCTGGCTTTCCGAACGCAGACCGAGTGTCCGCTCCCGGAGGTCGAGCCGACGCCCGAATCGAGTAGTCCTTGCCAAGACTACGTCAGCCCGCAATGTCGGCAAACTCTGCATCGCGTCGGCCAACTCATTGACTGACAATCATAATCTCTACCTATCGCGAGCGATGTGGACGCGAGTGCGTATGAGCCAACCGGCGCCACCGGTGCGGCCCAGGACGCGGCGGGGCACGCCCCGTCAGGATAGCGCGACAGGTCCAGATCTGCGCAGCGATCGTAACCACAAGCACGGCTGATCAGAGCCATGGCGATGGTGGGGGATACGATCAACTATCGGCAGGCCTTCTCTATCGCTCCGCGCTGGTCTGACTGACGGGGTAGAAGCACGTCCCAGGGAGCCCCGGCGGCGACCTTTGCGATGCAGCGGGCTAGCCTGAACTTCTCCCACTCGTGATGCGCATCGGGGCTCCGACTCAGAGAAAGTTGTTTTGCGACAACGACTTGATCTGAGATGGAGGTGATCCCCGATGCCGACACAGTGTAGCCAGAGCGAACTTGATTTGGGAAGCTCAGCCGGGCGCAGGCTTGTGGGCGCTTTCGACGGCGGCGCCATTTCCTCGAACGGCGGCGTCGTGCTGCTGGCGGCGGCGGATCGGGCGATCGGGCTCAGCCAGCGGCTCGCGCAATGCTTCACCGATCTGCGCTTCGCCGACGCGGTCCGCCATTCCGTGCCCGACCTGCTGCGCCAGCGCATCTTCGGGCTGGCGCTCGGCCACGAGGACCTGATCGACCATGATGCGCTGCGCGACGATCCGGCACTGGCTGCCGTGCTCGACCAGCCGGGCGGACGCCTCGCCGGCAAGTCGACGCTCAATCGCATGGAGCACGCGAGCAAGATCGGTCAGGATCGCCACCACAAGCTCGACCACGACACGGCTGCCATCGAGCGGCTGTTCGTCGACATCTTTCTCGATGCTCATTCCGAGCCGCCATCGCGCATCGTGCTTGACCTCGATGCCACCGACGATCCCGTCTATGGCGAGCAGGAGGGCCGGCATTTTCACGGCTACTACGATTGTTACTGCTACCTGCCGCTGTACGTCTTCTGCGGCCGGCATTTGCTGGCCGCCAAGCTGCGCACGTCGAGCGTCGATGCCGCCGACGGCAGCGTCGCCGAGGTCGCCCGTATCGTGGCGCAGATCCGTGCGCGCTGGCCAGCAACGACCATCGTAGTTCGTGCCGACAGCGGATTCTGCCGCGACGACCTGATGACGTGGTGCGAGACCAACAACGTGCAGTACGTGCTGGGCCTTGCCGGCAACAGCCGCCTCGTCGTCAAGCTCGCACCCGAGCTGCGCAAGGCCAGGCGGCGGGCCGTGCGGACCGGCCAGCCGGCGCGCGTGTTCGCCGACTTCGCGTATCGCACGCGCAAGAGCTGGAGTGCCAAGCGGCGCGTGATCGGCAAAGCGGAGTGGACGCAGGGCGCAGCCAACCCGCGCTTCATCGTCACCAACATCCACGCAGCGCACGGGCCCGCGCGCTTCCTCTACGAGGACGTCTACTGCCAACGCGGCGAGATGGAGAACCGCCTGAAAGAATGCCAGGGCGATCTGTTCGCCGACCGCACGCCGGCGCCGACCATGCGTGCAAACCAGCTCAGGCTTTGGCTCGCGTCCTTCGCCTACGTGCTCATGTGCGCGGTGCGCCGCATCGGCCTCGCCGGCACCAAGCTCGCGGTCGCAACCTGCGGCACCATCCGGCTGAAGCTCCTGAAGATCGGCGCGCTGGTCACGATCAGCGTCCGACGCGTCAAACTGGCATTCGCGTCGGCCTGCCCGGAGCGAGAAATCTTCGAACGCGCCGCCCGCCGATTATGAGGCGTCAGCGGCCGCGCCGCGGCCTGAGCCAGAACGTCAACAACAGAGGATCATCGTCGCGCCTGCCCACGCTGCCTGACGAGCGGCGGCGAACGGGTGCCGCCTGAACGCTGACGAGGCCGGCGCTTCCGCTTCAATCGTCAGACGACACCCACGTCGGCGCGGCTGTGAGAACTGCGGGCTAGATCGCCGTCACGCAGCAGGTCGGCGACCTTTGCGAGCTGTTGCCCTATCCCGACCCAGATTTCGCGCTCGCGCCCGCGCCTTTCGGCGAGCGGCCCGGAGATGTGGCGCGCCATGCCTTCGATGCGGTCGACCGTCATTGGATGGGTTGCGACCGTCATCAGATAGTCGTTGAACGCGAGCGGGGTTGGGAATTCGCCGCGGTGGCTAAACCGGTAGGCCTGAGCCTGGAAGTATAGCACTGCACCCATAGGGGGCGTTGCGCTGCGCGCCATCACGTCGAGCGCAAACCGATCGGACTGAACTTCGTCGTCGCGCGCCTGCTGCCTCGTGATCTCGCCATATCCCTTATGGCGGAACAGGGCGTGGCCAAGTTTGTGACCCAGGATGAATGCGATGGCTTCGTTGCGCAGCGACAGTGAAAGCCGGTCGACGGCCTTGTCATCGTTAGCGTTCTTGGGGATGGCGAGTGCGGTCAGGATATCGGGATAGCGTCCGCCCGGGAAACGGTCCGGCGAGCGATAGCGGAGCATGGCGTAGTAGAGGTCGATTGTCGACGCGTTCAGGCCCCGCTTCTGCACCCAGGCGTAAGCGGTGGCCATGTCCTCCAAGGCTTTGAGCGATAGAATCGGCATGACGACGACTGGCCGTCCTTGCGGATCGGCCGTGGTGTAGAAGTCGAGTGGATCGTCGCCTGGCTGCGGCATCGGAAACTCAAGCTTGACGGCGCTTAAACCAGCCTTTTCTTCGCCCGTTAGCGTTAGCGTTAGCGTTAGCGTTAGCGTTAGCGTTGGCGCGAGGCCGAGAGCATAGATCTTGCGCACGGCGTTCTGCAGCCGAACGGCATCTGCAGCCAGCACATCGGGCGGATACATGTCGGCGAGTTCAGTTGCGCGAGCGGGCGCGTGAGCGAGCAGTAGCGCAAGAATGCAAGCGAACAATCGCACGAGTCTTCCAGATCCAATTCGTGACCGCTGGCCTCAGCCGTCGCATCGACACCTTCAGCTGGGTACCAGCATCCCGTTACACCAACGCGACATCTTGGAGCAATCGCATGGAGGTCCGGCCGAACTGTGGTGGGCGATTGTGTCGCTCGCGGCCGGATGCAGGTCTGAGGATGCCCTTCTGCGAAGCAGTGTGTGCCTCGTCTTCTTGGTCATCGGTTCAGCTGCTCGAACAGCGCCTTGGGTGCCTTCGCGCGGTCAGCAATCCAAACGAAGACGTCGCCGCCTCCAGCGGCAGCACCTTCTTGAAAGCGCGGATTGTCCTGATAGTCCAAGGATCGACGAACGAACATTGCCGCCTCGGGATCGGCAGGGTCCGCAAAGAGACCGAGGAAGCCAAGGGTGATGAGGCTGAAAACGCCATCGTCATCATCAAGCTCTGCCTCTTGAGCAAGTGCGTCGAACACGCCGAAGCAATACCCGAGCACCCAACCGCTTTCGAGGGCTTGAGATGGCGTTTGCATTGCCATCGTCAATTGCGTTGTGATGAGGTCTTGGCCAATCGAGGCTGTTTTTCCGAGGCGATCCGCATCAACCATCGTTGCAGGCCCTTTTGTGAGAAGTGAAGCGAGGCGCGAACTTAATTCGCCGCCCCCCGAAAGAAAGATTGCAGGGTTCGATCCGGATTTATGTAGGCCCTAGGGCGAGGCTACCTTTACGACAGTGCCGACACGGCTCGCACCTTGCACGTTCGGATTTGGCCCGGTCCGTTTCGTTCTCATTCGTTAAAGACAGTGGCATTGCGGACATCACCGCCGCCGCGATCCGGCCCAAGGCTACCTTGGATCACGATATCTGCAAACTCTGCGCTGCGTCGGTCAACATGTTGACGGAAAACGCGAAGGAATGCCGGGCCAAGAGTCGTCATTTTGATAGGTCCATTGCATAACGAAGACCGTTTCAAGTTTTCACGTATCAAGCTATTAGCGCCCCAAACTCTGAGTTCAGGACGTGTTGGCGTTTTGCCTGCGCATATCTGTTGGGGTCATGAGATAGCGTTGCTTGAATCTACGGTTGAAGTGCGAAAGATCAGCGAAGCCCGCCTCTAACGCGATCGCTGCGATGGACGAAGTGATATAGCGGGGACTGGTCAGCATTTTTCTCGCTGCTTCGAGCCGTCGGTCTTGGGCAAAACTCGTGAAGGTAGTTCCTGCCTCCTCGAACAGCATTTGAACGTAACGCGCAGAAATTCTGTGACGCCCAGCAATTTCGTCGAGATCGAGCGTCACGTTCTGGATTAGGTCGGCCTTGACGCTTTCGAACCGCGCGGCGCGGACACCGCGCAGGCTCGCCATCTCGCGCCCTTCCTTCGTCGCACCGATGGCCATCGCGATTAGGTCGTAAACATGTATTGCCGAAAGCCGCGCGAGACCCGGGTCCGCAATGCGCTCGGGCAGGTTGGTCACATATGCTCGCAACAGCCTGAGCGCTTCGGTCTCGCCCGGAATACATCGCGCGGCCGCGGCTTCGACATCTCCAAGCTGTGTGATTGCACTGAATGGAACCCGAACGGATAAATACGTGGCATCATCAAACTGCAGGAGAGCTGGCTCGCGATAGACAAGCAGTACGCCATCGCCGGCTCGCGGAACGCTCTCTCTTTGGCCCTGTGTCAGGCACATGCGCCCAGCGGTCTTCATCATCAAACAGACGGTGTCTTCACCATCGGCCAGCATCGGACGCGGGCGCGTCACCCGCGCCGTGAGCGCTGACAGCATCTTTGCCCGGCGTAGGCCTGGCGCAACATGCATCTCCATATCAATGGCCTGCCCCGGCTCAGCATCGATCGTCAGGCGGATTGACTGATCGAAAAGTTCGCGCAGCGCGGGCAGTCGCTTAGCATGGGGAAGCTCGCGCGTCGAAAAGCGCAATGACCTGTAGTCGTCCTCCGCGGCCTTCATCGGCGTTCTCCCGAGCCGTCGCATGGCGCTGAGATTGCACTGAGCGTGATGGGCTGTCCATCGCCGCACTGACCAGTTCGCTCCTGGCATGATGTCACTTCGCGCATGTCCAAGACAGGCAGCCGAACATCGCGAATGATGGCTTATCGTAGCCAAGGAGAGTGTCATGCAAAATTTCAAGTGGATGGTCTTCGCCGCATTTGTCGCCTTTGCTTTTGGCAACCCGGCCGCGAGCCAGCAGAGTTTTCCGGCAGCAACAAACCAGACGCAGGGCATCAAACGTATCCCCTTGCAAAGGTTCGACGTGCCTGGAACCAATTACGAGACCGTGATCGGCATTGCCGAGATTGCGCCGAACGTTGCGATCGGGCGCCACACGCATCCGGGGCCGGAGTCCGGCTTCATCATGGAAGGTGGTTTCGAACTTCTGATCGATGGCGAGGCACCACGGCAGCTCAAGGCGGGTGACTCCTACCAGGTGCCTCCGCGCGCTATCCACGACGCCAAGACCGGATCCACCGGTGCAAAGGTGATCGCCACCTACGTCGTCGAAAAGGGCCAACCACTCGCCGCGCCTTCCAAGTGACGACCGCGAACCATCCCATAACGCTACGCAACAAGGCGTTGCCACGAAGGACTGGATCGGCACAGCAATGAACCTTGCTACGCCGTCCCAGACTTCCCGCTATTCCACCAGTTAGCCGACGAACTTCATGCTTTTGCCGACCGTGTGCGCGACTTCTCTTGCTGGCCCTTCTCGACTCAGCGCCAACGGTCGGTCTTAGATGACCGCGTCTGTTGAGATCATCACGAGCGCCGCCGCCCGCCCAAGGCGATGACCGCCGGGTGTCCGCTGTCGGTGGTGGAGCGACAGCGCTGGTTTGATGATCACGGGGCGGACGATGATCGCGCCTCGACGGCGGCTTTCTCTGCGCAGCCGTCGCCCGCGTGCTCGACTTGCTGTCGCGAAGAGGTTTCCACAGGTGCCTCGTGGCTCCCGCGTGACGCTGCCGACCGGATCGAGGCAATGTGGAGCAGGCGCAGGCGACGAGCGAGACGTGACCATGACCACCGAGGCACACCTCAGGGACAAGCTGCGCAAGATCGAAGCCTTGTTTGCCGGCGCGGGGACTGCGGGCGAGCGCCAGGCGGCCGGAGCGGCGGCAGAGCGCATCCGGCAACAGCTCGGGGCGGCGACGCGCACCGAGCCGGCCATCGAGATGCGCTTCAGCATCCCCAATCCGTGGTCGCGTCGCCTGTTCATCGCGCTGAGCCGCCGCTACGGCCTGAAGCCCTTCCGCCATGCCCGCATGAAGCGGCAAACGATTGTGCTCCGGGGGCCACGCACCTTCCTAGAGCGCACACTGTGGCCCGAGTTCGCCGAGATCGACACCGCGCTGACAGCGTACCTCGACGAGATCACCGACAAGGTGATCCGGGAGGAGGTTCATAGCGAAGCCGGCGAGGCCGACGAGGTCGCCGAGCCGAAGGCGATCGCTAGTTGACCGCGCACGGTGCCTCCATGCCGGATTGCTATGCGTGCGCGTTCCCGTCCCAAGTTTGGCCGACGCATTGCTGAAGGTTTGGGAACGGCCGTAAAAAACCTTGCAACTCAGTGTGAGGTTTCAGCAGGTTTGGGAAATCTAAGCATCTGATTTCCAGGTTTTTTGGTGGTTCCGAGGGGAATCGAACCCCTTACCTCTGCAGTGCGGTAGTTCAATCCTGGACGCGCGACTGGCGCCGCCAAAACCAATCCATGGGCCTTGAGCCGCATGGCCGCAGTCGGATGAAGTCATCTGCTCAGGAACCGCCACCGCTGCCCAGGAGCCCTCAGGAACTTGCTCTATCTCGGTTATACAGCGGCTATACGGTTGGCTCGGAGCTTCTAGGTCGACGCTATAAGTAACTGATTTAATTGGTCGGAGCGGGGAGATTCGAACTCCCGACCCCTTGCTCCCGAAGCTGACGCCCGTGAGGATAGCGATCGGCTAGAAACGCCTGGCCGGCATCGGGGTCGGAGGCGCGGTTCATGGACCGCAGGACAACGATAACGTTGGTGCATCCCAATCACATCGTTTGCCGACTTCGCCTGTTGAAACGCTACGAGGCCGGCTCAGCTACCTCGTCACCATCCAGCATTGGCGTCGATGCTGCCTAAAAGCCACGTCGATCCGTACCGCCATAATCTGCCAAAGTTGCGATTCTTCTGTGTGCACGAATTGCGCTTAACGTTGTTCAAATTGTTGTTATTGCTGTGATAATTATACAATCCATCACTGGAAAGTGCGCTGACGATCAAGCGACAACCAACGTGGTATCCCGCACACCGGCCAATGTCCGTTGACTGCAGCCGGCATCACGCTGCTCAGATTGCAGGCGTCTCTAAATATTGGAGTGAGCACAACACAGCCTGCAATCTTGGCCAACGCCAGGCGCATCTCAAGAGCGACCCGAACAGCCATCGACGTCGTGGTCGCTAATTGGTCGCTAGGTACAATCGAGCTTTGCTAGACAACGGCTAAGTCATTGAAATTATGGTGCACCTAGACACAACGGAAACGAACCAGATCCTCGACATCCTCGAAGAGTGGAACAAGGCGTTAGAGTCGGTGCACAGCGTCCTTGAGCCGCATCAATAAAGATAAATCAGCATACTGTCAATTGTGCAGTATGCTGTAATTGCAAGACCATCTGTCCCGGAAACAGTGCCGCCCCCCTTCAGTTGACCGCGTTTGCCATTAAGCCGTCTCGCGTTTGAGCAGATCATAGGCCGCATTCACACGCTTGAGGGCTTCCTCGCGGGCGTAACGTTCCTTCGGACTCGCAGTGTGCCAGCGGTCGGGATGAAGTTCCTGCACCAGTCTGCGCCGAGCCCTGTCGAGTTCGCGCCGCGTGAAATGATAGCCCACACCGAAGATCTCTTGCGGGCTCATCCCGTCGAAATCCGGTGCGCCTGCTTCTGGCTCCGGCTGCAGGCTGATACCGCGCGGGCCGTGGAGAATTTCCCATAGCCGGTCGCCAGCATTCTCGATCGCCCACGGGTTTTTCCAAGCCTCGAAGTATCCGATCATCGCCAGGAACGGCACCGTGATGCTGATGAGCGCGGTCACCCCCAGTTCCTGCAGAATTCGGTCCGCTGGGATCAAGTTGCCAGTCCAGCCGTGATGCACGACCTCCAGCCCCGCAAATCTGATCGCCACGCATGCAATCGCGCCCCAGGCGATTGCCCAGAGTGCCAGGCACAGCTTGAACGGGATGGAGTTCCCATACCGCCAAAGCCTCTCCAGCCGCCGAATGCGCAGCAGGATCGCGGCAGCCCCATCCCCATCACCGGCCTCGGCCGCCTTCGACCCCAGCAGCAGAAGCACCCGGCACCGATCCAGCAGCCGGTTCTGTACGACCACATGCCGATTCTTGAGCCAGACCGGGACATACCAGGCGATCACGTAGCCGGCCGCCATCGAGCCAAGCCCGATGCGGACGTGTAGCAGCGGCTCTGTCAGCATCAGAGCCAGCCAGATCCCGGCCAGTACGACCACCGCCCCCATGCGGGTCTGCCCTTTTCCGCGTGCTGATCCCCGTGATGCCCGAACTTGTGCGAGAACGCAGGCTGTCGCTCAAGCGGTTTGCTTGATTGGTGCCGACATCATCGTCATTTCCTCGCGCCTTCCTGCCTTCCACCCACCCATGAAGGCGGTCTCTTGAATATGCCGATCTTGGCGGCGTGGCGCGAAGGCTTCAAGGGCAAGCCCTCGGCTTTCGGCTCCGCCGGCCGCCGCGCCCAAGGGGGCACGGTTCCGCCCCCGCTCAATCCCCGCCGCCCTTCGCCTCGGCATCGAGACCGCCAATCAGGGCGGGCTCGGAAACGAGCGAAAGGCGAGCATCATGACGACTTCATCCCACAACAAGGCCAAGCCGCGACGTGACCTCCATGACGAGATCACGCAGTGCCTGATCACGGCCATCGAAAGCAATCCCGGCGAACCGCAAATGCCCTGGCGCAGGTCGGGCCGCCCCTTGTGGATGCCCGAAAATGCACTCACCAAAGCCGCCTATAACGGCATCAACATCCTAAACCTCTGGGTTGCTTCCGAGCTGCGCGGCTTCTCCTCGCCGGTCTTCGCCACCTACAAGCAATGGCAGGAGCTAGGCGCGCAAGTCCGCAAGGGCGCGAAGTCCGAGCTTGTCATCTTCTACAAAGAATTCGAGATCGAAACCGACGACGCATCCGATGACGGAAAGCGCCGTGTCGCGCGCGCCTCCTACGTCTTCAACGCCGATGAGGTCGAAGGCTACGATGCACCGGGCCGTCCGGAACCGCTCGGCCCCATCGCCCGCATCGAAGCAGCTGACCGCTTCATGGCACATACCGGCATTCCCGTCGTGCACGGCGGCGATCGCGCCTTCTATCGCCCGGCCACCGATACGATCACCATGCCCGATGAAGGCCTTTTCACCGGTACGGACACGATGACACGCGACGAAGCCTATTATGCCGTGCTGCTGCATGAGGCCACGCACGCCACCGGCCACAAATCGCGCTGCGACCGGGACTTCAGCTCCCGCTTCAAGAAGGACGCCTATGCCGCAGAAGAGCTGGTCGCTGAGATCGGCTCCGCGTTCCTGTGCGCCGAGCTTGGTATCACGCAGGACATCCGCGCCGATCACGCCCAATACATCGCCAATTGGCTCCAGTTGCTGAAGCACGATCCCAAGGCGATCTTCACGGCTGCTGCGAAGGCATCCCAGGCCGTCGCCTGGCTCAAGAACCAGCAGCCCACATAGGGCTGCACTGGCGCGGCGCGCAATGCGCCGCGCCTATATGCGACCTGAAGGAGCAACCACTGAGGGCAAATTCGAATATAATCTTGACAAGGATCAAATTGATCGCAATCGTGGCATTGTGAAGAATAAATCCGCCCCGCCGATAGTGCCGATTGAGCGCATTGCCAGTTCAATTTACCTCATCAGAAACCAGAAGGTCATGCTCGATGCTGATCTTGCCAAGCTCTACGATGTCTCAACTAGTGCATTAAACCAAGCGGTAACCCGCAATATTGAGCGCTTCCCTGAAGATTTCATGTTCACGCTGACGCTGGAAGAAATGGAGAATTGGAAATCACAAATTGTGACATCCAATCCCGCGCTGAAAATGTCACTCCGGAAACCCCCAAGAGCCTTCACGCAAGAAGGCGTTTCCATGCTCTCTGGGCTCCTGAAAAGCCAGCGCGCCGTCTTCGTCAATGTAGCGATCATGCGCACCTTCGTCCGGCTGCGCGAGATGATTGCATCCAATGCAGAACTTGCGCGCCGCATCGATCGGCACGATCACGACATCTCTATTCTCTACGACTATGTCAAAGGGCTCATCGGCCCACCGCCAGGGACTAAAAAGTCGATCGGCTATATTGTGCCCAAGGATGAAGACTAAGGCGCATTCATTCATGGAGCCCGGCGGAATCAGATTGGTTACCAACGATCTTTGCTAATCCCCCCAAACCAAACAGCCGCTCATGGCACGCTTATCGGTATGATGCCCGACAAGCGCCCGCAGAAGACATCTACCAAACCCCGTGCCCTGCTGTCCGTGCCGCTGACGCCGGAGCAGAAGAGCGAGCTGGCGCGCCGCGCGGGCGCAAAGCCGGTCAGCACCTATGCGCGCGAAGTACTGTTCCCGGTGAACGACAACGCGCCGCCGCTTCCGCCCCGTATCCGAAGGGACAAAGGCCGAGAGGCCCTGGCCGCCTCGGTGCTGGCCCAGATCGGCAAGAGCGAAGTGGCCAGCAGCCTTCGCGAGATCGCGCGCGGTGTGCGGCTTGGCATCATCGTGCTCACACCGGAAACGGATGCCGCCCTCCGCGAGGCGGCAGAGAGCGTCCATGCGGCCGCGCAGGCGGCTCTCCGCATCCTGGGCGTCAGGCCCCGGTGATCCACCATGATCCTCAAAGCTTCACAGCGCGGCGGCGGCAAGCAGCTTGCCCTTCATCTTCTGAAGACCGAGGAAAACGAGCATGTCGAGGTGCATGACATCCGGGGCTTTGTCTCGGATGATCTGGTGGCGGCGCTGAAAGAGGCCCACGCCATCAGCAAGGCCACCAAATGCAAGCAGTTCCTGTTCTCGGTCTCGCTGAATCCTCCCCCGCAGGAGCGGGTTGATATCAGCACGTTCGAAGATGCCATCGCCCGGATCGAAGAACGCAACGGCTTGACCGGCCAGCCGCGCGCCATTGTATTCCATGAAAAGGAAGGCCGCCGGCACGCGCATGCCGTCTGGAGTCGGATCGATGCCAACACGATGACGGCCAAGAACCTTCCGTTTTTCAAGAACAAGCTGCGCGATCTCTCGCGCGAGCTTTACATGGAAAACGGCTGGAAGATGCCGCGCGGCCTGATGAACTCGCGCGAGGCCGACCCGCGCAATTTCACGCTCGCCGAATGGCACCAGGCCAAACGTATGGGCTTGGGAGCCCGTGACCTCAAATCCCTGCTGCAAGAGTGCTGGGCGGTCTCTGACTCGCCCGCTGCCTTCTCGCAGGCACTCAAGGCGCGAGGCTTTACGCTGGCGCGCGGCGACCGGCGCGGCCATGTGGCCATCTCGCCAGAAGGCGAGGTGTTCTCTGTGGCGCGTGCCGTGGTGTAAGCGCCGGAGACAAAATCCCTCAGTGAGGCAACCGAGTCGGTCGGTTGCGCCGGAGTAAAACTCCGTCAACTGGAGCCCTGTGCCGCGTTCGGCCGAGGGCGGGGGATGTTCGACGTGGAC
>Ga0247831_1004757_pt1 | contig 17722 bp, 33 predicted proteins | sample LaCruzMarch2015__9_FD_192406 | JGI IMG/M metagenome (GOLD analysis project Ga0247831, IMG submission 192406) | Freshwater microbial communities from meromictic Lake La Cruz, Castile-La Mancha, Spain - LaCruzMarch2015_1m | ecosystem: Environmental > Aquatic > Freshwater > Lake | place: Spain... | reverse complement strand
GGCATTTTAAATACTAAAGGTAATACAACATTTAACAATACCACTGACGGACGTAATTCCACGGCTGGTTCTGATGATTTAGCGGCAATGCAATGGCGAGGAGTGGAGCATTATTATGCTGGCACCTGGCGCTGGGTGCATGGCATAAATATCAATGCAGGCGCCAATGGCCAAATTTATTTAGCTCTTAATCCTAATAATTTTGCGGATAGCACTACTACTAATTTCACAGATACAAATAACCAAGTGAGCACTGCTTCAAACGGTTTGTACATTGGCGGCTTTAGAGATGATGCTGGACTCTTTTTCTTCCCTGATGATGGCGGCACCACTTCTACTTATGTGACTGATATACGCTATGGCACTTATGGCACATCGGGGTGGCGGGTGCTCCTTGTCGGCGGCGACTCGGATGCTGGGGCGGAGTGCGGTCCGTGGCATTTCTATGCCTATCGTGGCCCTTCTAATACCACCGGTAGTGTTGGCTCCCTCCTTTCGCGCTAGCGCAGGCTATAGTGAAAGGGTGGTTCATTATATCACAGGCGGGTAGTTATGGGGTGGCGAGTGCTCAATGTCGGCGGCAACTCGAATAATGAGGCGGAATGCGGTCCGTGGAATTTCAATGCCAATAATGACCCTTCTAATACCAACGATAATATTGGCTCCCTCCTTTCGCACTTCCTGAGCAACAATTCATTTTGCTAACGATCATTTCCGTTAATATTGTGTTGACTATTCGCCTCGCCTGCATTCTTTTTTTATTTGCAGGGGAAATCTAAGTCTGCTGTTCGGGAATTTCCCGCACCGCTAGTAGGGGCTTTGCCCGCGAATGTAGTGAAGGATCTCAGGAACAGTTCTAATGCCAAAACGTCATGGTCATTTATATGAACAAGTTTATGATTTGGAAAATTTAGAATGGGCGCATCATTTTGCTAGCAGAGGGAAACGCAATAGAAAAATTGTGCAATGGACAGAAGCTAACAAAGGAGATTGTTTGCTCACTCTTCAATGGCTTCTAAAAACAGGCTTGTTTGAAACAGGACAATACGAAAATTTTATAGTCAACGAACGCGGAAAAGAACGCTACATCTATGTTCTTCCATATTTCCCTGACAGAATTTTGCATCATGCCGTGGTGCAAGTGTTAGCACCAATTTGGCATGCATGGTTTATTCGTGATACCTATGGCTCCATTCCAGAACGAGGAGTGCATGATGCTTTAAAGCGAATGCAACGAGCAATGCGCAACGACCCTCAAGGTACGCGCTATTGCTTAAAATGTGACATCAGGAAATACTACCCTTCAGTTGATCACGACAGGCTTAAGCTTCATTTACGTCGCAAGATCAAAGACAAGCAAATGTTGGCATTGCTTGATGAAATTATTGATAGTGCCCCTGGTATTCCTATTGGCAACTATTTAAGTCAATATTTTGGCAACATTGCCCTGACTCCTTTTGATCATTGGCTAAAAGATGAAAAACGCGTTAAGTATTACTTTCGCTATGTTGATGATTTAATTGTATTTGCCGAAGACAGACGCACTCTTCATTGTCTTCTTAAGGAAATGAAAGAACAATTAAGACAAGAGCATTTAGAGCTCAAGCCAAATCATCAAATTTTTCCTCCACATATTGAAGGCGTAGATTTTTTAGGCTATCGTACATTTGCTGAATATCGTTTACTACGTCGTTCTATTCGCGGCCATGCCATGAAAGCCGTAAGGCGCTATAGAAAAGGCACTCTTCGTTTTAAAAAACTTCGTCGTTCAATGGGAAGCTGGTATGGTTGGGGAAAGTTTGCTCGTAATCAAAAATTCCTGCGCCATACTGTGTGGCCTATAATGAAAACAAAAGCATAAAAACATGGCTCTTTTCTCCTATCATGGTGGCATCCCCTCTTCGCTGCCTCTTCCTTTGGTTGATGCTCCAGAAAGCAAGTTAACCGAACTTGGTTATTCAGGACCCTTCCCTGCTCCTGTATTCAATCCGCGCACTCAACAGGCTCGATGGACTGGTGCTGAATGGGAAATTATTGCACTAACTGAAGAACAAATTCAACAAATTGAATACGTTCGTTTATTGTCTCGTGCAGATTGGCAAGGTTTTTCTGAAGCGCTTATGATGAGTAGTGCTTACAGTAAAGCCCGTGCAGCAGCAGCCACTAGCTTACAAGCTAACGTAGATTGCACAGAACTTATTGCTTTCTTGGCTGATGCTCGCGCTGGCAAACCACACATTGATGGCATTAATGCTTGTTTTGCTTCTATTGATAGCGAAACAATATTAACAGAAGAAGATAAAGCTCAATTGTATAAACTTGTGCAAGATTTTGGTTTAGGAACTTTTCTTTTAGTGCCAGGATATACGCCCCCCGAAGCGGAGTTTAGGGTATGACAAGGGGATTAGTTCGCAAAAACAATCTTTCTGATTTGCTATCACCAGAACAAGCTAGAATTAATCTTGGTTTGGCCACTGCTGATTTTAATCGCATCAAAGGACTTTATACCAGTGCAGGCGTTAGTAATATTGACGTGCAACGTATTGCTGGTGCTAGTAGTAATTATCAAGGGCAATTAGATTTTATTACTGGCACCCTTAGTGGAGTGACACCTGCACTATATGCAAATCGAACTGGCGACACACTAACTGGCACTTGGACTAACCAAGGGCCAATTGTTGCTAATACTATTGCAATTAGTGGTTTAACTCCCACCTTATCTGCTGATAGTTTGTGGAATTATTCGTACCAAGAGGGAACATTTGAATTAACCACTACTACGGTAGTCATGAATTCTGGTGTTACTGTTAGTGAAATTATTGATTATGATAATTTAACAATGGCTAGTGGCGTAACGGTCAACAAACTAGTGCCCATTTATATTAATGGTGCTCAATATTACATGGAGGCAGGATGACGGTAAAAAGCAAAGGTGGCAATGCAGGGCTCAAGCGCGAACATAAGCCTAGTGCGCCCAAATTAACTTCCGTTGGTCAAGGCAAACATTCACGCCCACGACGGAAAGGCAAGAAGCCAATGCGAGGACAGGGGAAGGGGTAGAACCATTACGATGGATAAAGTAAATAGCATTTATCATGGCTCAACAAATTGTTAATGGCGAACAGTATGAAGCCTTTTTAATTAAAGGTGACATTGATGGTGGTGCCGTAAATGTAGAAGGGGAAGTGGATGTAGATGGACTGCAAGGTGCATCTGCATTTACTATCACTCCTAATGATGGAGCGGATTTAGCATCTATTACTACAGGCGTATATGTAGGATTTACTGGTAATTTAAGCATTATTTGTTCTGGTGATACAAATCCAGTTACATTGTTTAATGTTCCAGGTGGTAGCTTCTTGCCATTACAAGTGAAGAGGGTTAGATCTTCTTCTACCACTGCTTCTGGTTTAGTGGGGATTTTATAATGATTTTTGCCATTGCCATTGCTTTTCATAATGCATTAAGCCGTGGCATTATTCGGCTTTATTTGCTTGCGGAAAATGGAGAATTTCTTGAACTGGAAAATGGTTTGATGATTGAATTGGAAGCGTAAACCATTACGATGGTACAATAGCAAGAGGAGTCTATGGGACAAGTTATTCGCGGTGGTGAGCAATTTGAAACTCACATTGAAGCTGATCATCGCGGACAACTGGTCCAGCAAGGGCCAGATAGTGGCGCCTTAGATGCATTTGGTAGGCAGCGTTTCAGCCAACCATTTACATTATTTGATTCTATGTTGCGTCATTCAAAACGCACAGATTTATGGGATGAAACAACAGTTGGCAGTGGTTCTACTAATTTTTTGACTAATGAAAGTTCTTTAGAACTTAAAACAACAACAGCTTCAGGCGATACTACCTTACGTCGTTCACGCAGGTATTTCCCTTACCAGCCAGGGAAATCATTAATGGTGATGGCTAGTTTTGTTGGCAATCAACCATTAGCTGGTTTAGTGCAGGAAGTGGGATATTTTGATGATAATAATGGCATTATTCTTCGTGCAAGTGGCACTACTGTTCAATTTGTAGTGAGAAGCAAAACTTCTGGTTCTGTGGTAGAAAATGTTGTAAATCAATCTGCATGGAACATTGATACTTTTGCTGGTCTTGATTTCACAAAAGCCAATATTTTTACTACTGATTTGGAATGGTTAGGAGTGGGACGAGTGCGTTGTGGCTTTGTAGTCGATGGTGAAATCCGTTATTGCCATGAATTTAATCATGCAAATGCTATTAATAGTGTTTACATGACATCAGCAATTTTACCAGTTTCATATCGCATTTACAATTCTTCCACCATTGCTTCTGCTGCCACTTTAAAACAAGTTTGCACCAGTGTTGTAAGTGAAGGAGGCTATCAACCAGTTGGCCCTATTTATATTGCGGGAAGAGGAGCTGGAACATTCTCGGCCATTTCTTCTGAAACAATGGTGGCTGCTATTCGCATGGCAAGTGGTCGCACTGACAATGTGATCATCCCATCGCAAATTGATGTGAGCATTGGTGGCAATCCATCAGCTAATACTGTTGCTGAATGGCGCTTGCGCTTGAATCCAACTGTTAGCGGCACATGGCTGGCAGCAGATAATGGTAGGGGCAATGTGCAGGTGATGGCAAGCGGTACATTTTCTGGTGGTACTGTTGTAGGAGCTGGTCTTACTGCTGCTCGTAGTGCCATTGAATTTAATCCTGAAAGTGGTTTGGCTTTATCTTTAGGGCAAACCGTTGACGGCACTAGCGATATATTGATTTTAACTTTGCAATGCAGTTCTTCAGAAAATGCTACTGGCCTGTTGGGGTGGAGAGAATTGGTGTAAGCTATGGCATCATGCTTCCTAGCCATGGACGACCATTACAAAGCGCAAGTGGAATCAATTTCTGATGCATTACAAGAATTGATGCATGAAGGGCCTGTTAAGGCTCGCGATGGATTGCTTGAAGCTATTGAAGGGTGGTATGATTATCATCAGAATGAAGCTTTGAAATGGGAGACACTACGCCAAATAATGACCAATCTGTAACCAAGTGGTTAAATTCGCCTGAACTAAAAGCATTGCGGCAAGCATGGCAGGCTAGTGAGTTGCAACAAAAAGCAGAAGATGATGCGTGGTGGGATAGTTTAAATGATAACGATAAAAGTCAAGCATTTAGGCAGATCACAAAATTAATGCATAAAGCAGAAGTGCAGGATCGTGGCTCTTATCGTTATGCTTTATATGATATTTTTGGTCTTGATTATGGTGATGGCTTATCTTATTACATGCGCATGCATAATCTTATTCATTTAGGCTTGGAAGCTGAACAGAAGCTTTGCAAGAAGGATGATACGGATGGACACAATGGCGATACATGCGACCAGCCAGAGTAATGCCTAATGAAAATATGGTTAAGCCAATTAAGATTTCCATATAAATGACGGTGATTGTTTTATTTTAAATCATCTAAGGTCCAAGTGATGCGCAATTCGCCGCCCAAAGCTTTCACTCCATCGCTAGCCCCTTCAGGAGCCTCGTGAACGATCATCACAGAAGGAACAATAGCATCAGGCATTGGTGTGATTTCAGCGGCAGGAAACAGCTCCTGAGCTTTAGTTGCAAGCTTTGTTGCAACCAAAGCCCTTTCTTCTTTTTCCCATTGCTTAACTAAATCAGTAGCCTGCTCATCTACTTTCTTTATTGTTTGTTCAGTTTTCCATTGTGCCCAGTCAGGCTTGCACCAAGCCAGTAAAGCTTTCACCCATGAATTGAAAGCAAGCGAAGGCCATTTGCGAATAGCGAATGAAGCTATTTCATAACACAATGCATTAAATGGAATATTGTTTGCCATAAAACCTCATCATCTTTCTTGGTAAACACTTACGAAGATTGCGCCAGTTTTAGCTAAAGGAACAATTTTATCTCTAAGGTCAATATTATGACAACGAACACAACCATGAGTGGGAAATAATTGCTGCTTTGGTGCCCAAGCGCCTGGCCAGCCACATGCACTGCCTCCGCCATGGATCATAATTCCTGCTCTTCCATACTTATTTTCTTGATTTTCTAGCTCTACCATATCTAAGCTATACCAGCCATAACTCATTAAAGTGCGATCATATGCAGGATTATTTCCTGCTTGTTCGTAATCACGATAAATGGCACCAATACGATACAAACCAGGCGGTGTGTCTGAATTAGTAACCGTCCACTCCCCGTCCGAATATTGCCCACGAGCTAAGCAAGGTATTTGCCATAAAAGCGTTCCACTAAAAGAAAAAGCTTTCATGGTTTCATTGGCATCATTTACTACTAAATGATGATCACCAGCTTTAAAACCAAAATCTTGAGGGCGTTTTTTAGGTCCGACGAGTGTCATAGTAGGGTTAGCAATGGATTCAGGAGCGTATTCTTTCATCAGCCGTGACAATTTGGCTGGATAATCAGGATCAGTGGCATAACTTTGTTCTTTTAACATACGAGCCGCTTCGTAACGATTATGAGCTCGATTAACGCCTTTATAAGATTGCCAATCTTTATACCAATGGTTGATTAAATATTCAATGCAAGCGGCGAGGCTAGGGAAATCAATGAAACCATCATTAATTGTCACCCATTGACCATCGTACCATTCTTGAGTGGTACGTTGACTGCCAACGCCTTTAAGGCCAAAAGCATTCCATTTACCAGAAAAATGCTTACCAAAACCACTTTCTACAGCCCATTGAGCTGCAACAAGTTCAGGAAATTTAGCCCCTACGCTACGAGCATAGAGGCTAACGCCTTGCCAGGTATTGGCAACAATTGTCACTTTCCTGAGCGGAAGAAAGTCTTAAGGGTGTCCATGATCAATTGCAAGATATTATTGCTTTTCCAAGGGGAATTATCAAGAATTTGATCTGCAGCAGCAACGATGATGCCACCAATAATAAACCATTGAATTGGTTCCATGGGAAATAAAAACGTTTAGATCTAGCTTAGCGTTTAATTTCCAAAGAGCGTACACGCTCTTCCATTACTTTCATGTTTTCCGTTAGCATGTCTAGCTTTTCAATAATCATTTCAATTTGTGTGGTGATCTTCACTTGCTGATGGCCAACGCTCATCATCATGCCTCCAGTGGCTAGAAGCATGCCTGCAGTTAGCACCACTGCAAAATCTGCGAGCTTTGCTTGCCAAGGGTTCATGATCATAAATCAATTCTTTCATCTATTCTATCACTCTCACCATCATGGAAATTTGGCTTTAAGCTTAAAACAAGCCAATCAAATATCACCATGGGGATAAGCAATGGGCCTGAAGAACTTCTCCATTCGCTTTCTGAATTACGCCCCGGTGATGCTAAACGTCGATATAGAAAAAGTATTTTTGAAGATTTTCCTACTAGGGGGCCATTGAATCATTGCGCTTGTGCTTATTGCGGCAAGTGGACTGAAAAACTAACAATTGATCATATCATTCCTAAAAGCAAAGGAGGGCCACACTTTGCAAAATGGAACAACGCACCTTCTTGTTTGGATTGTAATGCAAGCAAGGGTAATTCACCATTATTTGAATGGTGGCGTCCGCAAAGATTTTGGTCACTTTCTCGTGAAGAAGTATTAATGAGTTGGATATATAACAATAGTTATGTTTCGGCTCACACTGATTTATCTGATTGGGAAGCTTGGTGTGAAGCCACTCAACGTGCATTACCATTGCATGAGCAAGGAATGGTAATTACTCCTTTCCCCTCAACTCAATGGTGTGTTGTTTAATTATTGCAAGCGTTCTGAAGGGCCATGGCGTACCATGTAATCATCAGGATTAGCGGCAGTATTTAAAACACTACTAGCAGCTTCTTCAATTGATTTCCTAAAATCATCTTCACGATCAAGATAAGCCAATAATTGCTCTAAATACCATTGGCATTTCAATAAATCTTCTTTACCATTTTTATTCTCATAACGATGCAAATATTTAATGCAATTACCTTTGAGAAATCCTTTGAATCCTTGTGGAGTCATGGAAGCTTCAATTGTATCTATACATTCGATTCGACCAGCAGTGTAATGCAATGGTGAATTAACGGGATCATTCATGATTAAAATTGATAGTTGTTTTCAGCAAAGGCATCAAATGCTTCAGGAGCTACTGAATGGCCTAGTTCAAGCAGCGCCTTAGCGTAAGCAGTAATTTCTCCTTGAGCACCATGGCCAATACGTAGGGAAATGAAATGAAATAAAGCTTGTAAGGAGCAGGTCCAAACAAAGCTTGTATAAAGAGCTGAGGGCAGGATAGCCCTGGCTTGCTCTTTGCTCACGCCTGTTAGCAAAAGGCCCTCATAAGCCTGCCTGCAAGCCTCCAGCGCCTGTGAATACTGGATGAGGGCTAGAAGCTGGTTAGTGGTATCAAGAGGCCCTGCTGATGCCTGCCTGTTGTTTGTGCTTTGTTGCATGAATTCCATGGGAATGTAAAATTCAGCTTCATCAGCAGCACAATAACGAAAGCTTTTTTCGTTCCAGCCCAATTGATCATCAACATAAGTGGAAGCAATTGTATGTTTCCACCATTGCCTTGCCACAAACAAAGGAGCCTTCACTGCCCATTTAAATACCACACCACGGAAAGGGGAAGTGTGGTGGTGTTTAGCTAGGTAACGAAGAAGCTTGTCATCACGGTCTGACCATTCAGCACTTTCAGAGTCAAAAGATTGACGGGCATCATTTACCACTGAAAGGCTATTTCCCATTGAATCAATTAATTGCAAAGAGCTTTTACCATCGCCCAATGGATCAGCAATCATTTGTTTTCTCTGCTACTGCAGCCAGTGCATCATAAAAAGTGGATCGTGCATCCATCATTGATGCAGCCATATAATATGACGTTTTCGCTATAAAATCACACCATTGATCTGCATTTTCTTGCTCGATTGGCCATTCTTCAGGGGCATAAGCATTTACCAATGCCATCATGCTGGTCAAAGCATATTCATCTAATAATTGGGCAAGAGGAAAAGGCGTTTGTTCAGCAGGAGAGTTTGTCATTTGGGGAGAAACGCTGTTGGGCGAATGCGTTGTATGGCAACTATATCAGAAATCAAAGCATTTTTCTTTTCCCATTGAACCATTGCAGCTTTTCTTCCATTACAGCCTTGCGTGAAGCCCATAAACAAACCGTAAATCGACGTGGGAACATAGCCAAAGCTGGTGCAAGCCATCAATACAACAGGCTCTCCCATGGTCCATTCATAGCCCTTTGGAAGCTTTTCAATGGAGTAGCGGCGGGAAACCGGACGTGCAATTTCGGCATTTTCACCATTGTCCACTGGCTGTACAAACCGCTTGCGACCATCGGTTAGTTGTAGCCTAGTAACAAATGAAAATCTTTTTGGCATGGCTGAGTATTGCCTACCGGTGGAAATGATCTACAATGGTCGGAAACGAATTGTTGCTATGGGACCATTTGAGCATTCAGCAGAACGTGAATTTGCCCTTACGGTTAATACCAGGGCAATTAATGAATGTTCAGACTTGTCTCAACTTAAGCCAGTAACATTAAACCTATTGCAAGGCTGGTCTTCATTGCAAACTGCATTTCAAAAATTAGTGCTAGAAAATTTACAATTGCGTCAAGCTTTATCAATACAAGCTGCTGATTTAAAAGCAGCAGAAGAAATAATGAATCAAGCTAGTGATACTATTGAGCAGATGCAACGTGAGCGGCAATCATTGAAAGCCAAACGCCGTCCCTGGCCATTTGGCTAGTTAAAAGAAAGATCGTCCACTTGCTCGTATATGCGAGATTGTATTTGCGGCAATCACGCTCATAGCCACTGCCAGTGACATGACGGCCACGAGTGTAAACACCACCTTGGATTTCGATGCCAGTGCAACTGTCGGGGTGAGCAAAGTCAAGACGATACCTTTTTGAGCGTTTACTTTTGGCATAGCGCTCTTGATAATCTTTTTCCCATGCAGGAATATCAGAAAATTCTCTTTCAAGAATTAACTTAGGAAATCGTGCTTGCCAAAGGCTAAGGAATTGATCTTCAAGAGCGCTCAATGGTTAAACTGCAGCTAGGTGAACTCTAGCCGATTGGTTTTGATAGATGCCTTCATAAGGCTTGCTGGTTTCATCAATGCCAAACAGCACTAATTGTGCAATGCCTTCATTTGCATATATGCGCATGGCAGTTTCCGTTGGATTTACCAAGCACATTGTTAAATGGCCTGTCCATCCGGGTTCGATGGGAAGGATGTTAGCAATAAGCCCACACCTACCATAAGTAGATTTTCCTTGACAAATTGCAAATACATCATTTGGCATTGATATTAGCTCAAGGCTAGTTCCAAGCGCAAATGTATGAGAAGGAAGAACAAAATAGCAAGAACCATTCGGCTCTTCTATTAATGGTGCTGCTTCGAGATTGCCATTGTAATCTTTTGGATCAATTACTGGCCCATCGAAAAAATTCTCTAAAGTTAAATTAGAGTCGTAAACTAAAAATTCAACAGACGACAATCTAATGTCATAGCCTGATTGCGAAAGGCCATAAGAAATAGCTTTTGTGCCATTATCAAGCTCTCTTCGTTTTTCGCCAACGAAAGGCAAGAAAATGTCATTTTCAGCTAATTTGCTGATTTGTTTGTCATTAAGCAAGGTCATGACGATGATGCAGAGGAACGACTGAAAACACTAATTACGATCCAGCTTAAAAAAGCAACAGGCCAAAAGGGCAAAGACGGCCATATAGCAGTCAATGCCCAAGCGGCGAAACAAGCTACTGCCAAACTCAAGCCAGCAGCAACAACAACAAGCAAGACAATGGCAGTAGTTTTCATGGCTTAAAAAACGTCGTTAGTTTCAACGTCATTCTGCCAGACGGAAGCATAGCCTTTAGGACCATCCTTATCGCCTTTCACCTTGACGGAGCCCGTCATATTGGGCGCCTTATCAGAAGTGCGTTTTTCATTCACCCATACGGCCATATCAAGCGAATAGTTACCGCGTTCATTAGGACCAGCTTTCTTCAATGCATTAAGCACGTCAGGGGTGAGGTCGATTGCAGCGGTGATTGGGGGCCTGTTGGCCATGGTGTTTCTCCTTGGGAGTGTTAGTGGTGCCCAGTTGGGCTCCCATATATTACCCCCTATCCATGGTTAATGCAAATGCTTTTGCGCCTGGGTAGAACTGGTTGAAGTATCTCTTAATAGTGTCCTGCATGATGGTTTGCTGTTGCACTAGCTCAAAGCCATCCATTTGCAGTATTTGTAGTTCTGCTTCACGATCTGGCTCTTCAGGATCGTATACGCTGATCACGCAATATGCAGCTTCAATATCAATGCCATACATTTGTTCTGCTGCCATTGAATAAGCGCCAAGTTGTTTTTTGTAATCCGCCAATTGGTAATCAGGCTTCACCTTGTAACTGGTTTTCCAATCCATTAAAGCAATAGCACCATCAGCCATAAGTGCCAATTGATCTAACGTCCCTGAATACCCAATACCATCGTCTCCTCCCCACCATGCAACGGCACTTTCAGCAAGCAATGGGCGATCAATTAATTCAAGGAAGGGTTCAACAGCAGTGTAATATGGCAGCCATTGTTTATTTTGTTCAAGATGATTTTCTATATCTTCACCATTGAATAAATCTTCAATTACGCCATGCATCCAAGTGCCACGATCAGCAGCAAGCCTAGTGCGACGATTTGCTTCATCATTTCCTACACGCTTCCGCCAATTTATTAGTGCCATGATTTTAGCTACTGGCGCCATGGAAGACAAAACTGTAGTCACAGAAGGCAACAGCATGCCTTCTGGCACATTTGGGAACTGGCTACATGTGTAATGGCGTTTGCCATTCAAGGAGATCCGGCTGGGCTCGTAACGGGCAAGTTGATGATTTTTCATTCGCTAAATGTCTTCCTTTGTTTACCTTTAGGAATATCCACTAATTGTAAATCAAGCTTACGCAAGCCAGTAATAAAATAAGCCCAGTCCCTAGTTTCAGTGATGATTTTAGTTTGACCACAAACATCACATTTTCCTTCCCACATTGAAGAACAGCCAACACTATAAACGCCATATTTGTCGCCACATTGATGACAACAAACATAAGCATTCCGTAGCACTTTAATTAATCGTTGAATTTCAGCCCTTGTCATAATGCCTCACTGAATAAAGAACCATTTTCATTAAGAGAATAAGTGCCAGCGAAGGCTCGCGCAAAGCGAGCCACCACTAGATCTATTTCTTTCCCTGCACAAAAACCTCCACCTCCTTTAATGCTTGTTCCGTTGACACTTCACAAGCTTTCCTTAAAACATCCAATTCACTAGTCATTTGAGCTTTAGTAAGCTTTAGTCCCTCTTCCTTAATCCATGCAGTGACCATGGTGGTTACTACATTGGCAAACATTGCCGCATCTTTAATATCATCACCTTTAGAAAGGCCAAGGGCTTCCAGCGCTGTTTTACCAGCAATCATGCTCCTGCGTTCCTCTCCATAGCCGAGGGGATTGGCTTTACAGAAGCCAAGAAGTGCTTCTTTGCCATTGAACTCGCTGGTGCTACTGGCTGCAGGAAACCCTGTTGTTCCAGGAACAGCAGCATGCTCTGCAACTGGCGATGCTTTCGTGCTTGCCCTCGCAGCAGGCTTCGTTGCTTCCTGTTGGAGCGGGAGTTTGGATGGTTCTTTTTCATCGCTGGTGGGAATATCTTCACCAGAATAAAGCTTGAGCCCTAAACCAGTAAAAGTGGCAATACATTTAACGCTAGCCCTTTGAATGTTGTCGCTTACTTGCCGAGCATCAAGTTCTTTCACCGCATTATGTTTATTGTCCATAATGGGAAACACTAAAGCTGGTGTGCGACGACATCCATCAGTTAAATATGGACGCAATAACCAACATCCAATTTGACCAAATACTGGCCACCCCACAGTGCTTTCTTCAAAAGCTACAAATAATGTAGGGAATTGTTCCTTGAGGTAGCGAAAAGCAAAAGGCCATGAAAGGTAGGAAAGCCCTTTGTAGTTTTTCTCTACGTGTTCACCAATGGGAAGTTCATAAGCTTTAGTGAAAGCTTCAGGCAAAATCTCTAATGGAGAGAAGACGCCATTCATACGTTCGGCCATAGCAAAAGCAGCAGGGGATTGCATAAATTTAGGATCGTAAAGGAAATAAGAAGAAGTCATGGATTTAAATTGCTATGGATGTCATAGAAAATTATCACCTTAAATGGCTTTTCATGTTCAGCTACCAGCATGCTGTCGCCTGGCAGTGGCCAATCATTGCAAATGCGAACATCGGAAATACCTTCCGTGTGTTCCCACGAAAAGCCCTCTTCTAATGTGGCTTGCTCAAAGCTAGTGACCACTTCCGAATCAGCAGGCACTAACGCAACTGCTTGCTGTAAGGCTTGAATTAATTCAGCTAGGTTCATGGGATAATGGCAAAGGGGACGAGTGATCAATAACAAAAGGCCAGGCACCATCGGCAAGCGTGGCACTGCCTTCAAACAATGGCGTAGAACGTATGAGACGCTCTAACGCTTCTGAACGAGACAAGGCACCATCTGCAGCAATTGCTGATAAATGGGCAAATGCCTGTTCAGAAATGGTGAAATGATGGCGGCGTTTGCCACCTTCATAAATTCTTTTTGGCATGGAAGGCCGCAAAGTTCATGCCCACAATAGCCCATAAGCCTGTAGTGGCAAGCATTGTTTCCATAAGAATTGCTTATGCCCATTTACCTTGCGTAATGCAGCCATGGCTGGCATGATGGTGAGTGCTATTCCTTGCAGCATGACTTTTTCGATCCTGGAATTTATTGACCAGCTAAAGCCCGCGCCAGAAGGCAAATTCTTCTGTCCTGCCTGCAACGGCAATGATTTCACTGTCAATAAACAAACAGGTGCATATAACTGTTGGGCAAATCCAGACCCCGCCCACCGAGCTGAAATCAGAGAGGCACTAGCCCCGAAGGAAAGATGGGAGAAGCCTGCCCGCACCCCTGGCTCTTATGTGTTCCCTTATGCCGATACCTCTGGCAGTGAAGTGGTAATGGTGCATCGCAATGATGCAAATGGCAGTAAACGCATATGGCAAGAATTCCCTACCATTGATCGTTCATTGTCTAATCATCAACTACAGCTAAAAGACATTAAAGCAAATATTCTTCCTTACAAATATAAAGAAGCAGTTGAAGAAAACAAGAAAACTGGCTTGCCTATTATTATCGTTGAAGGTGAATTAACTTGTGAAGCAGTATGGGCTCTTGGCCTGCCTGCTGTTACTTTCCTTGGCGGCAGTAAGCAATATCGAACTAATGGTGATTATTCGCAATTATTTAAACAGCATAATATTGTGTTGGCGCCTGATCGAGACGAACAAGGCATTGCATTTATGCGTGAAATTGAAGCTGATAACCCAGGAGCGCAATGGCTTTATGCCGACCCTAAATCATGGGAATGGAAAAATCTACCTAATGGTAATGGTTTAGACCTAGCTGATTACATAGAAGAAGGCGTTACAAAAGATGATTTATTAGCTTCTATTACCGTAAATCTTCATAAAGGGAAAGATGGTAAACCTTCATATGATGAAATTATGTCTACCATTGAAAATTTTGTTGGCCTATACACTAGTGATTCTCGCATTTTGTATGAAACTAGTTCATGGTTAGAGCAGCATTCTGTAAAGATGACGCAGCAACATATTGACAAAACAATTGAAGATGCTAAAGCTCGCATTTATGGTAAAGACGAAATTGAAAATATTGATGCCCTTACCATTGCTAAGTCTGAACAATGCAGGGAATGGTTGATTGCAGGAATCATGCCACTAGGAACCGTGATGCTTTTAGCAGCATCAGGCGGCACTGGTAAATCAACACTTATATATAATTGGGCTCTTAATATTGCTCTTGGTCAATCATGGAGCGGCAGGCGATGCTTAAAAGGCAAATGCTTGATTATTCAAAGTGATGAACCATTAGTTGATACCAGTGAAAAGCTTGGTGTTATTGGTTATAAAGATGCAGGGCTCGAAGAAGGTGATATTACATTTTGGGAAAACTGGCGCTTTGGTCACATCAAGCAATTAGAAGATTATGTGAGAAAACATCGTCCTGTGTTTATTGCCATTGATTCCCTTACTGCATGCCTGGCTGGCATGGATGTTGATTTGGTTAGAAGTAATGCTGGTGATGTAATTTATGATCTGCGTGATATTGCTAATAAATATAATGTTAGCTTTATTATTCTTCACCATTTAAATAAGAGTGGTGGTTTAAGAGATTCGACTAGTTTTGTAGATAATGTTAGTGAAGTGGTGAAGCTTACCAAGCCAGAAAATAATGGTGATCCCAGCCAGTTCCATTTTGAATGGATGAAGAGCAGGAGTGGCCTTACGGGCAAGCATATGCTGCAGCGTGATCCATTGAACTATGGCTGGCATTATGCAGGGCCTCTTGGTGGTTCGTTGGCTGAATTAGATCAATGCGTGAATGTAGTGCAAATGCGTAAGCAGGAACGACTCACGAAACAACAAGTTACGGCATTGAGCGGATCACTTGAAATTTCATCTACAGCCAAGATGCTGGAAGTGGCACGGCGGCAGGGCTTGATCACCAGTAGCTTCCAGCATGGCCCTAATGGCGAGAGAACCAGGCTTTACCATTCGTGGGATTACAAGCCAGAAGGAGAAGAAAAGGAAGAGCAGGATGAAGACTTCTTCTAAAAATATTGCAATTATAATTATTTAGACCATTGCATCTATTCTGTGGCAATCATCAATCAACCAGCACCAGTTCCTGCTGAAGCTTCTGAAGAAGCCTTTTCCTGTCCTGTGATCCTACCCATTGAGGAATGGAGCGAAGAGGAAGAGGAAGACGAAGAGGAGGAAGACGAAGAGCAATAATTGATTACCAGGCCCTTAGGGGCCTTTTTAATACGCTTTTTTTCGTGCCAATTATGCAACTGGCACATTTTGATTTGGAGGGGGTGCGTAGAATCGTCCCGAAGGTTTTCCTTCTTATCTACGCGCCTAGGGTTTCCTAAGCACTCCTGCCCTGCAGCGCTTTCGCCTAGAAGGAAACGATGGTAAAACCATAAGCTTCCTTCGCTTTGCACCGTACGAGCAGGTAGACCCCCAAGGTCGTCCTTCATAAGGTGCTTTAATTCTCTATTGCTTCTTGCTTTTAATTTTCTTAGTGGTACGATAGTGAAGTCTTCAGGCCACTTATGCCCTTTCGTCCTATCGCTCCTGATGTGCTTCCATCCCTGGAGCACAATGGTTTAGAAATTACTGTGATCAATCATCATGGTTATTCAAGGCCAGATCGTGGTGCATTGCCTAAAGATCGTATGCTTTATGGTGCGCGTGATAAAAGAAACGAGCGCCATTGGCGCTCTAGCTTAGAAGAAATTATTCTTCTCATTGATCGTAATTTTGCTCCTTCACCATTATCTTCCCACCATGATTGATAACACATCCACGATTGATAATGATCTCAAAGATTTGGATGGTTTAATTCAAGAACTAGAAAGCATTAAAACTAGACAAAAAGCATTAGTTGATAAGGAAGCTTTATGTAAAGCTGAAATTCAAGAATTAATGCAAAGTATTGGTTTAGAAAAAGAATCAACAAAACATGGCACTGTAAGATTACAAAAACGTGCAGATAAAAAATATAATAGTGACATAAAAGAATTAGAGGCTTCCCTTAAGGAAGCCAAGAAATTAGCTGATGATTTAGGAGATTTTGAAATTACTGGTTATAAAGAAAGTTTGGTTTATTTATTTGCAAAAGAAGAAGAATTGTTTTAACCATAGAAATTAAAATCAACAGCGGCCATTGGGCCGCTTTCCTGCAGTACAATAGGCTGTAAGAAAAACCAAGCTTTTGCAATGCCTCTCCCCATTGTTAACTTTCCTGATGAACAAGCCGAGCTACGTTATGGCTTGCGTGTATTGGTGGAAGCTGGTTTAACGCCAGAGCAAGTGGATAAGATACGAGATAAAGTAGGCAATGGGCCTGGTAAGATTCCATATACCAAAGAAAGCATTGGTTTAAGGCGTTTTATGGTGCAAGAATTACTAGCATCAAATCTTAGTAATTCACAAATATCAAGGGTGTTGAAATTAAGCAAAGAAACTGTTAATCAAGACCGGCAACAAAATAGAAGCTTGTGGACAGAAAGTATTCTTAAAAGTCAAGATTGTCATCGCGCTCGTATATTAAATGAAGCAATGCAATTAAAAGAACAAGCCCTTTCTCAATTTGAAGCAAGTAAAAGACGCACTGTTACCACTTCTACTGATCGTGGTGAAACAGTCACTGTTACTGAAGGAGCAGGTGAAAGTTCATTCCTTACTGTTGCTAGAAGTTGTTTAGAACAGCAAGCTAAAGTATTGGGGCTATATGAAATTAAACCACAAGCAGAAGAAAAGAAAAGCTATAAGAATTTCTTGGATGATTTAGCTAAAACAATTGGTGATGTAAAAGAAAAAGAACAGCAATCACTTGCCATTGATGCTGATTTCGTAGTAGCAGATGATGACACCCCCATTGAACCACCATTAGCCCTGCAGGCAGTGGATGTGTAAAGAAAATACAATGCCATTGACGATGCCATTGACATTTGCGCTAATCTCCATCATGCTGGTATTGCGTTTCTTGCTGCTCCATGGATTTTTCTTCAGTGGACGATTTCCTTCGTCAGGCCCACGCTGCAAAGCAAAATAGCCGTGATGTA
>Ga0247831_1004756_pt1 | contig 17724 bp, 14 predicted proteins | sample LaCruzMarch2015__9_FD_192406 | JGI IMG/M metagenome (GOLD analysis project Ga0247831, IMG submission 192406) | Freshwater microbial communities from meromictic Lake La Cruz, Castile-La Mancha, Spain - LaCruzMarch2015_1m | ecosystem: Environmental > Aquatic > Freshwater > Lake | place: Spain... | reverse complement strand
ACTGCTATTACCGCAGGTGCTATTGCATTAACCGGTGGCACAGGCGCAGATACATTCGTTATCAGTGCTGGACCAACTGCAACAGACCAAGACAAAGTAACATTTACTGTTGCTGCTGGTGATTCATTGATAACAAGCAATGACGTCATTAGAGGATTCGCTCTTGCTGATGGCACCACTAAGTCCTACATCCTAGACTTAGCGGGTACGGCTGTTGCCCAGACTGCTGTTGCCAATCAATCAGTTACTGGTTACACAGCAGCTGAACTACAGTACACCATTACCGGTGGTTTGCTTACATTTGCTGGTACAAGTGCAGCTGGTTTAACTGCAGCAACTAAGGCGAGCATTGCTCAGACTGTTGTAACTGATGCAGCCGGAACTGTAGCCTTTACTCAAGCAGTTGGTGATGGTACAACAGACAGCTACGTATTTGCCAACAATTCAACCGCAGACTCATTGGTACAATTAGTTGGTGTAACTGCACTTGGCTTAGGCGGTGGTGCAATGGTTACAACTGGTTTCATTACAGTAGCTTAATAGCTTTAATACTACCCTTACCAAATCATCGGTAGAGGTAGTAAATGAATTAAAACCTAGTAACCAATAGCATTTAAAAAGCCCCTATCAGAAATGGTAGGGGTTTTTTCTAAGCATTTTTCATTAAAATGCAGTTTGAAATAAAAAAATCACCAGTGGACTTTATTTATAATAGAAAGCTCCACACTATACGCATACAAATTCATTAAAAAACTAAATCGTGAATGATAACGCTAATGCTAATTTATTAGAGGAAATTCAGGCAATAGTAAGTCTTTACGAAAGCCGTAATTATTCGGAAGTTATATTACTTACAAAAAAATTAATTAAAACATATCCAGAAGAGCAGTTTCTTTGGAAAGCTTTGGGTACAGCTTTGAGAGAGCAAAAAAACCTAGAAGAAGCTTTGGATGCGTTAAAAAAAGCAGTGGAAATCTTTCATCATGATGCTGAATTACACAATAATATAGGCACTATATTGAGAGATCAGCATAGATTAGTTGAGGCTGAAATTTATTTTAAAGAAGCAGCTGCGATAAACCCTAATTATGCTGAAGCGATCTTTAATCATGGAAATATTCTGTTTGAACTAACTAGGCTAAATGAGGCTGAAATTTGTTATAAACAGGTAATTCATATCAATCCACTCTACGCAGCTGCACATAACAACTTAGGAATCGTTTATAGGAATCGAAAGCAGCTAAACGAGGCTGAAATACATTTCAGAGAAGCGTTCAAGATTCAACCAGGCTATGCCGAAGCCTACTTTAATCTAGGGTCTATCCTTATTGCCTCAGGGCGTATTGATGAAGCTGAGATATGCTTTCGCAAAGCGCTTAAAAACAAGGAAGATTATGCGATAGCTTATGATGGTTTAGGTGCAGTTTTAAATTTATTTAAAAACTATGAAGAAGCTGAACAAAACTTTAGACGGGCAGTTCAATTAAGTCCAAACTTTGCTAAAGCGCACTTTAATTTAGGATGCATCCTTGCGGATACATCAAGGCTTGATGAAGCTGTAAGTTCTTATAAAAAAGCAATCGAACATGATCCAGATTTTTCTACTGCATACTTAAATTTAGGGAATGCACTAACATCCCTGGGGCAATTATGTGAGGTTGAAGCTTGCTATCGAGAAGCAATTAGAATAAATCCAGACTATGCAGATGGATACTTTAATCTTGGCAGTATATTAACTACATTAGAGCGCCTTGATGAAGCTGAATTCTTTTACAAAAAGGCTATTGAGCTTCAACCTGATTATGTTGCCGCCCACAATAATCTTGGTACTGTTTTACATGCTCTAGGACGATATGATGAGGCAATAGCCAGCTACAAAACTGCATTACAAATAAAACCAGATTATGCAGAAGCTTTTTGTAACTACGGCAACACACTAGCCGCCAAGGAGCAAAGACTCGAAGCAGAACGTTTTTATCGTAAAGCAATTCAAATTAATCCAAAGTTAGAAAATGCACACAATAATTTAGGAAATATCCTGAATTTAATGGGGCGCCTAGATGAGGCTGAAGAAAGTTGCCGAAATGCACTGCAAATCAATGCAAATTTTGCCGAGGCATACTGTAATCTTGGAAGCACTCTTGGGGAATTGGGACGCTTGGATGAGGCTTTATTATGCTGGCAAAACGCTATAAGAATAAAGCCGATGGATATACTGTCATACAGTTATATGTTATTCCCCTTGAATTACCACCCCACCAAAACTCCGGATGAAATTTATAGCTTATATCAGGAGTTTGATAATAAATTTGGCTCAATCCATTTAAAAGAGCCGCAAAAACACACTAATTCAAAAAATAAAGATAGGCCTTTAAAAATTGGATATGTTTCAGCTGATTTTAAAAAGCATGCAATACAAAATTTTTTACAACCAATCATAGAAAATCACGATAAAAGAAAATTTATTATTTATGCATACACCGGAAAGCCTATTGAGGATTCGGTAACTGCCATCTACAAAAAATACATGGATCATTGGGTGCCTATTTATGGGCTCTCTGATGAAGCACTTTCAAATCGTATACGTTCTGACGAAATAGATATATTGATTGATTTAGCAGGGCATACGGCGGGAAATCGATTAGGAGTATTTGCGCGTAAACCAGCGCCGATATCCATTACTTATCTTGGTTATGGCTCAACTACAGGACTCTCGGCAATAGATTACTTCCTTACGGATATTTATCATTCACCACTCGGATCCGAAGCCTTTTTTTCTGAAAAATTATGGCGAATTAATTCACCCTGTTATGTTTACCGTCCTGCAGAGGACATGGGCTCAATTAGCGCCTCACCATTTGGGCGCAATGGTTATGTAACTTTTGGCACATTATCACGCGCAATCAGATTAAATGACAGAGTGATAAAAATATGGTCAGAAATTTTGCGACGGGTAAAAAATTCAAAACTAATCGTAAATAGTCACAACTTTAGTTCCGTCTATTCTCAACGGTTACTGTTATCAAAGTTTAGTGCTCATGGAATTAAGCCGAATCAATTAGAAATTAGTTATCAAAGTCCAGCATGGGTTGTTTTGCAAGATATTGATATTGGTCTAGATTGCTTTCCGCACAATTCTGGTACAACCTTATTTGAAAACCTATATATGGGGATACCTTTTGTTACCTTAGCCGGAAGAACTAGTACGGGTAGATTAGGCGGTTCAATTCTAGAAGCATTGGGTCACCCTGAGTGGATAGCAGATAATGAATCTGACTATATCGAGACAGCAGTAGCCCTTGCTCTAAATACGTCTAGATTAATTGAGTTGCGGAGTAAGCTTAGGGGGGAAATGGAGGCTGGATCAATAATGGACGAAGTCGGCTTTACTCAGAAGGTTGAAGAAGCATATCGAGCAATGTGGATCAAATGGTGTGAGGAAAAATAATGAAAGCCGTCATTCTTGCTGGTGGTCTAGGAACGCGGATCTCTGAAGAATCAATACTTCGTCCTAAACCCATGATTGAGATTGGTGGAAAACCAATGCTTTGGCACATCATGAAGATATATTCTGCTCATGGAGTAAATGACTTCATTATTTGCTGTGGTTACAAAGGATATTTAATCAAAGAGTATTTCGCAAACTATTTTTTGCATATGTCCGATGTCACATTTAACATGGTGGATAATCAGATGGAAGTGCATCATAAAAAAGCTGAACCCTGGCGAGTCACGCTGGTGGATACTGGAGATGAAACACTTACTGGTGGGCGACTTAAACGCATAAGAGACTATATTAAAAATGAAAAAGAATTTTGTTTTACCTATGGTGATGGTCTTAGCAATGTTGATATTCAAAAGTCTATTGACTTTCATCGCCGACATGGAAAACTGGCTACAGTAACTGCGGTTATTCCTCCAGGCCGCTATGGTGCTCTAGAGCGTGTGGGAGACCAAGTTGTGGGTTTTGTCGAAAAGCCACCCGGTGATGGTGGATTGATTAATGGTGGCTTTTTTGTACTCTCCCTACAATGCCTAGATTTTATTGAAGGAGACGATAGTAGCTGGGAGGGGGCTCCGTTAAATCAAATTGCCTCGATTGGTCAGCTGATGGCGTTTGAACATCAGGGCTTCTGGCAGCCGATGGATACCTTGCGTGAGAAAAATTTACTGGAACAACTTTGGGCTTCAGGTAAAGCTCCGTGGAAAATTTGGTGATGATTAATACAAGTGCCCTCAGTCCTCTGTTTTGGCGTGATAAACAGGTTTTACTTACTGGGCATAGTGGCTTTAAGGGCTCATGGCTAGCACTCTGGTTACATCGACTTGGCGCTAAAGTTCACGGTATTAGTCTTGAGCCTGTCACATCACCCAATCTTTTTAACTTAGCTAGGGTTAATGATATTTGTCAAAGTCATTTCTGCGATATTCGTGATAAGGTTGCTCTTAAAAAAATAGTGAAGGAATTTAATCCTGAGATTGTATTTCACCTCGCAGCACAATCGTTAGTTCGGAGGGGATACCACGATCCTTTGGTAACTTTTGAGACAAATGTAATGGGGTCTGCAAATCTTTTGGACGTTTTGCGTGAAATAGACAGTTTGCGTGCAATCGTAATGGTCACGACTGATAAGGTATACCATGATAATAAATCAAACTGGCCGTATCGGGAGGATGATGTCCTTGGCGGCCCAGATCCCTATGGTGCTAGCAAAGCGGCAAGTGAAATTGTTATTGCTAGCTATCGAGACTCATTTTTTTCTTCTCAAGACATAGCAGTAGCGACTGCAAGAGCTGGTAATGTAATTGGTGGTGGTGACTGGTCAGAAGATAGGCTTATCCCAGATTTAGTAAAGGCTTGGCAAACTGAACAGCCGCTAATTATCCGAAATCCACAATCAATTCGCCCATGGCAGCATGTGGTGGAGCCACTGGCTGGGTATTTAACTTTGGCAGAAAAACTATCAAAGGAGCCAGCGCTAGCTGGTGCCTATAATTTCGGCCCAGATACTAGTCAAGTCGCCACTGTGGATGAGGTGGTAGATTTAGCTTCTAATATCTATAAGTTCGGTGCAAAACGTTATCAAAATACTAACAAAAATTTGCCAGAAGCTATTTGGCTAGGGCTTGAGATTACTAAGGCAAAAATAATTTTAGGAGTGACGCCTAAATGGAATCTAGCTCAAACCGTTAGTCGCACGATGTCTTGGTATAGAAAACAAGAGGAAGGATTAGATGCTCGAAAGCTATGCGAGGAAGATATTGCAGGATATGAGGCATTGCTTTGACTTTACTTTCTATCACTGATCTTTCGCTAAATGGGTTAAAGCTTATTGAGCGCCAGCACATAAAAGACAGACGAGGGTTTTTAGCTCGCCTTTTCTGCGCTCAAGATTTGGCGTCTATTGGTTGGTATAAACCCATTGCCCAGATTAATCATACTCTTACCACTGAACCTGGCGCGATAAGGGGGATGCATTATCAACGCTCTCCTCATGCTGAAATGAAGCTAGTAAGTTGCATTCGCGGTGAGGTATGGGACGTTGCAGTTGATGTGCGGGTTGATTCACCAACTTTCTTGCATTGGCATGCAGAGTTCCTTTCAAGAGATAATGGCCGCGCTCTATTAATTCCTGAAGGCTTTGCCCATGGCTTTCAGGCCCTCACGAAAAATGTCGAACTTTTGTATTGCCACTCTACCGCTTACAACTCAGGTTTTGAGGCTGGGCTTAATCCGTGTGATCCAAGTCTTGCGATCGCCTGGCCACTAGCAATCTCTGAAATCTCAATACGAGATACAAATTTTCCATTTATTGAAAATAGGTTTCAAGGGGAGCAACTTTGAATTGTCGCCATTGCAAAGCAAGCCTAGATCATACCTTTATTAATCTAGGCTTTGCGCCACCTTCAAATGCATATTTGACAGAGGCTGATTTAAATTTACCAGAAAAGTATTATCCTCTAAGAGTTAAGGTTTGCGATGAATGCTGGTTAGTTCAGACAGAGGATTATGCACGGGCTGATGAGTTGTTTAGTTCCGAATATGCATACTTCTCAAGTACTTCTAGTAGCTGGGTAGCACATGCTGCAGAGTATGTAAAAAAAATAATTAATAAACTAAATCTCACTCGAAATAGCCTAGTTATTGAGATAGCCTCCAATGACGGCTACTTGCTCAAAAATTTTATAATATCCAATATTCCCTGCATTGGAATTGAGCCAACAGCTAGTACTGCAGATCAGGCTGATAAGCTCGGTATTCCAGTCATACGTCAATTTTTTGACGAACGATTAGGCAATCAGCTGGCAAATGAAGGTAAGCTGGCTGATTTGATTATTGGTAACAATGTATATGCGCATGTGCCTGATATCAATGACTTTACTCGAGGATTAAAAGCTGTTCTTAAGCCAAATGGCACTATTACCCTAGAATTTCCTCATCTTATGAAGTTGATTAAATGTAACCAGTTTGACACTATTTATCATGAACATTTTTCCTATCTATCAATCTACACGATAATGCATATTTTCGCTTCAGCTGGTTTACGTATATGGGATCTTGAGGAGTTGCCTACTCATGGTGGTAGTGTGCGAGTCTATGGTTGCCATGCTCAATCGCCTCAGCAGACCACTCCAGCCGTTGCAATGATGATTGAAAAAGAGAAGCAGTTCGGCCTTCAAAAACTGGCTACATATCAAAATTTTCAAGTGACAGCTAATCGGATTAAAGATGAGCTCGTATCATTTCTTATACAGCAAAAATCTATAGGCAATAAGGTAGCTGCCTATGGTGCTGCGGCAAAAGGGAATACCTTGTTAAATTATGCGGGCATAAGACCAGATCTATTGCCATATATTTGTGATGCTGCAACTGCAAAACAAGGAAAATTTATGCCCGGCAGCCTTATTCCAATTTTAGCTCCAAGTATTTTTCATACTAATCCGCCAGACTGGATACTAATTTTGCCTTGGAATATCGCGGATGAAGTAATGGACCAGTTAAAAGTTAATTCATTAAAAAATACGAAGTTTTTGATTGCAGTACCAGAGTTAAAAGTTCTATGAGAACCCGTATAGCCTACACTAAACCTTCAATCACCGAACTTGAGATTCGCTATGCCACCGACGCAGCTTCAAATGGTTGGGGTGAGCGGTGCTACGAATACATTAGCCGCTTTGAGAAAACATTCTCAGAACACTTAGGGGTTAAATATGCTGTTGCTACCTCCAGTTGTACGGGCGCGCTTCATATGGGTATGGCTGGTCTTGGGATTGGGCCAGGTGATGAAGTAATCTTAGCGGATACTAATTGGGTCGCGACTGTTTCACCAATTGTCCATCTTGGCGCTAAACCTATTTTTGTCGACATCCTATCGGATACATGGTGCATAAACCCACAACTAGCTGAGACTGCTATTACACCACGTACTAAAGCAATTGTAGCGACTCACCTCTATGGTAACCTTTGTGATATGGGGCGCCTATTAGCAATTAGCGAGAAGTATGGCATTCCGATAATAGAGGACTCAGCCGAGGCTATCGGCTCAGTCTGGCATGGTAGGCGAGCAGGTTCTATTGGCAGTTTTGGTGCGTTCTCATTCCATGGATCCAAAACAATTACCACTGGGGAAGGTGGTATGTTCGTTACTAATGACGAAGTACTTTACAAGACTGTATTGACCCTGAGTAATCACGGCCGGGAGATTGGCCAGATTAAGCAATTCTGGCCAGATATTATGGGCTACAAGTATAAAATGTCAAATATTCAAGCGGCTATTGGCTGTGCACAAGTAGAGCGTGTCAAGGAGCTTATTGCCCGCAAGCAGCAAATTTTTTATTTATACCGTGATAGCCTAAAAAGTATTGATAGTCTTATGATGAATACGGAATCTGCCGAGATAGAAAATGGTTATTGGATGCCAACAGTTGTTTTCGACCCCCATACCAAAATAACAAGAGAAATTCTTTTACAAGCTTTTGCCAATGAAGAAATAGATGCGAGAAATTTTTTTTGGCCTCTCTCCAGTTTACCAATATTTTCTGCACAAGAAAAAAATATAAACTCTTATTCTATTTCTAAAAGAGCTATAAATTTACCAAGTTACCATGACATATCTCTTGCTGAGATTGAACAAGTTGTAAGTGTTATTCGAGGACTGTATCAATGAAAAAATTAGCGATAATTGGAAGTGCTTTGACTTGAGGCGCGGCTCAAATTATTGACGCAGTTAGAAGATCAAATTCATATGAAGTAACGGCTATTTTTGATAATGACCCAAATGCCTTAGGACAAAGAATCCTTGATGTGCCTGTGATAGCATCATCATCTGATATTTACGGCCATTGGAAAAATTCAAATTTTGAAGAGGTGGTTATAGCAATTGGAGGAAATCTAGGAGAACGTCAAAAAATATTCGACTCACTTCAAGCCCTTGGAGTTCCATTTGCAAATGTTATTGATTCAACTGCAGATATTAGATCAGAGGTTAAACTTGGAGTAGGAAATGTGATCTTAGCCAACGTATTTATCGGGCCTTTTGTAAGCATCGGAAATAACTGCTACATCATTACAAATACATGTATTAATCACGACTCGGTAGTTGGATCTCATGTCTATTTTAGTGCTGGCTGTGTAGTTGCAGGTAATGTGAAAATAGGAGACAGGGTTCGATTTGATACGGCCAGTGGTGCAAAAGCAAAAATTAATGTGAATAACGATAGTACTATTGGCCCAGGAAAAATACTAATTGAATCAATTTAATCTAAATCAATTTTTTTTGAAAAAAAGTAATGAATAAAACTTCTAGTGAGATAAAGGCTTATTGGGAAAATAGGGCTTCTACTGATTCAACTGCTCAGTCTACAACTATGGACATTTGGCTGCGTTATATAGAAGCAGAATATATAAAAAAATCTATTCATCGTTATCAGCCTAAGATGATCTGCGATGTGGGCTGTGGAGACGGACTAACAACGATTAATTGTGCAAAAGAAAATCCAAGTATAAATTTTTTTGGCTTTGACTACTCTGAATCTATGATTAGAAATGCAGAGAGAAATGCAAATTTTCATCAAGTTAACAATGTATCGTTCTCAAAAAATGACATAGCACAAAATTTAATTGGGCAATCTTTTGATTTCATTTTTACAACCCGATGCCTGATTAATCTAGAGAATTGGCATTCACAGCGTGTTGCCCTTGATAATATTTATAAAGGTCTTTCATCGGGGGGAATTTATTTGATGATTGAAAATTTCCAGGAAGGTCAGGATTTATTCAATTCGGTAAGAAGAGAATTTGGACTTTCTGAAATTGCTGTTAGAGATCATAACTATTTCTTTGAACGGCCTAGACTTTTTGATTACCTCGCAAAGAAATTTGAAATACTTGAAGAAGTTAACATTAGCAGCACGTATTACTTAGTGTCTAGAATAATTTATAGTAGCATTTGTTCAGACAATAGAGAATTACCGAACTATAATGATATTCATCACCAACTTGCTGCTAAACTTCCGTTTGTAGGAGAGTATGGGCCAGTAAAAGCAATTATCCTAAGGAAGATCTAGAAATTGGGAATTAATATTAATTTTTTGAATGATCGAAAGAACTCTTTATTGGAGTTGCAAGCAGATGAAAAACTTCATGGCTTGTCAAAGCTGTTTATAGAGCGATCGGCACATCATCTCTATTCGTATAACTTTGACTTTTTAGGGCGTCCGATTATCCAATATCCACAAGATATTGTCGCAATGCAAGAAATTATTTGGTCAATTCGCCCTGACCTTATCATTGAGACTGGCATTGCACATGGTGGGTCGCTGATACTCAGCGCTACTATGTTGGCACTTCTGGACATGACTGAAGCAATTGAGTCAGGTATTGCTTTTGATCCTTCGGTATCAAATCGTAAGGTCCTTGGTATTGATATTGATATCCGCGAACATAATCGTAATGCTATTAAAAGCCATCCTATGGCTTCACGTATCCATATGATTGAAGGTTCAAGTGTGGAATTAGAGGTCATAAATCAAGTAAAGGAAATTGCAAAAGATTACCAAACTATCCTTGTCTGTCTTGATAGTAATCATACTCATACACATGTCCTTGCTGAATTGGAGGCATATGGACAGATGACTAGTGTAGGAAGTTACTGCGTTGTTTTTGACACCGTAATTGAGGATATGCCTGCTGATATGTTTCTCGATCGTCCATGGGGGCCAGACAATAATCCAAAAACTGCAGTTAGGCAATATCTCAAAACTCATCCAGAATTTGAAATTGATTACAGTATCGAGAATAAACTGCTTATTACTGTTGCACCAGAGGGATATCTCAGGCGGATAAAATAAATGCTGTACTATCAAAGAACTCACTCCCTCACCGCATTAATCCCATTTCCTTGCTTCTTACTGCGACAGTAATAATTTAGTAGTCCGCTAAGCCTGCTTTAAACGTTACCTTCCCTTGAGAATAGGCGCTCATGTTTCTTTATGCAGGCCGCTGTAAATACAACTACTGACTCTTATAAGTTTAAGAGTAATACTTTAAAGCAACAACTTGGCATTATTTATTAGTACAGGAGAATCCTGCTTGTTGCGGCTGGAACTTCTGGTCCTGGTGTAGTTGTTATTCTTAATCTCTATAAGAGAGAAGCTCATACATTACCGTGGTTCGCGGTAGTACCCAGTAATTAGTAAATTAGTAATCGAATAACCCCTATTAGTAATGATAGAGATTTCTTTTATAGTTGCAATCTGTAAATTACAACCATGAATACTCTCCTACATCTTGGCTGTGGTGCCAGCAGGATCGAACAGACCACCTCTGAGTTTAATAGTGTCTTGGTCAGAGTTTGTATTGATATCAACGCATTAAATCAGCCCGTTATTATCGGCAGCATGACGGATACCTCAGCGGCTGATTCAGAGTCAGTGGATTCTATTTGTTCTAGTCATAATGTTGAGCGCTTATACCCCCTCAAAGTTCAAATAGCACTAGCTGAATTTCATCGAGCGTAAAATTCCTAAGGATTTTGCCTTATTGCCCGTCCAGATATTAAAACGGTGTGTGCTTTAGTGGCACGATACAAGGTAGTAGATCCGGCAAATATTTCGCCTGCTGGCCCTGTTGAGCCCATTTGTATCCTTTTTGGGCACCGACCAAGCATGGCACAAGGCAATCTATTTATGGCCCATCGCACTGATTTTGCCGAAAAAACCTCAACAGCTATCATTTAAGTGGCTGAATTTATGACGGTAGCCACCATGAAAAGACACCATTTGTTGTGATCTTTTGGCGCTAGGGTCTTAATCAGCGGGTTCAGAAGCACAAATGAAAGAGTTAGCAAAGGCGCACTCTCCTAAAGTGTAAGCAAATGCAAATTTTGGCAAAATTGGGGGCATAAGCTCGGGTTGATATGTTAAAACACACTGATTTATAATCAATCTTTTACCCATTAGACGAGATAAAGCTATGACCAAAGTAACAGTAGATAACAAAGAGTATGAGTTCGAATCCCTCTCTGAGGAGACTAGAGCGCAATTTGTAAGCCTGCAATTTGCAGATCAAGAAATTGCCCAGTTGCAAGCACGTTTAGCGGCAATGCAAACAGCCCGAAATGCCTATGCTCAAGCTTTAAGCAATTTATTGGCTGAAAAAGACTCAGTTGTACAGTAATTAAAAAGCTTTAGCCCCAGGATGCTGGGTTTGATTGAGAAACTCAATCAAAGTTGCTTTCAGGGATTTGATAAATTGAGCCGATAGCAAAAAAAGATGTCAGCATCTCCTCCCTAGGTGATTACCGATAGCTAACAATATAGAATATTATGAATGGGTTGCGAGTAGTTATGAGGATTATATTGATAAGGCTATCAAGATTCCAAAAAATATTGACAAGATAATACGGATTCGAAGTGATCTAAAAAATTAATAAAATCCCCTCTATAAGGCACAAAGAAATTTGCCTTAGTTCTTTTAAATATCACAAGTACGATTACAAAATTAATTAAATATCAGTGATACCATTAAAAATCATTACTCTCATTGATGGCGTTAAGGTTTATTTACCAGATTCACTGAATCTCATATCCTCTTACGTACTTGAGGAGCAATTAGATTGGTTTGAAGATGAAATAAAATTCATAAGAAAAATTATTCAAAAAAATCAGCATATTATCGATATAGGTGCTAACTATGGCGTTTATACCCTTTCATTAGCAAATCTTGTGGGAAATTATGGAAAAGTTTATGCATTTGAACCTTCAAACGAAACTGCAGAGATTTTATTAAAAAGCCTCCAAATTAATTGCTTTAAAAATATTGTTGTTGAAAAAAAAGCACTATCAAAGGAAATTGGAGTAGCAAATTTATCACTTAATAAAAACTCAGAATTAAACTCTCTAGAAAGAAATAATCTAGATTCAGAGCTTACTGAATTGGTAAAAATTACCACTTTGGATGAATCTATGAAATTATTTCAATGGAAAAAAATTGATTTTATAAAAATTGATGCAGAAGGCGAGGAAGAAAACATTATTCAGGGAGGGTTGAAGTTCTTCACGCTTAATTCTCCTCTCGTAATGTTTGAAATAAAAGTTGGTAATAAATTTAATTTAAAGATTATTGATAAATTTGATTCGCTTAAATATAAAACATTTAAACTAATACCAGGATTAAATATCTTAGCCCCATTTAAAAAAAATGAAGTTATTGATGCATACTCACTAAACCTTTTTTGTTGTAAACCTGATAGGTCTAATTTACTCCGTGAGCAAGGATATTTAGTAAATGATGAGGATGATTATTCCGATGAAAATAGTCCTTTGAAATATTCCCTTGAAATAAAAGCAAGGCAAATATCTTTTAATAGCCAATATATATTAAGGCTTCCATATACAAAATATCTTCAAGAAGAATGGTTATTAAATTTAAGTAAATTTGATCCACTTTTAATGAAATCATTAAATTTGTATTATTTTTCTAAAAATACTCTTATTGCTAAAGAAAAATATCATTGTCTTTTGCAAGCATACAATTACATGCATTCTCTTTGTAAGCTAAATTGTAGCAACTTAAGACTTTCAACTCTAGCGAGAATTGCAATAGAACTTGGAAATAGAGCCGAAGCAGTAAGGGCTTTAAATATTTTAACAAAAAATATTATGATTAATAAAAAAATTGAAATTAGTGAACCTTTTTTACTTCCGTCTGATGATTTTGAAAATATAAATCCAAAAAATAACATACTGAATTTTATTTGGTCTTCACTTTTAACGTCTCTTGAAAAAACTGAATATTTTTCATCTTATTACTCTGGAAAAAGTACTCAAGGCCGAATTGATGCAATTATTAAAACTGATTTTTATAATGATGAAATTATTCGGAGAAGAGATTTAATTTTAAAAAGATATGAGAATTTATTTTAAAATTTTAAGATTAATTAAGATTTATTTTAGTAAACAATAATTATATTGTAGTTAAATAGATTCCTTAAATTCAATAATCTTAGATATTCAAAAAAATAATTTGAAAATTCTGTGCTGATGGATTAAGTATTTTTCTAGCAAGTAATATTTTTAGGTAATAAACCATCCTGATAGTTTTCATACATTTTAATGTATGCAGATTCAAGATTTTTTGTAAAAAGAGTTGTATTAAAAAGAGGGGCATCTATTAACCCTTTTGCTAAATTTTGCTTTATTTCTTGTAGTTTTTTAGGGTCTTTGGCTAGCTCAATTGCTAACGACTCATATTTTTCAGGTGTATCAGTAATTAGTTCCGGCAATCCAATTGCATATAATAGGCTTGCTGCTACCCGACTAGCAAATGATTGTCCTATTAGTGTTAAGACGGGAACACCCCCCTTTAAGGAATCTATTGCAGTGGTGTGAGCATTATAGGGGTTAGTATCTAAGAAAAGGTCAGCTAAACAGTATCTAGATAAGTGATCAGACATTGACTTTAGTCTTTTTGCAAAAATAATTCTACCGGGGTCAATATCAAGTTTCTTAAATTCAGTAGAAATATTTTCCCTAAAGAAGGCATTATTTTCAGAAAGCCAAAGTACACTATTTTCTACATTAAGTAGAATTCTTGACCAACTTTCAATAGTTTGAAGATTATATTTATAGTCATTATTAAAACAGCAATACACAAAAGAATTTTCTGGTAGGCCTGATTCCATTCTTGTAAATTTCCTAGGAGAGCAAATTCTTTTTGAATCATCAACCATAAATGTATCAGGTAAATAGACTACCTTCTCTGTATAAAATTTTTGATATGGCTCAGGAATGGTTATTCGATCGGCTACGATATAGTCGATAAAATTAGCGCCAAAGGTTCCAGGAAAGCCTAACCAATTGACTTGAATAGGTGCGGCTCTATAGGAAAAAATTCCAGTTCTGGAGTATCTTGTTGGGCCTGATAAGTCTATCGCAATATCAATCTTTAAGTTTCTTGTTAATTGTGCAATTTCAAGATCTGACATATTTTCAGCGTCAATAAATCTATCAAATATCTTTCTTAAATGTAAGTTTATTTCGTCTAAATCATCAGCTTTTCGTAGAGAAAAGGCAAATACTTCAAACTTATTTCTATCATGTATTTCAAAAAGTTCGGAAGTAAGAAAAGAAACGGGATGAGTTTGAAAATCTTGTGAGAAATAAGCAAGTCGAATTTTCTCTGTTTTTGCATATTTCGGAAGGAAACCTAAATCAAAATTTATAGAATATTTATTTTTAGAATAGATCTCTGCACATTTTTTTTGTAATAAAGCATCATCACATAAAGCAAATAAGGATAAAGGTTGAATAACTTTTTTAGATTCTATGATTTTTTTTGAAATATCTTTAATTGCTTCAGTCAAGCCAAACCAGTTTGATATTCTCATTCTTGTATGAAGCAATTCACCATGAACCCAATCAATATCAGGGTTCAAGGTTAATGCTTTAGAATAACTAATTAAAGCTTCATCCAAGCGTCTTAATTCCCTTAAGACGTTGCCTCGATTTGCATGAGCCTCTGCAAAATTGGGGTTAATAATAATTGCTTTATCGTAGCTATTTAAAGCTGCATCTAAGATATTTAACTCCTGAAGAGTAATGCCTCGATTTGAGAGCGCTGCTGCAAAATTGGGTCTAATATTAATTGAGTTATCATAACTAATTAAAGCTTCATCTATACGCTTCAATTCCTTTAAGACATTGCCACGATTTGCATGAGCCTCTGCATAATTTGGATTAATTTTGATGGCTGTATCGTAACTAATTAAAGATTCATCTAAACGATTTAATTCTTTTAAGACATTGCCACGATTGTAATAAGCCTCTGTAAATCTGGGATTAATTTTAATGGCTGTGTCGTAACTAACTAAAGCTTCATCAAAACGATTTAATTCTTTTAAGACATTGCCACGATTCGCGTGAGCCTCTGAAAAATAGGGATCAATACTAATAGCTTTGTTGTAACTAATTAAAGCTTCATCTAAGCGCCTCAATTCTTTAAGTGCAATGCCACAATTTGAGTAGGCCTCTGCAAAATTAGGATTAATTTTTAATACCTTTGTTAGTAATTCAATTGCTTGTATATATTGTTTAGTTTGTAAAAATAACGTCCCCAATAGTTGTAGTGCATAAAAATAATTAGGTTGAATTGCTAGTCCCTTCTGATAAATTTCTTGCGCTTCCTTGTATTTTCCTTGCTGATGTAAAGCCAACCCCTGCATAATCATAGACGTAACATGATCGTGCTTGGGGGCAAGTTTCTTAGACTTTGGCAGATTTCTTTTTGGAACACGTGGTAAATGAGGCATTTATAGATTACCTTAGCAATAAGATGGGATTAGCATTTATAAATGGTTTTCTTTTGGTGTTCAACATGCATTCTCAGTTTATATGAAATGAATAGTTATAGTGCTTGTACCTTAATGCACTAAATTACTATAAATATCCGAAAAATAGATCAATCCTCTAGTTCAATTAAGTGAAACTTGGGCGGCTTAACTTAAATATTAAAAAGAGATGCTGACCAACTTGCTTCGTCGGCTTTGAAACCATTGAAATTATATCCAGTGTGTCATTCCTGAATTACATATTCTTTCTCAGCAGAAAGTTCATTTAAGGCTTGACCTTAGATAATACCCGCGGTTCGCAACGTTGCTAAACGTGTTTCTAATTGCATAATTTCTTGATCGGGAAATTACAAGTTCAAAATTGCGCTCTCGTTTCTTAAGATTAAGATTCTGGTGATGAGGGTTTTGGTTAGCGAGTGCCGAGACATTAAGTTCTCAATAAAAAGTCAGCATATGCTAGCTTTAATCCTTCGATTAAATCTACTTTTGGAGACCACCCTATTTTATTTAGTCGAGAAGAATCTATTAACTTCCGCGGGCTGCCGTCTAGCTGGTTTGAATCAAAGCTAATCTTACCTTGATACCCCACAACAGCTCCCACAGTTTTAGATAATTCCGTAATACTAATATCACTACCAAAGCCTACGTTAAGATAGCTTTGCATAGGCGTTGTATGTAAGTCATATAGTGACTTATCTAAATTCATCACTAGAACGGATGCTTCAGCCATATCATCCACAAACAGAAACTCTCGGCGAGGAGTTCCCGTACCCCATATGAGCACATTTGAGGCATTTACCTTCTTGGCTTCATCAAATCTTCGAATAAGCGCAGGAATGACGTGGGAATTTATCGGATGATAATTATCCCCTGGGCCATATAAATTCGTAGGCATTACAGATCGATAATCAACGCCTTGTGATTGGCTGTACTGACGATTGTAACTTTCGCACATCTTGATACCAGCAATTTTAGCAATCCCATAAGGCTCATTTGTTGATTCTAATTTTCCCGTCAGCAAAGCATCTTCACTCATCGGTTGATTGGCCAATTTTGGGTAAATGCAGCTCGATCCTAAAAAAAGCAGCTTTTTAACCCCGCTAACAAATGCTTGGTGAATAACATTATTCTGAACCATTAAATTGTCATAAATAAACTCTGCAGGAAAAGTATTATTTGCATAAATCCCGCCAACCTTTGCTGCGGCTAAATAAACCTGATCGGGAGACTCTAGTTTAAAAAAATCCTGGACTGCTGCTTGATTGGTTAACTCTAACTCATCATGTGTTCTAACTACAATTTTATTAAACCCTATGGAATGGAGTTTGCGAATAATTGCTGACCCTACCATTCCCTGATGGCCCGCCACATAAATCTTTTGATTCAAATCTACTGTCATTCTTTCTACCCTAGTAGTAGCTCATAGTGCGTTAAAGTTTTATTTAATTAATCAATAAAATTCATTTAGATATATTGAAAAATTATTTAAAGCAATCATTAGGATGGTAAGGTAATTTGCATCTATTTGGTTAAGAAGCTTATTCTTACTCTAGAAAATTAACTGGTAAATGTAGTGTCTGGCCCTATAAATGGGTTTTTTTCATTGATCGTACGTGATTTTAATTGCCATCAATCGGTAATCCCCCCATTTTTAACCGAACCCAGAAGTAGAGTTAATTAAGCAACCATGGCCAGTCGCTGTTTCGGGGTAATACCGCCCAATGCCATATTTGGACGTTGATGATTGTATTTATACATCCATCGTGTCGCAAACTCTTGAACTTCATCTACGCTTTGCCAGTAATGCTGCGATAACCACTCATACCTGACAGTACGGTTAAAGCGTTCTACATACGCATTTTGTTGTGGCTTACCT
>Ga0247831_1004754_pt1 | contig 17727 bp, 16 predicted proteins | sample LaCruzMarch2015__9_FD_192406 | JGI IMG/M metagenome (GOLD analysis project Ga0247831, IMG submission 192406) | Freshwater microbial communities from meromictic Lake La Cruz, Castile-La Mancha, Spain - LaCruzMarch2015_1m | ecosystem: Environmental > Aquatic > Freshwater > Lake | place: Spain... | reverse complement strand
AATATATCTCTCTTTCCAACACCATTAAGAAAATCTCGTAATCCTGAAAATATTGATCCGTAAACCATTATATTCATAAGACCGTAACTCGCAAAAGCCCAAATAAAAATGTCCATATTATCTAATTTTTATGTTTGACGTTTTATAAAACCTAGCAGATTGACTGTTCATGTCAGCAAATAATCTCCGGTAATCTTCTATTATTTTATTCTTATTTCTCAATTCATCACTAACGGCAGTTAAGGTCATTTTAACATCATTCAACTCATTTTGTAATTCTTCATTATCACCAGGCACTTCCTTGATAACAAACACTTCTTTTACAATTGGAACTTCCCTAATAACCTCAACTTCCTTAATCTCAACCCTAACACCCCCAGTCTGGACTTCCTTAATAACATCCTTGTAAATTGGCACTTCTCTTATAACCTCCACAATCTTTTCAACCACCCTATCAACAGGAACCTCTACAATCTTTTCCACAATTCTATCAACAGGAACTTCCACAATCTTCTCAACCTCTTTAATCACTTCAATAGGCTTGTTGGAAACATTTGAACCTTCCCCAAGCATACCATACTTTTCAACATAAAATCCAGATTTTAAACATTTTGACGTAAACTCATCAATATCTGAAATTTGATTCTTTTCGCAATATCTTATGATATCAATAAAAAAAACGTCATCGGTGATTATTTGTGTTTTCATTTGCTTTATTTATTTGTTAAAATTTCATTATTATTTTTTATATCATCATACGATGTTATTTTGAAACTTAAATAGGGGTTTGGGTTTTGCAAATCAAAAAACTGATAATCGTCTTTATCAACCGTATAAACCCCATACCCATGGTTAGATATACTCTCACCAAAGTTATTTTGCAGAAAACTTCCAATCATTATTGCAGACTTATCGCCTGGTATATCAAAAATAACCCTCTTGTGTATATCGCCACAAAAAACAATGTCACAACCACTGAAAATATTAGAATCAAACCCATCTTCAATCACATACCCCAAATCTGTCTTTAACCCCTGAATCGCACCATGAAATAAACCTATATTAATAGACCCATCACTCTTCTTTGGGATGTCCGGGGGGATGTTATGCTGCATTAGTGAATACACACACCAATTTACATTCTCATCAGCATACACCCCCCGTTCCTTTAAGTAACTAATTTTTGGATTTTTTATTGAATCTACTATTGGCGTTATTGCATCAAGCCTCTCCATATTTGTTTCCAAAAAATCATGGTTGCCAATTATAATAATTGTCTTGCTAATCTTTCCACATTCTTCAAGAACCCAAACAATAAATTCAACCAACTCTGGGGTCATTTGATTCTTGCTATGCACTAAATCACCTGTGAAAACAATTCTATCTGGTTTTAATTCAGACCATTGGCTAAAAGCATCTCTTAGTATTTCCCTATATGCTTCATGATCCTTGTACAACCGTATATGCAAATCAGAGAAATGAACAATTTTATTTATCATATTATTTTTTAATAAACATAGATAAATAAAATCATTATATCAATATATTACCACACTTTAATTCTACTAAAGAGAATTTATGGTTAAATGTGTTAAACAATCCTCAATACATTCATCAATAGTTTCAAAGCCGAACCAATTTCTTGATTTGATTTCATCAATATTCCAAATATAGTTGTAATAAGTTTTCTCATTTTTTATTCTCATTACTTTTTCAATCTTAACAACATTTGCTGATTTGAAAACTGCTCTCACTTTTTGTTCTAATGTAGGTTTCATTGTGTTTTATATTTTAATTTGTTAATAAACTTTTTGTAAGACTTACCACACTTTAATTCTGCTAAAATATCCAAATAAAGGATCATTATCTGACTTTTTGAATGTTGCAGTTGCAGTAATTTCCTCACCAAGTCCAATAAGACTACCTACATTACCATAGGCCTTCCATTTACCTTCAACATTCTCAATCAATAACTTATATTTAACTGAATGATTATAGGAGTCAACAATGCCTTTGCAGGAAAGAACTCTAAATACACCCTTAAATCTCCCTACAACAACCTCATTTGCAACTAATTCTAATTGTATTCTTCTTTCTGCTAGTACTTTGACAAATTCTATCTGCTTTTCTGAAATTTTACCTGAACTATAGAACTTACTTGCAATCTCTCTAATTTTATTATCATTAACAGATAATGTCTCCTCCAAATTTTCATTAGCAGCCAATATATTTGCTATTTGAATTTGCTTCAACCTTCTCTTACGTTGAATCATTGTTTGTTTGGTAATACCTTGAACATCAAATGTATATTTCATAATGTTGTTGGTGCAATCAAACCCAACATAAATCAAATCTGATGTTTCTTTATCCAAGAAGAATGAACCCCTCTTTATGCTATGATTACAGCAAGAACATTTATTACCCTCTGGATTAAAATTACCCATCCACTCTTTTGGATTATCCAAACCAATCTTGTCAAAATCAACCTCAAACTCGGTTTCTATATCATAACCATCTAAACCATCTGGCACTCTAAATGAAGTATAATAGCCCACATAAGTGAAGTTTTCAGGCTTAATTCCTTGTCCTACATATTTGAATTGGTTGGTGGTTGTCATGTTGTTTTGTTTTTATTTGATTGCAAAGATAAGAACTATATTCTAATAAATCAAACTTCTGTGAAAATATTTCTAACTATATTTCCAAATCAAAAACAATATCAGTAAATTCTTTTGGCACACGGTATTCAACAAACCCCCCATCTTTCTTCAAGTGGCAAACAATGCAACCATATAACTTAATTGCCCCATATTTTGATTGTGAGAGCATTTTAAGTAATAACCTACCATAGAGTGGCAACTGGATATAATAATGTTCCAGGGCTGTGCTATTGTAGTTTTCAAAGGGTTTAAACATCTTCTCTGTGAAGTCATTTGGTTGAAAACTTTTATCCTTATTTGTTTTCCAGTCTGTGATAATAATACCAAAATCAGATTTATCTTTATTGGGTATTAACCACACCTTATCTGGCTGACCAACATATCCAAGTTCGGGGTCGCCAAGAATCATTTCTGTGTCAAGAAGAACCGCACCCCTTTCCTTCATAAGATTTAGATATTCAATGCCTGATTGTATCATTCTCTCTGAAGTAATTTTCTGTGACATATCGCATTCAAAAATTGGTTCTCTAACATCCTTATAATCACCATAAGATTCAATTAACTTCTTTTCCAAAAAATAATGAACTCTTGAACCCAAGTTTGCTGCATAGTTTGCTGAATCACTCCATTCCTTTAAAAAAGCATTTGCCTTCTTTTCATCCCCCTTTGCTTTTCTATAAGCAATCTCCTCACCAGGAAATTCCTTATAAAATTTTTTAATTATTTTTGAAACAGATGGATAATCACTTCTCCCATTCATGTGGTATATATGATCCTCCTCAATAAAAGTTAAATTTATTTCTTTCTGTCTTTCATTAATGATATTCCTAATATCTTTTGCAATTTCTTCCAAATTCATTTTATTTGATTTTAACATAATATTTATCAATCTCCCCCCTCAACTCACAAACATCTTTATCATAAGGAAGTTTGACCATCTTAATTCTATCATATAGTTTGCCACCATTTAACTCATTATACAACTTTAAAGCATCCTTATAAGCATCACCATCCAAACAAATGATAATATCTTTCTCTGCCTTATCATACAACAAGTTAAACAACTTACTGCTAAGATGCTTGCCAAGTAGGGGAATTGGGTTCGGTAAAAATATACTATCAAATACCCCTTCTGTCAAATATATATCCTGTGACCAATCAATTAAATGTTCATTGAAAATAATTTCCTCCTTTGGGGCTGTGGCATTCTTATACTTAATCTTCCTCTTAACCCAACTTCTACCCAAGAAATAATTTAATTGATGATTTGCATCATAAGATGGAATAATCACCCTATATGCAAAATCACCCTTTACAGTATAACCCATGTTATACCTACGTATCATATCATCTGTGATACCCCTACTAATAAGATAATTATATGCTTCATTTCTTGGAATATGAAGTTGGCTTGATTCCTCAAATGTGACAAAACCCTCTGGTAATCTTAACTTGGGGTAGAAAACATCATTAACCTTTAACTCATCAGGTTTAATTAAATCATATAACTTCTTTTGTTTCTTTGTACCAAAAACATCAAATAACTTACCAAGGGGACCATGTGTCTTGTCATTCTCATCACCACAACTCCAACAATGATATAAGTGTTTGGTTAGTGATACCTCAAAATTTCCCTTGTTTTGCCCCTCATCACAAGCAGGGCAATTATATAGATATTGGTGCTTTGATTCATATAATCTAATTGGGTTTCCAATCACATCACTAATCAAATCCAATATTACTTCAATCTCTTTATCTTGATTTTCCATTTCGCAAATATATGTAACAAATTGCGAATTACCAAATGTTTTTCATCTTCATGTATCCAAGAACTGCTGTGTAAGCATCTGTTTGGTCAAAGTTTTCTTTCTTTAATTTATTATTCTTACTATAATGCCACTTAATTTGGGGTTCTTTCTTTGCAACTAATTCCCATATCAAGTTCTTCTTATCCACATTCTTATCGTACCCACCAAATAGGACTTCCTTACCCTTTTCATTCTTATTTGTAAGTTCAGGATAAGCAAACTTTCTTGCATTATATGTTGATATAAACTCTGGAATAATATTCAATACATCAAAAACTTCTTTGCAAACCAATGTGTTGAACCTCATTAGAATCCCAACTGTATTTACATTGTTGGAAGTTAATAATGGTTCTTCAATTATTACCTTTGTGATTCCTATATTTTTATATTCTTCCAATTTTATCTTGAAAAGATTTGATTTAATGATTAACTCTTCAATCTTGCTGCTCATTTCTGATTTTGGAATAGGTGACAAATGTGTCAACTCCAATAAGTGTTCAGAGTTGGTGTCAAATAAAGCAATACCAATTGTCTTAGTTGAAACATCCAAACCCAAAACTTTAGGTGAATTAATATCTATTTTATTCATTGTTAAAAATCCAAACTTATATTATATTGCTGAGACCCCTGTCTTAAAGTAGGTGAACTTAACTTGGATATAACCATAAGTTCTTTGTTGGTATTGTAAAGTCCAATTTCAGTAATGTACTTATTACCACTAGGTGAATAAGTTGGATTTGTGGATGTCAAGAATTGTGTGTTAACCAAATTTATAGCATATCTCATATCATATATGGTTGCAACAATCCCTGTTTGAATATTCCCATAGAAAAAATACTCATCACCAAAATTTAATTTATTTGGCTCATTTATTTCTGGCAAATCAATAAATTGATTTAAATCATATGTTGTACCCCCAGTATAATTTGATTCAGAAATAACAAATGTTGTCTTTGTTAATCCTGATTTTGGGATGTACCCATTTACCTTTGTGGATGCTATTTGGCTTGTAAAATCAATTAACTTCCAACCATTTGGTGTTGGTAATGAACCTGTATCTGTTCTTTGTGCTAAAATCTTAATTTGATTTGCTGAAAATCCTGATAAACTTCCATTTGCAAATAAGAAAGGAAATTCATCCCCAAACTTAACTGCAACATTTTGTGCTGTTATTGTACACCCTGTGTCTGGACCAACCATCTTCTGGTAATAATTACAATGTAATGAATTGGTATAACCTGTTGAATCTAATCTATATGTGACCCATAAGGTCTTGCTATCCCCAGTCAAAACACCAATGTCATCAGATGTATCTGTATCAAATATATTTGGATTTATGAGACTAACTTCTGGTGCAGGTAATGTCCAGTTTCTATTTGACTTATATGATAAGGCTGCAACAATCTCATCATCATCAATAACCACAATTTGATTATCTGGAAAAACCCTTCCAACTCTATTTAACTTACCATTAACATTTTTATTATTATCCCATAGATTGAAGAACCTAATTCCTGGTTGATTCATATCCACATTCTTGGTTGACTTTATGAAATATGGAATACATATACCAGTTTCACTTGGTGGATCCACATAGAAGGTTTGTCCAATGGTTGCACCTGATGATTTATGCCACATTAATGTTGGAATATTTAGTTTAAAATTCCTTGCACTATCTTCCTCTGTTGTGGGATCTGCTGGGTCATAAGGATTCATAGCAAACTTTTCCCCATATACATTATCTATGGATTGATTTGTATAATGAATAATAGCAATTGCCTTTTGCTCACTTGATTGAACAACAATCTTATTTAATTTTGAATCATAATAATAAACCAATCCATCAACATCATCTATTGTCTGACCAGAAGTGGAATAAAGATATTCTTTTGTTCCAAGATATGATTGAGAACCATATTTTGTATTATCCTCATATGTACTTGAATTAACCCCCGCCACAGTCTGTGACCAAGGTATATTCATATTCCATACCCTTGTATCAACTGTCGCTGATGAATCACATATAGTCTCATAATTAAAAACATCATTTGACCAATTTGGGCTTGGGGTTATACTATCATATAATGCTGTCATCCCTGATGGATATATAACACATCTTGCCAATTCACCACCACTTGTTTTTGCAGAATACACTGGAAGATTTCTATCCAACCCAATGGTGTAACTTCCACTTGCACCTGATGTGGATGTTTCAATTTTATATATAAGGTTGGGGAATGCATTTCTTATTCTTCCACAATCACCAATTCCATCATATATTACAGAAACAAAATCCCCCACCTTTGGAACACCCACTGTTGATGAACAACTATTTGCTGACAAAACCAAACTTGTTTGTCCTGTGATTGTTGGCATACTTGCAACATAATTTGATGAAACTGTATATGCTGAACTTGTTTGTGCTGACCATCCTGTTGCCCCACTTACAAATAAACCCTTATCTGATGCTAAATTATAAAACTCTTGAACAACTGATTCATTAAATGGAATTCCATAAGTTGTACCAGTTGTCCCAGCCAAATAATATGGATATTTTACATTTTGTTTATTTACATTTAAATTTGAACTATCATTATGTTCACAGAAAGCAGGCATTAATATATTATTTGATGCAATAGTTGTTGGGCTTGAATAATCCACCTCTGAATCCCCTACTTGAAAATATGATATATTGAATTGCCCTTCTGATATTGCTTTCCTTCCAACATCAGTTATCCTTGTATTCAATAATCCTGACGTATTCTTTAATATGTAACCCATTATTCTTTTATATATAATTATCTAATATGTGAATTTATTCCAGCATTACTATCAGAATTATATATCAGTTCACAACATTTACATGTATTTATTGCTGCTGACATAATCCTTATTAAGTTTTTTTGTTCAATTTTAGTTGAACATCCATTTGACCCTGTTTCAAGTTCAAGGTTAGTTATCACAGATGTTGTAATGCCTGTCAATGTATCCCCACTCACCAGAGTTGTTAAATAGGTAATTCCTGAATAATTTGTTATATCAAGATATGGTGAACAATATGGTCTTGCAATAGATGTTGTTGATGTATTTGTATTTCCTGTTAATAATGTGTCATTCTTATAAATAGATAAAGTATTTAATGTACTTGCTGTGCCAGGCTCTGAAACCCTTGTCTCCAAATTTGCATTCAAACCAATTGTCAACACATCCCCAGTTTTAAGTGGGGGTTCTATGTTTAATTTCCAAGTTGTTTGGACTGTATCATTGGATATATTTGTCTGTGATATATTCTCAAGATTTAACCCATATTGATTTGCCAAACCATTAAACCCAATAGAGAAGGTTTTTGATGTTGTTATTGCTGTATTTGCTGAAACAATGATATTATAATCTCCACCACACAAATTGCTAAATATTGGATTTGGTGTATAAGTCACCCCATTGTTTATGGAATACAAATATGGTTTTGTTTGCCCCTTGGCATTGGCCACAATGATACCATCACAGTTTGATGAGCAAGTATTGTTTGTTATGGTTGCATTCAATACAAGGGGTGTATATGCTCCACAAGAGCCTGATGTGACAATCACTTCATTCTTGGGAACTCTTCCAAGTAATTTCCAGTTTGATGTTGGAAAATCTGTTTCTGTTTGACTTCTTAATGCTGAATTTGTTATTCCTGTCCAATTAACAACTTCCCAATAGGTATTCCCTGAATTCCATTGCATATTCATTGTATGGGCAGAGTTAACCCAATATGGTTTGCCATTTGTTGTTCCACTATGAACAAAGTTATATGGACCCAATTCATCATTCTCAAAGAAAACACTCAAACATAAATCACTAACTACCATAATTATTCTTTTATTAATCTAACTGGATAAAATCCATCATAACTTGATGTAAAGTTTGTTCCATAAAAAACATTTTCTGAATCATAAGAGAATGATATAATATATTTTCTTTCACCGCTTAATGGGTAATCTGTACTTGTCCAATAATTCCCCTTTTGATTAATATTTTTAAAACTATTTTGAAAAAATCCAGGTGCTTTTGCATTATAATTAAATTTATTTTCAGCACCAATATTTGGGCTATCCCAACCTGATTTTGATTTCAATGATCCATAAATAGGTACTTGATTAAATAAGGTATCATAATCTGATTTTGTTGGAATTCTATAACCAGTTGGCGCTAAATTCCTTGCATCTGTTATTGCAGCATAATTGTAAAGATACCCATTTAGTTGCCAAGATTCTCCAAAATCATAAGATGTATATGCTGGTTTACCTTTATATTTTATGAAGTCATCAAAATTAGCAATATATTGAAGTTCTTGCCCATTTCTAAATTTATTTACTTTTAAACTACTTGAGTCCCAATATTGACTACCAATTTTAACATCTCCACAATTTGTACTTCCAGTTATTAAACCATTTTCACTAACAGAATAACAAACATTATTATATTTAATTCTCAATCTAGTATCCCCTGTCCAATTATTTACATTTGTACCATTTTGACAATTTGTATCACCATTTGGAATTCTATATAATGTGATATCTTTTTTAATTTCTGAACCCCTAGCATAAACAATTAAAGGTTGTGTTGACCCTGTACACATAATATCACAATTTGTTGCAGGATTACCAAGTAGAGATTGCTCAACAATAAACCTTGTACAATAAGTTGGAGATGTTTCATATCCAACATCAACTATAAGGTTCACAACTTCATTTGCTGTATCAACAACTTTTATACTATATTCTTTTGGTTGAAGGTTAAAAATAGAATCTCTAACAACTAATGAATTATCAACGAATATTTTATAAGGAGGTAAACCCCCTATAATATTTAGGAATATAACACCATCTTTTTTATTTATCCCACTAGCTTTTTTAACTCTATTTAAAGTAGCATTAAGAGGATATATTGTTGTAATTTCCTTACATGGTATTGTTGACATATTTTTAACTTAAATTTAATGATACAAGACATGCCTGACAATCAACAAATGATGATGATGCGTAAGATGCAAAATAATTTCCTGTATATGTTATTGGATTCACATTTGTTGGGGGAATGTATGTATTTGAATACACCCCAAGATATAACCAACAATTATCATCAATATCTTTTATAACTGAATTAACAGATAAAGATGACTGGTAACTCTGTGTTTGTATTATTAATGATGGATTTACATTTAACCCTATTGGTAAACAACTTTGGAATACATATACCATACCACTTGATGGAGTTGGTGTTGGTGTTGGTGTTAATGTTTGTGTTACACTTGGTGTTATAGTTGCTGTTGGTGTTGGTGTTGGTGTTATTAAACATGTTGAACAATCTGCACTAACTGCAAGAATTTCATCAAGATATATATTTGGACTATTAATAGTTGTACTATTACTTGTATATTCAAAACATCTTTGCTCACCATTTACAACTGCTCTTATTGATTCACCTATAACCACTGGGACATTTGAAAAAATTAAACTCTGGTATGCATAATACTCAATACCTGTTGAACATTCTGTTAGAACTCTTGTTCCATCAAAAGAGAATGTATTGGAAAGAACATTATATGTTACATCCCCTGATATGATAATATTATTTGTTGGAGTTACTGTGGGTGTCGGTGATGGGGTAACACTTGGATAAGTATAGGTATAAGCTGACATACCCACATTAACCGATAAGTTTCCTGTCATAGATGGGGTTGGTGTAACAGTTGGTGTTGTTGTTATTGTTGGAGTTATAGTTGGTGTTGGTGTTGCAGTTGGGGATAAATCACAATTAAAATATGCAGAGAAATCAATTACTTCACATGATACTGAACTAGGTGTTGGGGTTGGACAAGCCCCACTAAAAACAATTCCATTATATAAATCAGGATATGATTCTGTGTAGCAAGGGGATTTGCCAAATAATATGCAATCACCACCCAAAGAATTGCTCAAACACCATTGTGAATCATTTGTATTAAAATATATAAAACCACCTGTTTCTCCTGTATAATAAATATAGCCATCATATAAAACATTTGCAATTGAATAATTGCCAACATTTGACCCCAAAACACCATATTGTGTTGACACACAAAAACTTTGAATGGCATCACCTGGAACAACCTCTGGCTCAAAGGGGATTTGAAATGCCTCAATTATATTAGGACAATCTTCTTGCTCAACAAATAATGTCCCATTTGAATCAAACACATCACCTGTTTCATCATATTCAATAACACTTGCAAAACCATTGAAATGAATCCCATCTATCTTAAACACATCCCCAACGTTTGAATTCTGGGACATCAAATCAAATCTAAACTTATAATCACTTCCACAATCCTTGAATAAAGTTAAACCCATATTAAATTATATATTTGCAACACTTGTTATTATTCTATTATTATTATCAACAACCTTAATAATATATTGAAGACCATTATCCATTGGTTTTGGCAAATCAAAAGAATATGTGGTTCCAGAAATGGTATTAATATAAATGCAATTATTCACATCTGATTGACAAATATAAATATCAAACGGACTTTGCCCAGTTATGCCAAAAATGTTAACAGATACATTGGTCATATAAAATATTCTTTAAACTATAAATATTACATTATACATAATATCCAAAGAAAAATATAAATTAAAATTAATAATTTTATATACCAAAACATTGATTTATATGAAAATTACATTATTTTACAAATAAAAAATGAAAGAAAAGCTATTATTCATAACCCCCCATTTATCAACCGGAGGTTTGCCCCAATATCTTCTCAAACAAATTGAAGAATTTCTCCCATTATATAATATTGATGTTATTGAAATATCCAACGTAAGCAATGATTATGTTGTACAAAAGAATAAGATTCAAGAACTTATAAACATTATTACGCTTGGGGATGATAAATCTGAAATATTAAAATACATAAACATCATCAAACCTGACATCATTCATTTTCAAGAAATCCCCCAATTCAATTTGCCAGATGATGTTGTTTCCAAGATATTTGAACGTGAACAAGGATATAAAATATTTGTCACAACACATGGATCATGGACAAATCCTGATGAGATAAAATACCATCCAGATAAATATATCCTGGTATCAGAGTGGAGCAAAAAGCAATTCATCAAAACAGGAATTCCATTAACTGTATGGGAATACCCCATTGGAAAGAAAATACCAAAGAAAAAGCAAAAACAAGAACTCCTTGGATTTGATCCCGCTTATAAACATGTCTTGCATGTTGGATTATTCACCCAGGGGAAAAACCAAAAGGAAATCATTGAGGTTGCCAAATTATGCCAAGATGAGAAAATAATGTTTCATTTTGTTGGGAATATGGCCATTAATTTCTCTGAATATTGGAAACCATTATTGGAAGATTTGCCAAAAAATTGTATTATACATGGGGAACAAGATAACCCATTGGATTATTATGAAGCATCTGATTTGTTTTATTTCCCCTCATTATATGAATTAAACCCATTATCATTAAAGGAAGCCTTATCCTTTGACCTTAAAATTATAACAAAAGACTTGCATACTTATGAAAGTTATTATGACCAGAAGGCAATTTATTCAACAGATGATCCACAAGAAAATAAGAAATTATTAATCAATCTATTGAATGAAAGCAAAAAAAGAAATGAAGATGAAATAACCATTGTATTGGCTCACACAAATACATTATATAGAAAAAACATGCTTAAAAGATGTTTGGCAACCATCAACACAGAAATCATATTATCATGCAATAATCCAGTGGATGAAGAAACCCAATCATTATGCGATTATGTCTTATATTCAAAAGATAATCAATTATTGGATAAAGATGAATTCAACCAACATAATGTCATATTTGAATATTGGAAGATAAATGCAAAAGGGGAAAAGATAATTGAAATACCACCATTTGAACATAGCTTTGCCGTTTATAATTTAATAAAGCAGGGGGTTAACTTTGCGGATAAATTAAACAAAAAGAAAATTCATATTGTGAATTATGATACATTAATATATTCTGATGCATTGAATGATACATATGAAAAATTAAAATCACATGATTTAGTATTATATTATAATAACAATGAAGATAGAAATAATGGATATAGAACCAATTTATTTTCTGGCAACATAACCCCATTATTGGATTTATTTAACTTTTATGAAACAAAATCAACATTTTTTGTTAATTTTAAAATGTTTGAGTTAAAAATGCATGATTTAATTTTAACCAAAGATTTTAAAATCCTTGAACAAAAATTGCCAAATAATTTATTAATTGATTTGGAGGGGGTTCATAATCAATATAGAAGTTTTGACATATATGAATTAGAAACAATTGATGATAAACCAAATATCAATATCCATTTTGTTGATGGACCATTTGTTGAAATAACCGGAGGCCCAAATATAAGATATGAAATAACCTTCAAAAATAAGAAAACAAATCAAATTGCATACAAATCAAATATTGGAAGAAATAATTGGGCAAAATCATCCATAAAATATTTTGTTGATTGGGAAATCACCATCAGCAGCCCAAAAGGGAAACATATCTTCAATATGGATTTAACCAACAAAAGGGTTTATATCGCCCTTGATTCAAAATCCCTTGGTGATTCCGTTGCATGGATGCCTTACCTTGATGAATTTTCAAAAAAACATCATTGCAAGGTCATTGCATCAACCTTCTGGAATAACTTCTTTGAAAAAACATACCCAAACATTGAATTCATTAAACCTGGCCAAATTGCCAATAACATTTATGCAAAATATGTTCTTGGTTGGTTCTATAATAATGAAATGGAACCAATGCTACCAAATGCAATTCCATTGCAAATGACAGCAACAAATATCCTGGGTCTTGAATTTAGTGAAATAAAGCCCACCATTGACTTCACACCAACCAAGAGACCCATAAAGGAGAAATACATAACCATTGCAACACACTCAACGGCAGCCCTCAAATTTTGGCTTTATCCAAATGGTTGGCACGAACTTGCAAAACATTTTATTAAAAAAGGCTATAAGGTCATTAATATCTCAAAAGAAGGAAATGATATCAAGAATGTGGACATACCAAATAATTATGACATCAATAATATTATGAATTATATTCACCATTCTGAAATATTCATTGGTCTTGCAAGTGGTTTGAGTTGGTTAAGTTGGGGAATTAACAAACATGTGGTCATGATTGGAAACTTCTCTGACATTAATCATGAATTTACCACAAATACCACAAGAATATATAACCATAACGTATGCAACTCCTGTTGGTCAAACCCAAACTTTAAATTTGATAAGGGAGATTGGAACTGGTGTCCAATACATAAAGGAACATCCAGACAACATGAATGCCAAAAAGAAATCACAACAAATGATGTTATAACAAAACTACCACCTAAATTTCAATAATTCAATAAGGATTGTATTTGTTAATTATTATGAACCGCCTAATTACTAATTATAATTGGGTTTATAGATTACAAATCCAATCCTTACCACAATTTATATCCTTATGTGATTTTAATTTTTGAATAATTTCGTTGTCAACCAAATCTGGATGAACCCACCAATCTTCAAAGGGGGATTTATCATCTACTGAAACATTTGACACAACTAATTGATAACCAAACATTTCCAAATATTTTCTGCTTTTATCTCTAATTGTTTTATCCACATCACAATACCAATCATGTTCAAATGTTATTGTTGCAAATCTATATTTGTTAAATGGAATGGATAATAATGCTTCAAATGTGTTTTTTGCAGGTTCACAATCTAATTGAAGATAATCCCAATCTGTTCCCCAATTTCTACTATCTAATAATTCCAAATAATTTGCTTTAGTTGCATCCAAACAAAAACACTCATTATTTCTTTTACTATTAAAAATATCAACTAAACATTGATTAATCTCCAATGATATTCCTTTCCAATTAAATTTATTTTCCAATAAATAAGTATTAGAATGTTCTAATGGTTTATTAGAACCTATTTCTAAATATTTACCACCAATTTTACCATTTGTAGCCATTAAAATAAATAAATCTTGAAAAACCTCGGAATAATTACTTTTAAAATTATCAATCCCTTCAAATTCATACCTTAATTTATCACCAATTTTATAATATATGGGTTTTACCATATTGTTAGATCCATAAATAAAATTAATATTATTTTTAATAACTTGATTATATTTTTCATTAATATCCACTTCATTTAATTCTAATAATAGTTTAATACACTCATCTTCTCTACCCATCCACCAAGAAACCACACTTTTCTCAAACAAAAATCCATTTTTACCAAAATATTCAACATCCACAAGTGATTCAATTTCATTATTAGAAAATAATAAACCAATTTCAGCCATTGTATAACTTTCTTGCCATTCTTTATTCATTTCATATAATCTACTTAATAAAAAATATGCTTCTGGTCTATTTGGTAACACAGATATGGCATGTAAATACATTCCTTTTGATGAATATGTTCTATTTTCTTGTTTTTCCAAAATCAAACCAATTTTCAATAAACATCTATAAATTAATAAATCATCTTCACTACACTCAGTTACTCTTAAATAAAAAGAAACTGCAGCAGAATATTGATTTTGATTGTAATACCATTCTGCTAAATTAAATGCAGATAAATCATTATATGGTGTTTTTATAAAATCATTCAATTCCTTCATATACAAATTTTAAAAAATATTCTTTAGGTACTTCCAATAAAAAAGCAGCATTATCATTAAAACCAAATGTAATTAATATTTTGTTTTGATATTCAGCCAACCCACAACAAAATTCTATCATACCTGTCATAAAATTAAAATCATCTGTTTTTTTAATGATATTCCACTTATCATCAAATACTATTACTCTATGAGTATATCTAGCATCTTTATTATTTTGCAAATTGAACCAAAAATTAGTTTCATGTATTATACAAATTCTATGATCCCCTATTTTAATTACCTGTGAACCACCTCTCATGTCTTTTGTTGAAGAAATAACACTCTCACCTAATAACACTTGTTCAGTTTCTCCATTTATATTAACTTTAACTACCTCCACAGGATTGCACCACTTTACATAATGAAATGGCATATCTAATACTGGCATCCAATTTTTTTCACAATAACTAAATTTATTAAATGGAGTTGGTATTCTAAATCTACTTACTTCTTGATTATTAATTATTTTTGAAAGTTCCATCCGACCTTCACCATTTGTTGTTGTATCTCTTCTAACACCTGATAAATAAATTTCATCTTCCCAATCCACCAATCTTGCATCTTCCAAACCAACAAATACCCATAAAGGTTTTATATCAAATATTGATGTATCTACTTTAGATAAATTAATTATTTTATTATCTTTCCACTCACCCAAATAATTAATACTTCTTAATGTAGCATCATTTTCAGGATGTAAATAACATAAAGGACCATATCTACTCTCAAACTTACCATTTGTGTGATATAATGTATATTGAGAATTCCTAACATTAATTAATATTTTACCATCTTTAACTAATATTGATGGATTAAATAAACTAACTTTATTCTCACTTTCAAAAAATAATGGAAAAAGAGTACCACCATTTTCTAACACTTTATTTACAATATTTTTTATCATAATGTAATTATAACCATTTTTTAATAAAAACAAATACCTAAATTTCAATAAGAGGTTCTGGCTCTTCTGGAATTGAACTTGATGATGGTGTTATAGTAGGTGTTATTGTTGGTGTAGGTGTTATAGTCTCACTTGGGGTCATTGTAGGTGTTTCTGATGGTGTTGGTGTAACACTCCCAGTTGGTGATGGCACATTCCATGGTGGAGGCAAATTCAAGATTGGGGGATTTATCTGATTCTCAATCTGTGTTATTAATGAGTTCTGTAAAGAATCCATATCCATATTCTGCGTCAACCAAAGAATAACCTTATCCTCTGTTAACTCATTAAAAGGTGTAAATGCTTCCACAGGTGCAGGTAAACTAACCGTTCCATAAGAATAACTTGTATGCCCACTAGCATTACACGTATATCCCCAATGTATGGTCTTAACAACCTTATCATACCCCTCTTCGTGGGGCAAACAATCCAACAAATAAATTGACCAAATATATTCCATAGTTTTTTATTTTATAATTTATTATTAATATCTAATTTAAGTTTTTCTATTTCCATAGATAACTCTTTTACTGAATTTACTAAATACCAAACTATTGAATCAGTACTAACAGATAAAACACCATTACTATTTTCTTTAACAACTTCAGGAAATATTTGTTGAAACTCTTGTGCAATTACTCCAATTTGTAACCCTTTTTTATCTATTATTGCATTTTTAAATAAATCAGATACTTCATCAATATTTCTATACTCAAAGTTTCTAACTTGTATTTTTTTTATTTTATTTAATCCATCATTAAAATCATTTATATTCTTTTTTAACCTTTCATCAGATGTTGTTGTCCATGTTGTAATATTTTCACCATTATAAGCCCCAAATTTTCCACCAATAAATGCAGTATCATTTCCTTTACCTGTTAAACTATTTCCTATTATAATTTGATTTGTAGAGTTATTAGATGAAGTATTAGCACTATATCCTATACCTATATTATCTGAACCAGTAGTAATTGTAAATAATGCTTGACTACCTAATGCTGTGTTATAATTTGCTGAAGTCATTGATTCTAAAGCTGATTCGCCTATGGATGTATTATGAGAACCAATAGTATTATGATACATTGATGCTTGTCCAACAGCAGTGTTAAATTGACCTGAAGTGTTAGTTGTTAACGAATTTGAACCTATAGCAGTGTTATATAACCCATTTTTGTTATATCTTAAAGAATTTGCACCAATAGCAACATTATAATTTGCTGTTGTAACTGATGCTAAAGCATTTAACCCTACCATAGTATTATCAGAAGAACTACTATTTCCTTTACCTACTTTAATACCATTTACTATTATATCTCCTGTTATGTTGGCTGTCCCTGATACATCAAGAGCATATGCTGGATTAATATTGTTTATACCAATCTTCTCTGACACAGTTAATCTACCTCGTGTTTCTGGTGCTGATGTGTAACCAATTCCAACACCAGTACTTATGGTCATATTTGGTTCTCTAAAAACAATCTCTACATCATTTTCTAGTCCAGGGCGTGTTGCAAAAAACTCAAGTTGCCCTGTACTAAAATTATT
>Ga0247831_1004741_pt1 | contig 17762 bp, 15 predicted proteins | sample LaCruzMarch2015__9_FD_192406 | JGI IMG/M metagenome (GOLD analysis project Ga0247831, IMG submission 192406) | Freshwater microbial communities from meromictic Lake La Cruz, Castile-La Mancha, Spain - LaCruzMarch2015_1m | ecosystem: Environmental > Aquatic > Freshwater > Lake | place: Spain... | reverse complement strand
TGATAAATGGCAAACATAAAATAAAAGAAAGGTAAACAATCCTTTTAAAAGTAATGCTTCTATTCATTGAGATCTATTTTTTGCGAATTCAAAATCTAATTCCTCTAAATTAATTTTATTTTACTTACTTTCGGTCGATTTTCATTTTAAATGTTCATAAATACCTCGTTTTATGTCAAATTCATACCAAATTAGATTTTCCAGTGGCATTAATGAAGTCCGCAATATGGGAACTGATGATTTAAGATCTAAATTTTTAGTATCTAATTTGTTTCAACCTGATCATATAGAATTAGTTTATTCCCTTCAAGATCGCTTTATTTTAGCAGGGGTAATGCCGGTGAAATCAAAGCTTGAATTATTGCCTTTCGAGGAAATAACTAAAGCTGATTTCTTTTTGGAAAGAAGGGAATTGGGTATCATAAATGTAGGTGGCAAGGGTACGGTTGAAGTGGATGGCGCAAAGCATGAATTGGGTAAAAAGGATGCGCTATACATTGGAAGAGGAAAGCAGCATATTGTTTTTTCGTCTGAAAACGAAGCTGATCCTGCCATGTTTTATCTTAATTCAGTGTTGGCTCACGCTGTTTATCCAGATGTATTTATACCTATAAAAGAAGTGGTTCCCGCTGAAATGGGTGAATTTGAAACGGCTAACCGTAGAAATATTTATAAGATCATTGTAAAGGAAAGATTGCAAACATGCCAATTGGTTATGGGATTGACCGACCTTCTCTCTCCAAGTATCTGGAATACCTTTCCTCCTCATACCCACATTAGAAGAAATGAGGTCTATTTCTATTTTGATATTCCTAAAGATCAGATTCTTATTCATTTAATGGGAGAGCCTGATCATACCCGACATTTGATTTGCCATAATCATGAAGCTGTTATTTCACCAGAATGGTCTATCCACTCTGGCGTAGGTACTGCCGCTTATTCATTTATCTGGGGTATGGGGGGTGAGAATCTGGAATATAGTGATATGGATAAAGTTAATCCAATGGACCTTAAATAATTATATATGTTGCCAATTTTTAATTTAACAGGTAAAGTGGCCTTAGTGACAGGCTGTAAAAGGGGTATTGGATTTGCTATTGCGGAAGGTCTCGCAGCTGCCGGTGCTGATATTATAGGTGTCTCTGCTACCTTAGAACTGCAGCAATCCGATATTGAAAAATCGGTTATTGCTTTAGGTAGAAAATTTTATGCCTACCAATGTGATTTTGCTGACCGGTCCCAACTTTATACTTTCCTGGAAATAATAACCAAAGAACATAAGGTCATTGATATTCTTGTCAATAATGCGGGTACTATTTTGAGAAACCCTGCCGTAGATCATTCTGATGAATATTGGGACTCAGTGTTAGAAATAAACTTATCTGCACAGTTTATTTTAAGTAGAGCCTTAGGAGCTAAAATGATTGAAAACGGGCAAGGTAAAATAATTTTTATAGCCTCCTTATTGTCTTTTCAAGGGGGTATTAATGTGCCTGGTTATGCGGCAGCAAAAGGGGGCATCGCCTCTTTAACCAAAGCTTTGGCCAATGAATGGGCAAGCAAAGGGGTGAATGTAAATGCTATTGCGCCTGGCTATATTGAAACAGATAATACCTATGCCCTGAGAAATGATCCAGATAGAAGTACCTCTATCTTACAACGGATTCCCGCAAATCGGTGGGGTAAACCATCCGATTTTGCAGGACCAGCTATATTTTTAGCTTCTGATGCAGCGAATTATGTTCACGGTACTATTTTAACCGTCGATGGTGGCTGGATGGGACGTTAATTTTATATATTAAAATCTCATCTGTAAACCAGCTAGAAAATTGATGCCAAAATTTTCATAATATTGCCACCTTTGGCGTTTATTATTTAAAAGATTGTTGAGCTGGATAAATGCTTCCATTTGTTTCGTTATGCTGTAACGACCACCTAAATTAACTTCAATGAGTGGATCTAAATTCAATGGGCCTTCTGAACCAAGATAAGGAACTCCATTTTCGGAGTTCACATCGAGGTTTAGTTTTATTTTGTTTTTAGTATAACCTACCCCGACCATAGCGGTAAATGAAGGCAAATGCCAGGCTTTTAACTCTGTATTTAGTTGGTAAATTCTTTGTTTTATAGCCGCTCTAATATTTATTCCCTCTTGTAGCTGGTACATAATTTCTCCACCAAAGGATAGAATTCTGGCGGTATCGTACACCACATTAAATTTTGGAATACTATCTCTATTGGTTAAATATAATGCCAGATTATCAACTGATCTGTGACTTCCCTCAATCCTAAAGGAGATACCTCCAGTTTGACCTTTTATTCCGGCATATATGTCCGTATTATTAGCATTCTCAATCGATATATTATTTACAATGAAAGGATTTTCAGTGGCTAAAAGTCTGAAGTTTTGTTTTTCAATAACCCCTTTTACCCCTAAAAAGATGGATAATTTGTCGGCCATTATTTGAAAGTCCGTCTCTACATTCGGAAGAACTACGGTCTGTCCATTATTTAATCCAAGTTTTGCCCCTACATTAATTTTAAATTTATCAGAATGAAAAGAGTAGGACGGGGCTATGAAAAATTGATTTAATCTTTGTGCCGTGTCCTTTTCAAAGGTATATTTTGTAAGGTCACTTAATAATCCTACGGATAGCACATTAGATTCTGAAAGATTATAAGCCAAATTAAATTGTGCTGCTAGTACATTTTCCTTGTTTTTCAGATTATCGCCAAAAGAATAGGTAGCCAAATCGGCACGATAATCAAATTTACCAACGGTTGGTAAATGATTGTAAAATGAAATTTTCCCTCCAAAATCCTGAAATTGACGTCTTACATCGGCTGGCAAAAAGGTTGATGTTTTATTTTTTTCAATGTTATATTGATTATAACCATAAAAATATCTGTTCTGTTGGGCGTAATTAAAATCTCCAGAAATAGTATAACCAGCTTTTGTAAAGACCTCTGCTTTTACAATACCCAAAGATTGAGAATACCTTTGGTTCTCTAAAGATTTTTGATTATTCATACCACGATGCTCTACATCTATACTTACCATAGATTGTGGATTTGGCGACAAAGCATAATGACCTATAAGCGCTCTGTTCAAGGGTAATCCAAGACCCAGAGACAAAAATCCAGGGTAATTTTCAGGATTTTCCTCACTGATCATCTTTAAAGGCTTAAGATTAGGGGTTATATAAGAAACCTCGAAAGGACGAAGTAGTAGGTTGTATTTCTGTTTTCTACCACTTGTATCAGAAGGTAGGAAACTGGCATTTAATTCAAAACGAGGTGTTTCAGGAATATCAGCCTTATAATCTTTTATGACTTCCATTTGTTCTTTGCCTTGTGCAGAAACAAAATGACAGGTAAAAAGTATCATTGAAAAAACAAGGAATATTTTCATAGAATTATTTATTTGTGTTTGCTTCAATTTTGCGTAAAGTTTCTTTTCTGGCATTTATTTCATTGGAAATGCCATCTTCCTGAGCAAAATCAGCCTCAAGTTGATCCAATACAATCTTTGCCTTTATATATTTTTTGATCTCAATTTGAGTATCCACATAAACTAAACCACATTTTGCCGCCCAATAGGCGTTGGTGTACTCCTGAAATCCGGCCATACTAAATTGTTCGGCTCTTGCAATATCTTTCAGGGACAAATAATATTGACTTATCAGGTAGTTTGCTTCGTCTTTTTGTGCAGCATCAGGTTGCTTGCTCACTTGCTCTAAAGCACTTATACCCTGATTAAATTCTTTTAACTCTAATAATAATTTGCCTACATAGTAATTAGCCTCGGTTTTCTCATATTGAGAAATCACTGGGTTTCGTTGAATCTTATCAGCGTATTCCATTAAAATACTTCGGTCCTTTAATTGATAAGCGCAAACAATAATTTGAACCTGAGCCTCAATCTTTTTATCTTCCTCAGTAGCCCTGGTTTCCATCAATCTAAAGTTAGCTAATGCTTTAGTATAGTTTTTAAGATTTAAATAGGTGAGGGATGCTTTTTCTAATGCTCGCTCAGAAAAAGAATTAGGATGGAGGGCTACCGTCGCTTCATAATCCTGTGCTGCATTGGTGTAATTTTGAATTTTAATGTATGATTCAGCTCTGAAGAAGAAGGCCTTGGCTCTATTTGTTCCGGATGGGAATTGTTTCAAATAATTTGTGTACCCTTCTACCGCACCTCTGTAATCCTGGTTTTCAAAACGGATGTCTGCTGATCTGATAGCAATCGTTTCTCTCTCATTTGCATTTACCTCATAGCCTGGTATGCTTGCTTTAAACGCTATAAATTCATCAGGTTTATTGAGTTTATTTAAATAAACTTCTTCTAATCCACTAAGCGCTAAATCTTTATCCGATGAATCACAATTGAAACTAAATACTTTTTTAAAGTTTTTTATGGATTCAGTAAAGTTATCCAGATTGTAATAACTGGTTCCTAATCCATTAAATGCTTCACAAATTTTTTCAGAAGTGGTATTATATTGGCTTACTAATCGTTCGTAAGCCTTTATAGCCTGTTGCGTTTGATTTATTTCCTGACTAATTTGGCCTATAAGCAATAAAGCATCATCTGCAAGGCCAGATTTAGGATATTTATTCACTAAACTCTCCAAAAGGGTAATCTCACCGAGCGTATTTCCTTTAAATCCCTCAATAATTGCTTTTTGATACATGGCGTAATCAATAGCTGGATAATTTTTTTGAATGATTTCATTGTAGTACCTACTTGCCTTTTCAAAATTTCTGGAAACTAAAAATACGTTGGCAAGTTGAAGGGTTGCATCACCTAATATACGTTGATTGATTTCAGGTCTGGTGTAATTCTTTTTATTATTGTCAAACGCATCAACTACTTTTTGGAAATAGGAAGAGGCATTGTCCATTTTTTCACTTCTCAGAAAATTATATCCTTGTAAATAGTTGGCAGAAACAATAGAAGTTTCTTCAGGTAATTTTGTGTCTGCTTTGGAAAAATATCTGGTTAAATAATTTATACTTTCAGCATATTTCTTTTCTCTATTGGAAACGTCAGCTAACCAATATAAGGAAATAGCCTCCAAGTTTGGTTTAACAGGAGTTTCCAATGATTTTAACAAATAGGATTGAGCCTGTTTATAATCTTTTTTTTGATGATATTGAATACCTAAATTTAAATTAATTGTTTGGTTTGCCTCATTTAGCTCTTTCCCACCATTCTTTTTTTGCATTTCCACAAGTAGTTTACCCGCTTCCTGATAATCCCGAAATGAAAGTAATACTTTACTTATGATGGACTGCGCTTCACTAAAATGGGGAGATTCTTTTGGGATTAACTTTAAATCATTTAATGCTTCCCGGTCATTTTTAAGCTCATAAGCTAATTTACCATGGTTAAACAACGCTTCCTGTTGAATAATCGGATCAAAATTAAGTCTGGCTGCCGCATCGAGAGCTAATAAGGCATCTTGAGAATTATTTGTTTTCAAATAACAATCAGCTAAATAGAATAGGGCATTTTGACCTAAAATATTTTCAGCATCACTTAGGGGCAATAAATTTTCTGCCGCTTCAACATATTTTTTGGCATCATAAAGACAAAAACCTAACTGATATAACTCTTCATCTTTTAGTTTTGTATTTCCCTCTGCATAAGCTTGCAGATAGGGAAGAGCTTTTGAAAATTCATTTTTTTCAAAGAGAGACTGACCAATTAATTGTCCTAATTCCTTTTTGTTTTTAATCTGCGAATCTTCATACTTAGGCACACCAAATCGAATAACTTCATCATAATTTTTTTGAATAAAATAGATTTGTGCTATTTGATAAGGGATTAAATATTGATAATTTTTAACATTTTCTATGGCTTTGAAAGAAGATAGCGCATCCTTGTAGTTTTTTTCTTTGAAATAACCCATGCCCAGGTAATAATTTCCCGGACCAAAGTATTTACTTTCTTTATTGGACACTACTTTTTTAAACGCCGTAATAGATTCTTTCCATTTTTCAAGGGCAAAATAGGAATAACCAATTTGGAAATTCAGGTATTCGGCATTAGAATTATTTAATCTATTAGGTGAAACTTTAGCATAATAGGTCAATGCTTTTTCAAATTCTTTCTTATTGTAAAAATATTCAGCCAGATTTATAATTAAAGCCTGTGCTGATACATCGGGACTTATTTCTTTAATATAGGTAATTACCGCTAGTTCCGCATCGGGTCTTTCCAATGCAATAGCACTTTGTAGCATATATTGTTTGGCTAATACCCTTATTTCTTTCCAGCGTGGATCACTGGCAAACTGATCCTCAGATAATACCTCATCTAAAATGTTGTACGCCAATGAGTAAGAACCATTTTGATAGTTTTCTATCGCTTTGTTTACTTTATTTTGAACATTGTAGAGAAATGGACTTTCCTGACAAAAAAGGGGAGAAATGGCCCCTAAAAATAAAACGACAAAAATGCTATTTTTCATGAAAAAATATTTAAGCTGAGACGCAATGGTTAAATTGGAATCAATGTAATGAAAGGATTCAAATTCTAAATGAAATTTAAACCAAATAAATTGTACGAAATGGAAATATTTTAAAATTATTCTGATTTAATAGTATCAGAAATGATGGAACAAGCCTCTTTAATTTGCTTTTCATTTATGATTAATGGAGGGGCGAAACGAATAATATGTCCATGGGTAGGTTTCGCCAATAGTCCGTTTTCTGCCATCTTTAAACATATTTTTAATGCTTTTTCTGTATCCTCATCTTTGTCAATAACGATGGCATTCAATAAACCCATTCCTCTGATTTCTTTAACAAAAGGCACACTGCCAAGGAGTTCCTTTGTTAAGATAGATCTAAACAACGCACCCATTTTCATAGCATTTTCAGCTAATTTTTCATCTTCCATTACCTTTAATGCTGCGGTTGCCACGGCGCAGGCTAATGGATTTCCCCCAAAAGTTGAACCGTGTTCCCCTGGTTTTATCGTCAACATAATCTCATCACTTGCTAACACCGCAGAAACGGGTAAAACGCCACCGGAAAGGGCTTTTCCCAAGATGAGAATATCGGGTTTGAATCCAAAATGATCACAACAAATTTTAGCGCCTGTTCGTCCAATGCCAGTTTGAACTTCGTCAGCGATAAATAGTACATTATGTTTCTTGCATAACTCGTAGGCGTCTTTAAGATAATTGGCATCGGGAATGACTACGCCAGCCTCTCCTTGTATCGGTTCAACCATGAATCCTGCTAAGTTAGGGTCTTGGAGCTCCTTTTCTAATGCTGAAAGATCATTGTATGGGACAATAACATAGCCCGGCATAAATGGTCCGAATTGTTTTCTGCTTGATTCATCTGTGGAAGAGGAAATAGCACCTAGTGTTCTACCCCAAAAATTGCCCTCGGCAAAAATGATTTTTGCTTGATTCTCTGCAATGCCTTTAACAGCATATCCCCACCTTCTACAAAGTTTAATGGCTGTCTCTCCACCTTCAACCCCCGTATTCATAGGTAGAACCCGGTCGTAACCAAAATATTTAGTTATATATTCCTCATAAGGTCCCAATTGGTCATTGTAGAATGCCCTTGAAGTTAAGGTCAGTTTTTGACTTTGTTCTATGAGTGCATCTACAATTTTAGGATGACAATGTCCCTGATTAACTGCTGAATACGCTGACAAAAAATCATAATATTTCTTGCCTTCCACATCATATACATAAACCCCTTTTCCTTTTTTTAAAACAACGGGCAGGGGATGATAATTATGGGCGCCGTATTTATCTTCCTGTGAAATAAATACTTCAGATGTAGCGTCAGTTAATGTTTGCATGTTAATGAGTTAAACGGGATAAGGAATGATATTTGCACCCAACGAAAGCAATTCATCAAAAATGCCCTGTTGTTTATTTAAGTCTAAAGATAATATACAATCTGTTATTAAAGTTACTTTGTATGCTAAACGAAGCGCCTCTATACAGGTTTCTTTAATCTCATATTCTAAGGGAAAACCAGAAAAGTAAAGATGTGTTATTTGTTGATTTTTCAAATATTCTGATAGAGAAGGTGTAGCCAAATTTGAAACATCAAAAGCACTGAAAATATCAATATCTTTTTTATTCCCTTTTTCAACAATAAACGGATTTTTATTTTTCAGCCAGGGAGGATTAAAAACACCCATTGTACCGTAGACACAGTGAATAGGCCACAAATATTGACTGATATTTCCAATTTTAATCACCTGAGTAGGTTTACGCCAGGGATGACAAGCAGCAAAACTTACATGATCAGCAGGGTGATTTTCATTTATTGCCACCAAATTTGTCCATAAAGATGAAATAGCTTCTATTTTATCTGAGATATTTTCAAATCCTTCGACAGAAGCATTGCCAAGGGAAGAGAAATCGTTTTGTAATCCAAATATTAATAGGGCACTATGGTTCATAAATACTTTATACTACACTAAAATTTGTCCATCTCTCATTTCCAAACACCTATCGCTCATTTTTGCCAGATCAGTATTGTGAGTAACCAAAACAAAGGTTTGATTGAAATCATTTCTTAGTTTGAAAATTAAGGAATGAAGCTCTTGCGAAGATTGGATATCTAAATTTCCGCTGGGTTCATCAGCAAAAATAACGGATGGCTTATTTATTAATGCTCTGGCAACCGATACTCTCTGCTGTTCACCACCCGATAATGCCCCGGGTTTATGTTGCATCCGGTCAGTTAATCCCAGATAATCAAGTAATTTTTTTGCTTCTTCAATTACCTCACTTTCTGGTTTTTTTGCTATAAACCCGGGAATACATACATTTTCAAGCGCGGTAAATTCTGGTAGCAAATAATGAAACTGGAAAATAAATCCAATTTCACTATTTCGAAATTTAGCCAACTCCTTGTTGTTGTATTTACTTATATCGTTGTCTTCAAATAAAATAGTCCCCTCATCAGATTGATCTAAAGTCCCAAGTATGTGAAGCAGAGTACTTTTTCCAGCACCAGATTTACCAGTGATAGCGACAACTTCACCTTTTTTTATAAGGATATCAACCCCTTTTAAAACGCGTAAATTCCCATAATTTTTTACAATTCCTTTTGCTTCTATCACGCGATATTAGATTATGACTGGAAAATCAGGTTCATTTGAAGAATGAAGATTAGACGTATGGCTTAATTTCATTTTGTGTTGCAAGTTTAACAATTGTAGCACATCAATACAAAACTGGTCTGTAACTAATTGAATGATTGCGTCCACACTATCATATCCATCACCATCTCTAAATTTATAGGTCTGCTCATACAAACCCGATTCAAACTTAAGGGTGAATCGGTTATCATTTGTAAAAATGCTGATTTTTAATAAAGGATGAGGAATATTGGCCAGTAATCTCATTAATCTTTAATTTTATTCGTTAGTTTAATCACCATGCCTAATAAAAGCCCTAACATCATTAAACTACTTCCTCCCCAGAATAAATTTATCCCTGGGAATTCAATGGCTTCAAGCACAATATAATCAGACCGGAGCGCTTCAGTAGAGAAATCAATAGCAATAGGATTATTTTTCTTTGGTGCAAAGGCATAAGAAATTTCAGCCTTTTCAGTCTTTGGATCCAATAATGGAAAACGTAGGTGAATGCCTAATGCTGGAATTTCCGCTTTTACATTGAGCGGTTCTCCTTTTCTTATGAGAAAAACAGGCATTACTCTATAGGATTTCCCATTCTTACTCTTTACCATCAAATTGGCACCGACAGCAAGGTCTCCTTCTTCTGGTTTATAGTCAGGCGTTACTGGATTTCTCACATATCCTTCGAAAATAATCTCATTTTCATTTTGAACCATACTTTCATTTACACCCAGTCTAAATGCTTTGTATGTTAAATCATCTTCAAAGGTGTATAAATCTTCAAAAACACGCTCAGGTAATCTTATTCTGGTGCTCCACTCATTGATTTGAACGGGATAACTGTACAAAAGATTTTCTCTCAGGACAATAACAGGTTTTGCATAAATGACCTTATCATCATCGTCGCGAACCATTTTCATGTCAATCCCTATGGCAAGATCACCTTTTTGGGGTTTATATTCCGGGTGACTTGGAGCGAAATCTACATTGGTTATTAAAATATTGTACTTCCTGACGACTTGGGTATCCTGGTCTTCAATATATTGCGTGTCAGCATGGACAAATGCCTTATTTAAAGAAATATTCAGCGCATTATATTTTAGACTATCCTCCTTTTGCTTCCTTAACTCCATATCCATTTCCACTTGTGGTAATGAAGCAATGTGAGTGAAAATATCTCTGTCCCAATACCTGTGGGTAGCAGGATTGGAGGCGGCTATTTTTGTGAATGATTTATCATAAATAACCGTAGGCTTTAAGTTAAAGCTATCAATCCTTTGGTTGTCCTTATTGTGTTCTACAAACTTTAAAGTATAAGAACGGGTATAATTATCTAAGCTATCTGATTGATAATTAACCTCATATTGTTGCATTCTCATTGGAGCATCCTTAAAAATAAGGATGTTTTTTCTAAGACTTTCATCACTTGCGCCTTCAATTAACCCATCCATTATGAAAGGATTATTTGAAATAATTTTCTGATTTAAGCCAGATGAAAGGATGCCTATAATCATTAAACCAAAGCCGGTGTGACTAATGACTGAACTCACCCATTTTGTCTTGGTTTGAAAGTAGGAAACTAATACCGCAAGATTTGCTACGACGCCGTATAAACTGGCAAAAAGTAACAGATTATATTGCCATGCAGTAAGTTGAAGCCACTGATAAGAGGGGTAGAACAGGATTAAACTTATCAAAAGGTGAATACCCGTATTGATCAGAAATTTGTTTCTGTTTTTTGCCCAGTTTATTTCTCTGAATCTTAAATATTGGGCGGCACTTGATAGTAAGATGACAAATAAGGCAATCCATATTTGATACTTATTATAATGGGGAATGGGGTCTGTAATGACACTTCCCAGATAGGTAGGTTCAAAAATCTGACGTATTTTGTTGAAAACAGGCAAAGAAGTGGAGCCAGCAATCAAAACACTGGAAAAGAAAAGAACTAAACTACCCATAAATATCCAGAATTCCTTAGAGCTAAGTGCCTCTTCTTTTTCAGGGGTAGGAATCGTTTTATACCTTAATAACAGCAATAAAAATGGGATAACAAAAACGATACCTAAGAAGAAAAGGAGTTGGGCTTCTAATCCCATTTCTGTAAAGGCGTGTACAGATGTCTCTCCTAAAATACCACTTCTGGTCAAAAAGGTAGAATAAACCACCAGGGCAAAGCTTAACAAATAGAAGAAATAAGTACTCTTAAGAGATTGCCCCGTACTCTGAGTTATTAAGTGGGTATGAATACCTGCAATGAGAATCAACCAGGGAACCAGAGACATATTCTCCACTGGATCCCATGCCCAATAACCACCAAAGCTTAATGCTTCATAAGCCCAGGCGCCACCCATTAAAATGCCAATACCCAAAATACCGGCACTAAACAATGCCCAGGGAAAAGCGGGTTTTAGCCAGTTTTGATGGTCTTTCACCCATAATCCGGCCAATGCAAAGGCGAAGGGTACCAGGGTAGATGAAAAACCAAGAAAAAGGGTAGGAGGGTGGATGGTCATCCAATAATTTTGTAAAAGTGGATTTAAACCGTTTCCCTTTATGAGTTCCAAATAATCGGCTTGCCCAAAAATGGGGGCATCCATTGTATCTCTCAGAAGTTGAAAGGGGCTACTGCCTAATTTTATACTAAAGGTATCCCAGCCAACGTAAACTCCTAAAATCATGCTGCTGAGAACCGCTTGGATCACGGCAAAAATAGCCAATACAGAACTTTCCCACTGATTTCTTCTGCTAAGAATAATTAATCCTAAAATGGCATTCCAAAACATCCAAAGCAGAAAACTTCCTTCCTGACCTTCCCAGAAAGCGGCAAAAATATATTGCATAGGAAGCTCGTCAGAAACGTGCGTCCAGACATACTGATATTCATAATACTTTTTTATCATGATAAAAAAGATTAATCCAATCACAGAAAAAACAGCTACTGAATGAGTAATAAAGGCACTTCTGCCAAGTATTAACCATCCCTTTTCCTCTTTTTTCACAAAGAAATAGTAGGAAACAGCACTTAAAATACTACTAATAAAAGTAGCAAGAACAATAAAATGACCAAGTTTTCCTGCCCATAAATGTTCTCCAACATAGTTGATTTGATCCATTATAATTAGCTCCTTTTTTCGCTTTTAATGTAAATTTCTTCGTCCTTATACTTTGACGGGCACTTCATTAGCAAATCTGAAGCGTAAAAAACCTCCCCTTTCATCTGCCCCGTGACAACGATTTGTTCTGATAATTCAAAATCCTGAGGCTTTGCGGCAAATAAAATAACTTTTTTTTCCATTCCTTTAGAATCTTTGATAAAAAAACTAAAGTAGTTAGGATCTTTTTCCGGGTTATAGTCCATTTTTTTATCCTTAGACAGGTTACCAGCAATTTTCACCGTGCTTTCGTTGTTTATTGCTTCAGAAAACGTAGCATAAGTGCTCATATCTTCCGCCGCATTGAACAGTAAAAAAATGGAAATGCCAATTAAAACCATGGCCAAAATATACATCCTTTTCATAGTGATTATTTTTTTTTCTGCAAAGTTAACGTCAATACATTACTATTACATAATTAATCGTCACAATGTTGTAAAAGTTGTATTATTAGATTTTGGATTTTAAATTGAACAAATTTCTCCTTATTTTGCAACCCTAAATAATTATATATGGGACGTGCCTTTGAGTATAGAAAAAATAGAAAGATGAAGCGTTGGGCCAATATGGCGAAAACCTTCACTAAAATTGGACGGGAGATTGCTATCGCTATTAAAAGTGGTGGCGCAGATCCTGAATATAATTCTCGCCTTAGAATGGCTGTAAATAATGCTAAGGCCGCCAATATGCCGAAGGTGAATGTTGAAAACGCTATCAAAAAGGCTACGTCTAAAGAAGCAGAAGATTATGATGAGGTGGTTTATGAAGGATATGCTTCTCACGGGGTGGCTATTGTTGTGGAGGCTGCTACTAATAATTTGAATAGAACCGTTGCCAACATAAGACACGTTTTCTCAAAATTCGGTGGTTCTCTCGGTGTTTCGGGTTCTGTCAGCTTTATGTTCGATAGAAAAGGGGTGTTCAGAATTAAAAATTCGGGCTTCGATTTAGAAGAACTGGAACTGGAATTAATCGATCATGGTTTAGAGGAAATAAAAATTGAAGACGATCAGATTGTCCTGATTACCGAGTTCGAAGATTTCGGAAAACTTCAAAAGGCTTTGGAAAATAAGCAAATTGAACCAGAGCAATCAGAATTTTACAGGATTCCAAGTCATACAAAGTCATTAACCGACGAACAAGTGGAAGACGTAGTAAATCTAATTGAAAAAATGGAAGAGGACGAAGATGTCCTGAATGTTTTCCATAATATGGATATGAATTAAAAAGATTAAGTTCGATAAATTTTTATCAAAAAAAAAAAAGGCTGACTAAAAATCATAGATGGATTAAAAAAAAAGAATCCCCAATACAAGTATATGTTGAGGATTCTTTTTTTTAAGCCAGCTGAAAAATACGGTTAATCGTAACGCTCAGTTTTTGGTATGAAGATGGCTGCGCTATGACCCTGTGGCGTGACGACGGGAAGCAGGTTTAAGGAGTTTATCTAGGAATTCTCATAAGCTGGTAAATTTTGATTCAGAATCGAGTGTTACGGGTAAATTTCAACTAAAAAACCTATCGATAAAAATCTAATAACCATATAGAAGAATCTTAGTAAATTATCTGTTTTTTATCATTTGCCATTACAAAGGCTTATTAGTGTACAACGGGAGTTTCATGGCATGCCCGCTGGGCGCCACGAAACTCTAGCTGTTATATGCCTTTTTTATTTCTTCGTCTTTACTTTTTCTATTAACGGTAACATTAGCATATCATACATTTCCTTCATCATTTCTGCTACTAATGGGTCAGATTTTTTTGGTATTCCTGCATTGTAAGGTGGTTTAGGGTCATATTCTAAATCTAACATAACAGCTTCTGTATATTTTCTACCTAACAAGTCGTCTATGATAGCTAATGACATATCAATGCCAGCTGAAACTCCTGCCGATGTCCAATATTTTCCGTCTTTTACGTAGCGTTCTTCTTTAAATTTTGCACCATACATTTTCATCATTTCTTCGCCTCTGTACCAATTCGATGTAGCATTTTTACCTTTTAATAAGCCTGTTGCACCCAAAACCCAAGAACCTGTACATACACTGGTGGTGTATTTGGTTGTTTTGTCAATTTGCTTAATCCAATTTAATGTTTCTATGTCTTGTGTTAGCATAATTGTTTCGGTTGCACCTCCCGGAATTACTAAAATATCTAATGATTTTACATCAGCAAATGAGCTATCCACTTTTATTTCTAAACCTCTTTGGTTTTTCACAACACCTCTGTTTTTGGCAACAAAATAAGTTTTTGCTCCCATTATTTCAGCCAAAGTATGATATGGTCCCATTGCGTCCAAAGTGTTATAGCCGTCATAGAGTAAAATACCAATGGTTTTAATAGGCACTTTTGAAGGGGTATAAAGTATATCCATCATTTTATCGTGCTTGTCAGCAGTACCGATTACTAAACTATCTGAATTTGTTTTTTGCCCAAAACTTATTTCTTTTATAAGAAATAGAGTTATTATTGTTAAAAATATTTTTATTGATTTATTCATTTTTTGAAATTTAATAAAGCCAAAGGGTATAACCCTTTGGCTCTGTGATTAATTAAAATTTTGCACTTAATGTTAATCCAAATGTTCTTGGCTGTGCTATTCTTGATTGACGACCAAAACTACTGTCAGGGTTTCCATAAGCTAAATATCTTTCATTAGTAAGGTTTTGACCCCAAACAAATAAACTGTATTTGTTGTAAGTAAATCCTATTCTTGAATTAAGTAGCGTATAGGATGGCTGTTCAATTTGGTTTTGAATATCGGTGTATTGATTACCCAAATTTCTAATTTCCCAACGAATAACAGCTTTTAACTTATTGTTGATAGCATAATCATATTGTGCTCCCAAGAAAACGGTATGGCTTGGTGCATTAGAAAGTTTGTTGCCACCAATTGCTGTTGTGGTTTCTACACCTGTGCCAAAGTTTACACGTTTCAAATCAAAACCTTTATATTCCGTTGGGTTAATACCAAAACTTCCGTCTAATTGCAATCCTTTAACAGGTAACGCTGAAATCTCTAATTCTAAACCCATTGATTGAGCATCGCCTACGTTTTCTCTCGCATAAGTGAAAGGTGCTACCAAATTATAAAATTGTAAATCTTTCCATTGAATTAAAAAGGCAGAAGCACCAATACTTAATTTTTTGTTGAGCAAAAACGATTTGTACCCAATTTCGTAATTGTTAGAATATTCAGGGTCAAATGTTTGTCGTACTCCTGCTGGTAAAGAACTTGCATTGATCCCTCCTGCTCTGAAACCTCTTGTGTAGGTTGCATAAATATTTGAAAGGTCATTTACAGCATAACTCACAGAAAATTTGGGTGAAAGTGCCGAATAATTTCCATCAGCCGTTATGTTTGGTTTGATGTCAGTTACAACACCGTTGTACAACATAGCATCACCAAATCCATTAAAGGTTGCTTCACGTTTTTCATAATCATATCTCAAACCTACGGTTGCCTTCAATTTATTTGTAAGCAAATAACTCATTTCGCCAAAACCTGCAATACCAAAGTTGTTACTTCTGTTTCTGTTGATTAGGAAAGTCCCATTTGGTAAACCAAAAGCCGTTGCTTCTGCATCCGATAATTCATATGCTGTATTGGTTGTGGGTTCATATCCTTTTTGTGTAAAAGCATAAACTCCTGCGGTATATTGAAACTTACTATCAGAGTTTGAATTAATTCTCAATTCTTCGCTCCACACCTTTTGAGGCGGAAGTAGTTCGCCAATTTTACCATCGTAATATGAATGATAAATACCTGGGAAATCTAAATCTTTAAATCCAAGAGCAATGGTTTGTAAAGCAATAATTGATGTTATCGTAAATTTATCTGCATAGTATTTAGCTACCAATGAAGTGTTTAAAATATTACGTTCGTGTTGGGCAATTCTTGCCAAATTGATTTTATCAGGATTTTCAAAAGCATAAGTATCACTAAATTGAGATACCATAAAACCTGAATTATCGCTTTTATCTTGCTGTCCCTTTAGATTTAAGGTAAGATGAAAACGTTTAGAAGCTAACCATTTTAAAAACATATTTCCATAAAAGTTTTTTTCGCCTCCAACAGTTTTTCCATTTAGACTTACATCAGTTGAGGTTGTGCCTGTTATGTCATTTTTCAAGAAACCATCTTGTGTTTGGTATAAACCATTTAAGCCAAAAAATAATTTATCTTTTACGATTGGCGTTTTAAACCCTGCACTATAACGCTGTAAACCAAGATTTCCAAAACTAGTTTCTGCAAAACCATTAGTAGTATTGGTAGGTTTTTTGGTAATGATATTAATTGCACCACCCATTGCATTACGCCCATATAATGTGCCTTGTGGGCCTCTTAATACTTCAATTCTATCAATATCGGTAAATGCAAAACCGTTCGCTAATATATCAAGATTATTTACATCATCAATATAAGTAGAAACAGCAGGGTTTTCGCTAAATACTTGAATGCCACGAATAGCCTGAATTTGCTGAAACGAAACGCCCAATTCTTGATAGTTATAATTTGGTACCAATGCAGAAAGCCCACTTAAACCCCAAGTTCTTGTATCTTCTAATTTCTTTGAAGAAAGGGAAGTTATAGAAGTATTAACCTTAATAATACTTTCTTCTCGTTTGTTAGCAGTTACAGAAACTGGTTCTAATTGATATGTTTTTGTCGTATCTATAATTGTTTGGGCATAGATAGCAGAACCCGACAGCAATATCCCTATTGCAGATATTATTCCTTTAAAATTCATTTTTTATACTAATTTGATTAAATATAATACTCCGTCGTTTGGTAAATGCAAAGCAAACCAAAAAAGCCACATTGCCAAAGGTAAGTGGTGTTTTTTATTTGGGCAAAGCCCTAAAAAAGCATTAAATCAAACTGATTTTTGGCGGACGAAAAATGTTGGTGTGATAAGATGAAGAATATTGAAATTTATAATCAAAAAAGGATTGTTTTTTGTCAGCAAAGTAAATTTGTCTGCAAATGCTAGAATTTGTCAAATTATGGCAATATAAAACCTCTGATTTATCTTTGAGTGTTTGTGGTAGTTGTTTTTGTTCTTCCTTGTCGGCTTGTTTCAGCTTTTTCATCAACTGGCATTTTCCGTTACAGAGCATTTTAGGTTCTGCTATGTTCTCACAAAGGTTTTTTGCAATATAGTCTTGGTTGATTTTAAAAGACACGTAAATCCAAACCTTACTGAATGGTTGCAACAAAAAGAGTAAACTAAGAAATAAGACAACTATATTTTTCATATAAATTACAAAGATAAACTTTTATTCTCGTTTGTTCTTGTCAAAATGATTTTTTTTTGTCAGTCTGTCCGTTGGTTTGCTGTCGTTCTAAAATGCTTGCGAACGTGAGTATGCTCATTCTAATGAATTCTCTGCGTTTATAGTTTTCCATATTCATTAATACTCATGGTTTGTTATGTTTAAAATGTCGACAATATTCCAAATACTTTTGCTTGTCC
>Ga0247831_1004740_pt1 | contig 17767 bp, 12 predicted proteins | sample LaCruzMarch2015__9_FD_192406 | JGI IMG/M metagenome (GOLD analysis project Ga0247831, IMG submission 192406) | Freshwater microbial communities from meromictic Lake La Cruz, Castile-La Mancha, Spain - LaCruzMarch2015_1m | ecosystem: Environmental > Aquatic > Freshwater > Lake | place: Spain... | reverse complement strand
CTATCTCATATATCATAAGTTATCATATATCATAAGTTATCATATATCATAAGTTATCATATATCATAAGTTATCATATATCATAATTATTGTTTATTATAAGTTGTTGTATATCATAAATTGTTGTATATCATAAGTTGTTGTATATCATAAATTGTTGTATATCATAAGTTGTTGTATATCATAAATTGTTATAAAATGAGAAAATTGATTTGATTTTTTTCATTTTATTTTACTAGCACGATTGAATTATATACAATAATCAAACCAAGCTTAACAATGTCTGCAACGATTGAAATCAACCAGCCTGTTACCACCATCACCACCACCCAGCCTCAAGAAGGTATGAAAGACCCCACCAATGGCAAAACACCCGCTCTTTCCCCCAAGTACTTGCGTTATAAGGTGTTTTCGTTTTGGTTACTAAATCAAGTTAAAAGCAAGGGGTATTTAAATACAGAAACGTTGAACGAACTTTATAACACCGTCGAACTATTTTCATCTGTTGAAGCACAAACCGAACTTTACGACCGTTTTGAAGAAGAATTCTTCAAAGAAGCCAAGAAAAATATGACCAAGGAAATTATCGCACAAACCAAACCACCAAAGAAAACCCCCGAAAAGAAAACGGAAGTGAATGACGAGAATAAATCCAAAACACAACGCAAAAAGAAAACCCAAGCAGTTGAAACCACCGTGCCTTCCCCTCAAGAAGATCTATATAATCTATTGACTGCAATGCCGGTGGTGGTTGCTACCGCCCCTGATGCTGCCGTTGCCCCTGATGTTGTTACCCCCGCCCCTGATGCTGCCGTTGCCCCTGATGTTGTTACCCCCGCCCCTGATGCTGCCGTTGCCCCTGATGTTGTTGCCCCCGATGTTGCCCCTGTCGAAACTAAAAAACAAAAATCAAAGGTGTCCAAAGAACCAAAGGAACCAAAAACAAAAAAGTCTATCAAACCGATTGAAACCACTAATACAATTGAACCGGTTGAAACCACTAATACAATTGAACCGGTTGAAACCACTAATCCGACTGAACCTGCTGTTGTCCCTATTGAAACCACTAATCCGGTTGAACCTGCTGTTGTCCCTGTTGAAACTAAAAAACAAAAATCAAAGGTATCCAAAGAACCAAAGGAACCAAAAACAAAAAAATCCAATAAACCTACTGAACCAGTTGTTGTTATTGAACCTACTGAACCAGTTGTTGTTATTGAACCAGCTGACCCCGCTGAACCAGTTGTTGTGATTGAACCTACTAACACTATTGAAACCAAACCAAAAAAATCCAAAACCCCCAAGGAACCAAAGGAAGCAAAACCACCAAAGGAACCAAAGGAAGCAAAACCTCCCAAGGAAGCAAAAACACCAAAGGAACCAAAAACCCCCAAGGAACCAAAAAAATCAAAGAAGGCAGAAGAAATAGTTATACCTGCAAGTAATCCAACCACTACTATCGCATTAGAAGAGGATTTATACGAACAACCCCGTCCTAGTACCCCTGTTTTGAATGAAGAAAAAGAACAAGAACAAGAACAAGAACAAGAAAAAGAGCCAAAAGAAGAACCACCTAGACCAAGCACTCCTATTTTGAACGAACAAGACCCCGAACCGGCAGCACCAGCAGCACCAGCAGACGAAGACGAAGAGGAGGAGGAAGAAGTCGTAGTGAAATCCACCATAGTAGATGGTATAGAAATATATTACGACGAAGAAGGAATTGCATATGACACCGACTCGAATGTTATTGGCAAATACGACCCCCTAACAAAGACTTTTACCAAAGAAGAAGAAGAAGACGAAGACGAATAAAATATCATTATTTTCCAGTTAGTTAGAGTAGTATAGCAACTTTTGTAAAATGTAATTTTCCTACAACCCATCGCTTTTGTAAAGCGGGTTGAAAAAGGGAGGGGTCGTAGGGGAACCGTAGGTTCCCTACAACACTACCTCGCTACGCTCGTCCGTGTTTTTCAATTTAATAATCAAACCCTTTTTTATTTTAATTTTGTTTTATTTTAATTTTGATAAGTTTCGTTCCAAACAAAAGTTAAAGAACTCGCTTATTATAAACTAATGGTTTCTATAAAACAACCCATTCTGTTTTTCATCACCACCAAATTATATTTATACAACAGTTTTAGTATGAACAGAATCCCGAATCAATTCCCACGCACTTTATCCACTCTTTTTGCAAACCGTATATCAAGCAAATCCGCCGCCGCCGCCGCCAGCCATCCTACCATCCCCATCGCCGCCGCATACCATAATACATTAAATACCCGTTATCAACCAAAAACCCCAACTCAAATAGAGTATGTAAAAGCATTGACAAATACCGAAACAAAGTTGATTATTGCAGTTGGACCAGCCGGAACAGGCAAATCGCTCTTTGCGTGTAGTAATGCCATCCAAAGTTTAAAGAAAAAACAAATCGATAAAATCATTTTAACACGTCCATTAGTTTCCGTGGCAGAGGAAGATATTGGATTTCTACCCGGGAACTTGAATAATAAAATGTCTATATGGGTTCAACCAATGATTGATATATTTATGGAACATATGAGTAAAAAAGATTTATCGAATTTAATACAGTCGAGTGTCATTGAAGTCACCCCGCTTTTGTATATGAGAGGCCGCACCTTCAAAAATACCATAATTATTGCAGATGAAATACAAAATACCACTCCACAACAACTTTTAATGTTACTTACTAGATGCGGGGATAATTCGAAAATAATTGTTACGGGGGATGTGAATCAAAGTGATTTGAAAGAAAAAAATGGATTAGTAGATTTTATAGAACGATTTGAAAATTCTTATTTCACCCCCGAACTAATTAAACTGGTTCAATTTAATAGTGAAGATATTCAAAGAAGCGAACTTGTAAAACAAGTATTAAATATTTATTTTCAGCCGCCGCCAACACCCCCACAAACACCAACCCCACCACCAACCATCCCACCAACACCCCCATCGACCATCCCACCAACCATCCCACAAACCATCCCACTAACAACCCCACCAACCATCCCACCAACCATCCCACTAACACCCACCAAGTCCCAAACAGATTATTTATATATGAAAAAAGTAAATGATTATATATCAAAAATACCAAGCGAATACGGGGATTATATTGAACCTTTGCCGAATACAGAAAGCGACCGCAATAAATTAAATACAACCCGATACTTCCCTATCGAAAATGATTGTGCCTTAATTCCAAAGCATCACCTACCCAAAAGAACCACCCCATCCTTCTTTGAAAAATAAAAGACAATCTACTTATAGTTGTTTTTCTGTATCAACCCTTAAATATTTTACCTTTTTATAAAATATTTAAAAACTACGGACTACCCCTTCCTTTTTCAACCCGCTGTAGGGAACCTACGGTTCCCTACAGATTGTGCCTTAATTCCAAAGCATCACCTACCAAAAAAATCCACCCCATCCTTCTTTGAAAAATAAAAACAAATCCTACAAGCTCCGCACGTGCGTATTTTTAAATATTTTATATAAAGTAAAATATTTGAATTTTGTATAAATCCCGAAAACGGTTAAAATACACGACCTTGAGAAGATTGTAGGTAAATTCCTGGGATAGGGGAACGGTTCAATCCAGCCGGATATTTTTCATCCAGATTTTTCAAACACAACTTGTTTATTTTTTTCACATACACCCCCTCTTCCAATACGGTGGAAGCGTTTTTCGTGGTATTACATAATAATTTTTTCGATTCTAAACTGGTGTAATGACGGTTCATATATTTCGAATTCAGTGTAGCACATATTTTAGGCTTGAGTTTGTTTTTATTTTCAATACTCATATTTGCAATCGTATCAAAATTAGACAAGGTACATTTGGCAAGCCGACTAATATATTCATTTTGTTGATTATTCTGTTTTTTAACTATATTTAATCCTTTCCCACGAAGAGGACAATCAAACCGTTTGATACAAGTATTTCGCACCTTCAACATTTCTTGGGAATTGCCTACCGACATTTTGACAACATTATTATTATTCCAATTCACCAGGCCAGAAGCAACCGATGGATACACGGGATAGGTTCCATTCAAACCACCGCTTCCACGTACGGTATTTCCACGAGCCAATGTTCTCGGTAATGAACGTGAAAGCGATGTTTGTCCTATCCAACCTTGAGAACGATGAGTTCCATTTAATGAAAAACTCTTTTGTCCAACACTTTGACTATTGTAAAGATGGGCGGTTTTTCTTTTTAATGTGGCGATGGACATTTATTTTTATGAAATATTCGTATGATATTCTTATAATATACAACTATAAAAGAAAGGGGCGTAATAGGACGGGATGGTGCGCAATAGGACGGGATGGGCGGGGGGCGTAGCAAGGTTGTATAAATCGTTCTATATATAATTTATTTTTCTTTGAAACTATAACAACCCCGATTTAGAAAGAAAAGAATGGACGATGAACTAAACATATCTTGGCTGAATGAACTTGACACTCCCAAAGAACCCGTCACCACCGAGACCACCGTCACCACCGCCACCACACAAAACCCCGCCACCAATCCCCTACAAAAACCACCCCGCCCCTCTACCACCCCCGTCACCAACACACAAGACCCTCAAGAACCCCCTACCGAAGAGGTAAATATAGAATGCCAACCAACCATTGAAATCCAATATATATTTATCAATTCGAGCAATGAAATAGAACATTCTTTCAAAGAAACCCGTCAATGTATTCTTCGAGATACGTCAAAGAGTCAATTGTTTGAAAAACCAAAAACACAATTATCCAAAGAAGAACTACTTAAATTCATCCAGTCGAATAAAATACAACGCAATAAACGCTATCGATTAAGTGAAATGCTGGAATACAATATAAACATCGAAGAAGAAGAATGGAATGAATTACTGGAAACGAATGCGGTGGACTTTAATCCTCAAAACCTAACCAACTATTTCAAGAAGAAAACGTTTTTAAAGAAAATCAACTTTGTAGATGATATTTTCTTTGAACCCTCCGTTTCATTATTTCATAAAATCAATTGTTTGTATTTAATCTATATTGAAAATGATAGTATTGTTCCAGTTACAAAACCACCGATTAAAATAAGTATGGGAAAGGTAGGGAATAATATTAAACAAAGAACGAAAAAGGTACGGTTTAATGAAGAAAATTTAGTAAAAATAAACAGAAAACTGACCACCACCAAGAAAACGCATTGAAAAATATTACGAATGTCGGTTCCCTACAATTTTCCTACAAACTCCCTGCGAACGTCCGTGTTTTCAATATTTATATATAAAATTTACACTCTAACAAGACATTATTATAATAACTTATTACAGGCATTTTTCCTGAAATACGATAAGATTCTTACACTTGCGCCTCCCGTATTTTTCGCAAATATCCATATATTTAAATTATAACACAAGATATGGTTGTTATAAAATCCGCATTTTTAACGAAAAATTTAGAAGAAATGATTGTTCAAAGTCAATATCCACTATTTAACTATTTTATTTCAAATATTATAACATTAAAAAACGGAAAAAAACAAAAATCAGTCAAATTTTCAGGAGTGAACCAAGTGTATCTTATTCATACCATCGATGAAATCAAAGAATTTTTACCAGATATGTATTGGAAATATGATATATTGAAAAATACAGAGGAACGTAACAAGGTCGGATTTTATTGTTTACCAGAAAGCGACCGTAGGGAGCTTGTAAAGAACCAATCTCATTATTGTTTCTTTCAAAAAGAAAAAAGCTTCGTTCCTTTAACACGTAAAAAGTTTGTATATGAACCAAAGAAAACACCCCCGATTATTATACAAACCAATCCATTTAAAAAAACACCCATCACATCCCACAACCAACACCCGTCATCGTCGTCTTCCTCGTCGTCTCTCTCGTCGTCTCCCTCGTCCTTGTCCCCGCACAAATCATTTTGTTTAATAAATACGAAGGAGCGTAATAAAGTAGAAATTTACTATTCACCCGAAAGCGACCGCAGGGAGCTTATAAGTAATTTGAATACTACTTGTTTTGATACCAACAAACGCAATGACAATATTTTTAAAGAAAATACCAATTCATTGCCTTTGATATCCAATGAGCTGGATATAAACGAAAATGTTGTCTTTTCATATCCACCCCATTCCACGAAATACAAACTATTACACAAGGACAAAATACCTCATATGTTTGACGGTATTCAATGCCATACGAAAGTGTGAGATTATCAACCTTTATTTTCTACAATCCAAAATCATTATAGTCTATTTGTCAAAGACACGTTTTAATTCCTCCACAAAATCCATAAAAAGGGGAGGTATTTTATATTTTCCCGTCAAGAGTTCAAGCTGATATATGTATTCTAAAAAACATACCGAAATCGAATATACATCCCATAATGCATACCGTTGAGTCAAATCACTCGATAACTCTTTCCAAACCTTTCCATTAAAGGAATCTATATAAGCATACCATTGAATTTTCATTTTATCACGTATAGATTTTACACCATCAACTGTGGTTGTTTGAGTTGAATCTAGCGGGGGTGTTTCGTCCTTTTTAACACCGGGGGCAGGGGTATTAAAATTAAAGAAAGATGATATGAAATTATTACCAGTGTTACCAGTATCAACCCCGTCGACATTTTTGGATTGTTTATTTTCAACCACCTTTTTTATATTTTCCCCCTTAACTGCTTCTACCGTTTCAACCGCTCCTTCTACCGCCTCTACCACTCCTACTCCTTCTACCGCTTCAACCACTTCAACTGCTTCCCCCACCTCACCAAGTTCTACTCCTTCAACTGCTTCCCCGACCTCACCAACTTTTACTCCTTCTAACGCCTTTTCCTTCTCCTCTCTTCCCTCCTCCTCCTCCTTCTCCTCTTTTCCCTCCTCCTTCTCCTCCGCCGCCCCCTCCTTCCCCGCCGCCCCCGCCTTGTCTGGATTTTGCAATGTATCTATCCAATTAAATATTTCATTCTTTTCGAAAAACTCGTCACAAACCTTTTTCAAATTTTCCACATTCACCATTTCCTTTTCATAAATTTCTTTCATCAAATCGTCATTATTACCTTTTTTCAACAAAACCACTTTGGAAATATACGACATAATCACCACATCTAACGGCCAAGGAGTATATTTACTATAATAAGTATAAAACACTTCTTTCAATGTTTTCGGGTGTAAATCTTGTTCCAAAACTGTCTTGTCAAAAGAAAGACCAAAATCTATAATAATAGGAATCCCCCTTTTTGTATCATATATGATATTTTGGTCCTTTAAATCGTAATGAACAATAATTCTATTTGACTCGGGACCTTTTTGTAAAATACGAACCGCTTTTAATAAATGGCGATAAGAACGAATAAAACGGGTAATAAAAAAAGCGGAAAGTTCACCTATATCCCCCCCCTCTTTATAAACCAAATCACTCCATAATATCTTTTTAAAATAAGCCAACATACTTGTCCCTTCTACAAACTGTACTTTGCTATTGATATATAATGTCCGGGGGGTGTCCTCTGGAGAAAGCATACCTTCGAAAAATCCCGGCTGGTTACGCTGGTCGTCCATATCATTAAACAATTTACATTTCATTCTTTCTTGGTGGGGTAAAATACCAATATCGAATGGACAAGAAGACAATAAAGGGGAGAAATATAAATAATAATCGGGGATGGTTTGAATTATTTCCCCGTAAAGTGTTTCTTTCACAATTTCCGTATTGACAATTTCTTCCTCATTGTTTTCACCGGAGTAATCCAATAAATCAATTGGTTGTATTTTACTAATAAAATTTAAATGGCTTTTTTCCAATTCATATTTGTCGTTTTTTGGAGGGGGTACACATTTCAAATTTTTTAAAAATTTGTCAGCGATTTTATTATGGAACGTCACTGTGGAGGATTGTGTTAAACCATCCCATTTTCCATTTCCATTTCCATTTCCTTTCCCTTCTTTCCCTTTATTTTGAAAAGTACAACCGAATGCACCTTGACTAAGTAATTCTATTTCATTCGAGTCGACGGGGGTGGTTGGTATAGTTGGCGGAGGTGGGGCGGTTGATTGTGGAGTATTGGGAGGAGGGGGCGGTTGTGGTGGTGTGGGACGCTTTTTTCTTTTTCCCCCGGTTGTTTGTGGTTGATTTATTTCCATTCTATATTCTTACCTTATTTTATGTAAATGTTCTTTTTTACATAAAATAACACATATTTAACCAACACCCCCCTGCCATTATTACACCCTACGGTTAACTGTTTGTATTTTTTATTTTCCGGAAAACGCCTACAAAATATTTTGTATGAAAAGGCGGCGGCGGCTACATCCACTTTTCCAATAACCCCCCCACCGCAGGGGGCGGAAAAGGATTGTCTTCTAAACTTAAATAGGTAAACTCTGTTCCAGATTTGTCATACAAACCAATATTATTTTTTATTTTTTCACGGATTGATTCCGTATTTGTAATTTCTTCTATATTCATTTCTTGATGAGAAAAATTTTGTATCTTGTTTTTTATAAAATGTTCATCTCCAAAATAAGACAAATGCCAACCACCTCTTTTTAACGTATTATTAAAAGGATACTCTCGTACTAATTGAGGACTTTTATGAAATTCATTACAAAAACAATCAAATAAAATAACCCTTGGAGGGGACATTTTGTTTGTACTAATACAAGTTACTTTATAATAAAAAAAGTCCATTTCAAGAATTGCCCCCCTGTCATTCCATCCCCCGCTCAAGTTGTCCTTTTTTAAAGAGCATAACAACTCCGGATTAGGTATTTCATCCAAGTCGCAAATAACAAGTATGTCATCCATAGGGGTATTTTTGTGTTGGCCAATCTTTCCCTCCTTTTCCAATTGTGCGACCCCCCTCGCAATTCCATTTCGGTGAGTTCGTTCATTGTTCCATTCTTGTCCTCTTTGAATTTGATAATTATAAATCCAGTCAGTATTATCATTTGTCAACATAACGTGAACAATTTTATCGGCAAAACGGGCAAAACGGTCTTTATTTTCTAGGTAAAAAAAAGGCTTTGGCTTCCCTACAAATGTCACCTCCGCCTCACAAAGGACAAAATAGTCGACAATATCATATAAAAGAGACAGTCGGTACTCTAACAAATCCAACTCATTGTAAAAGATAAAACAGTCTACCACATTTCGTTGGTCGAAAGTTTTTTCCAAAGAATTCATTTTTAATAATATTGTGTTAAAGTATTTTATATTTAACCCCTTACCCCAAGACCCCTTACACCCCCTTAACCCGATTAACCGTTTTGATTTTTTTACAAAACTTAAATATTTTACTTTTTATAAAATATTTAAAACCATAGTTCACGTAAAGTAGTTACAACGATTGTTAAATTATAAAAATTGTTTACCGTCATATATATCGCGGTTAAGGGTTAAACATTAATCATTTTTGAAATTTTTACAAAGATGGTTGTTTACTTCCACTTTTCCAGTAACACTTCCGCCATAGGGGGAGGGAAATCATTGTCTTCTACACTTAAATAGGTAAACTCTTTTCCTGTTTTTTCATACAATCCAATATTATTTTTTATTTTTTCACGGATTGTTTCCAAATCTGTAATTTCTTCTGTATTTTTTTCGTAATGTACAAAATTTTGTATCTTGTTTTTAATAAAATGTTCATCTCCAAAATAAGACAAATGCCAACCACCTCTTTTTAACGTATTATTAAAAGGATAATTTCGTACTAATTGGGGGCTTTTATGAAATTCATTACAAAAGCAACCTAATAAAATGACCTTTGGAAGTGTCCATTTTTTTTCACTAATACAAGTTATTTTATAATAAAAAAAGTCCATTTCAATATTTGCTCCCCTATCATTCCATAACCCACACATATTCTCCTTTTTTAAACAATGTAACAACTCCGGATTAGGTATTTCATCCAAGTCACAAATAACAATTATGTCATCCATATGGGTATTTTTGTATTGGCCAATCTTTCCCTCCTTTTCCAATTGTGCGATCCCTCTTGCAATCCCGTTACGGTGGGTATTTTCATTCGTCCAATATTCTTTTGGGTCTAAAGAATTAGGATAATAAACCCATCGAGTATTGTCATTCGTCATCATAACGTGGACGATTTTATCGGCAAAACGGGCAAAACGGTCTTTATTTTCCAGGTAAATAAAAGGCTTGGATTTTCCCACGTGCGTGACAGAAGCCTCGCAAATGACGAAATAGTCGACGATATCATATAAAGCAGAGAGCCGGTACTCTAACATATCCAACTCATTGTAAAAAATAAAACAGTCTACAATCTTGCGTTGACCGGTAGTAAATGATAGTTTATTTAAGAACGAATTCATTTATAATAATATTGTGTTAAAGTATTTTTTCTTTAACCCTTAATCGTTTTCTGGATTTTTACAAAGTTCAAATATTTAAGCATTAATAAAATATTTAAAACCTTCTACATTCGCTTTCCGGTAAATAAAAGAAATACTACAAGCTCCCTCCGGTCATTTTCCGGTAAATAATAAAATACTACCTCGCTATGCTCGTCCGTATTTTTTCTTGCAGTCGCTTTTCGTATTTTTCCCTACGACCCCTTCCTTCAGTCGTTTTCCGGTAAATAATAAAATACTTTAATATACCTTTTTCAACCCGCTTTACAAAAGGGAGGGGTCGTAGGGGAACCGTAGGTTCCCTACACCGGAGGTTCCCTACATTACTTCCACTTTTCCAATAAAACCCCCGCAGGAGGCAAAAAGTCATTGTCTTCTAATTTTACATATTTAAACTGTTCGCTTTTTCGGTCATACAAGTCGGTTTTATCTTCGATTCTTTTGCGAATCTTTTCCGTATTTGTGAATTCTTCTACATTCAATTCTTGGTGGGCAAAATTTTCAATCTTGTTTTTAATAAAATTCTCATCTCCAAAATAAGACAAATGCCACCCGCCCTTTTTTAATGTGGTATTAAAACAATGTTCCCGTATCGTTTCCGGACTTTTTTGGTATCGATTACAAAAAGATTCAAAGAAAATAACTTTTGGTTTTGTCCATTTGCCATTCAAATAAATACAAGTCAAATTATAAAAATAAAAATCCATTTCGAGATTTGCCCCCCCGTCCTTCCATTTCCCTACAAGCTCCTCGCCGTGGTCGCCGCCTCCCGGTAAGTTAAATACCTCACTAAAATCGTCCTTTTTCAACCAGTGTAATAAGTCCGGATTGGGTATTTCATCCAAGTCGCAAATAACAAGTATGTCATCCAGGGGGGTATTTTTGTGTTGGCCAATTTTCCCCTCCCTTTCTAATTGGTCAATTCCTCTTGCAATTCCATTACGGTGAGTTCGTTCATTGATCCATTCTTGTCCTCTTTGAATTTGAGAATTATAAACCCATCCAGTATTGTCATTCGTCATCATAACGTGGATAATTTTATCGGCAAAACGGGCAAAACGGTCTTTATTTTCCAGGTAAAAAAAAGGCTTTGGCTTCCCTACAAATGTCACTGCCGCCTCGCAAATCACGAAATAATCCACTATATCATATAATACAGTGAGACGGCATTCTAACATTTCCAATTCATTGTAAAAAATAAAACAGTCTACAATCTTGCGTTGGTCGGTGGATTCGGGGGTCAATGCTAGATTTTTTTCCATCCATTTCGGGGTAACCTTACTGGGGTCGACGTGTGGTAAATATAAACTTTCTACCTCGCTGTGATTGTCCATATTTTTACAATAGTATTTTTACAATAATATTATACTATATGAATATTTTAACCCCTTGTAGTAGGGAACCGTAGGTTCCCATTTACCTACAAACTCCATTTACCTACAAGCTCCTTACAGTCGCTTTCCGGTAAATAAAAAAATACTACCTCGCTATGCTCGTCCGTATTTTTTCCAACGGTCGTTTTACGGTAAATAAAAAAATACTACCTCGCTATGCTCGTCCGTATTTTTTCCAACGGTCGTTTTACGGTAAATAAAAAAATACTACCTCGTTACACTCGTCCGTATTTTTTCCTACGACCCCTCCCTTTTTGAAATGAGCCTATGGTATTTCTTTTGAATGAGCCTGTAGTATTTTTTATATTTTTTTGTAAAGGCAGTTTGTAAAGGCGGTTTGTAAAGGCGGTTTGTAAAGGCGGTTTGTAAGAAAATTGATTTATTTTACCCCACCCACCCTCACCACATTTAAATCAATTTATATATCCTCCATACACTATCCTCCACACACCCCCCGCACGCACCAGCTATGTTGAAATTCATCGCCACAACAAGATTCAATAATGAAACCTGGAAAGAAAACCAAGACTTTATCAAAGAATATACGAATACCAACCCGTCCAAAACCACTAAACCAATGAGGTGTATTTATCCAGTTTCCCATATTATCCAAGCGGTTTCTAAAAATTCAGTGTTTTATATTTTAGAAATGAATAATCAAACAAATAAAATAATGGGGATAGGATTGGTAAAAAACATACCAATATATAACAAATATAATGTATATAAAAAACCCGCCTATAACCAGTTTGCCTACGTCGGGTATTACCGGATAGACCGCAAAGATATGAATGAATTGGAAGAAGTAATTATGCGAGTATTTGACTATTATTGTTTCAAAGGGAAAACACACCTAAAACGTTTGAAAGGAATTAAACTATTTCCTAAAAAAATACTCGATAAATGTGATTCAATATTAGATCTATTGGAGTTTATTACAAAAATGTTTTTACGACAACAATCCCCGGAACTAAACATAACCGTAGAATACCCTATCAAAACTTCACACACCACCACCCCGCATCCCGCCCAAGACCCACCCGTTACACATTCCACACATCCCCCCAACAAACTCACCCTTACCAAGCGAAAAAAGAATTATTGAGGGTATAAAACACCCGTACCAAGCGAAAAAAGAATTAATGAAAAACACGGACGAGCGTAGCAAGGTAGTATTGTAGGGAACCTACGGTTCCCTACACCATAGGAAGCTTGTATGAAAATTGAGTGTGTAAAACACCCGCTCTATAAAGTATTTTTTATATAAAATATATTTTTTTATATAAAACATACTATTTCATCTGTCAATGATCCAACCCTATAAATATAATAAAATAACTCAATTACCTTGTGATAACGACCTGGAACAATATACCGATACTGATCTATTTCAACTACTCGACTTGAATAACCCGACCGATCGTGAACTGGAAGCAAAACTATATTCTTTAATAGATAAATATCAAACAATTAAAAACAATGTTGGACAACAAATGAAAAACTTTTATATAGGTATTTTTAAACATTTCTTTGAAACAGAAGAAGAAGAATACAACGAGGAAGAAAAAGAGACCCTATTGCAAAATACCAAAAACCAACACCCCTTACAAAATACCAAAAATCAACCCAACAGGGAAAGATTCGGGGTAGGTAATTTGAAAGAAGGATTTGATACGCAACCGCAACCGGAAACAAAAACCGGCGAACTCGCCCAATCCAACAACAACGATACCCCCACCTATACTAAAAATGTCGACTATACTCGTGGAAGTCTCAACCCGATTCTCAAAGAAACCATTAAACGAGTGGTTAGTATAGACAGTTCCTTTAGAAATAAGAAAACATACCCTTTTTCCACCGAATTCACCTTCAACTTGACGGAAACCCTTCACGATGTCGTGTCTTTGAAACTCTATTCCGTCAGTATTCCCTATAACTGGTATACCATTAATCAACACTTTGGTAGTAATTTTTTCTATATTAAAGGGGTAGGGAATGGAATCGATAACAGCAATTTTGAGTATAAAATCGATATAGGATATGGAAATTATACCGATGTAAGTCTTATTCAAGTCGTAAATGCGTCTATTCAAACAAATCTTATAAATAAAAACCCCGATATTAATTTTGGACAAACCAAAATTGAACATAGTGAGACAAACGGACGTTGTAAATTCACCCTGGATATAAAAAATACCTATAACGAAACAAACTACTATTTGTATTTTCCAGAAATCACCTACTCAAACACCGACCCGTCATATATAAGTGATACGAAACTTTCCATCCCCGAATTGTTTGGTTATACAAGAAAAACATACTATCCTTTCAGTATTTATTCATTAAATTTTACACCAAATACAGAGACTCTAACTGACCCGTCAAATATCCCATTAAAAAAAACATTAACTTATAAAAATAACGCTCCATATGCAATAAATACATCTAATAATTCTTTTTACGTGAAAATATACGAAGGAAAGATACAAAATGACAAAATAACAACTTACCCTATACCCGAAACATCCGCCGCACTCACCACAATTAAAAAAACAATTACAATCTCACTTGAAACTATAAATGGTACTCCAATAACTCAAGACATTCAACTCTTTTCAGGAACCGATATATTTAACGAATTAAATAATCAACTTGGTTCTCATAAAGAACTTATTTATAGTGTCGACAATAATAAAAACCAAATTTCATCTTTGATAAAAGCCGTAAAATTTAACGATTCCACTTTTAACGACGGTGACAACGTATACAGATTTGAATTAAGTATTCGACCGAATCGCAGAACCACGGTAAATATTCCTAACCAAAAAATGATTATTACCTTTCCGGATGAAAGTATTCTTGGTAGAACAAACACCATTTGGACAGGGGCTAGTTCACTATTTCGGTTTACAAACGAAAACCAAATACGAACAATGAATTTTCAAAATATTAATGGAGAATTAAACAGTTCAACTACAAGTTATGTGGTAAATAGCAATCCTTACATATTATTGCATTGTATTACGGAAGGATACTATACAAATAACCCTCCCACAGGCCGTGCATCAGGTTCATATATTGCAAATGATTTTCTGGGAAGTGTAGTAGATGTAAATGACTTTAAAATAGATATAGAAAACTCGAACGATTCAGGGTTTGTTTTATCAGAGTACTATGCGGCTATACAAAAATCATTAAATTTTTTAGATATATCCACAAATGGACGAGTAAAAGGAACCATCAATAATACTGAACAAAATCTTACCTCATTTAATTTTAATATTAACAATATTATTACTAGTGAAAACTTTTATATAGAACCAACCGGGTCGTTTTTAGCCGGTATTTTTGGCTTTAATACTAGACTGGATGGTGGTTCAAGTTATACAAAAACTACAGACTATCGTGTTAATTACATTATTACTAATACTAATAATAAATTTCGAATCTATTCAAGTAACAACAAGACCTTTATTAATGGAGTTTTGAATTGTTCTTTAAGTATACAACCAGATACGTATAATATATATACTTTAATAGAAGAAATTAATAAAAAATTTAATGAATTTTCACAAAATAATATTTATCTTTCAAATTCTAGTATTACATCTACCATAATTAATAATAAAGTAGAAACTAATTTTAATGTGAATATTCAAGCCAGATTAACAAATAAAGACTATCGTTTATATTTTTTTAATAAAGATTTAATATTGCAAGAAAAATATAATGAATTGGTTGTTGAAAAATATTTTGTATATTACTATGTTGAAAATATTGAACGATACGGATACAGTCCATATTATTATATATGGAAACACAACGATCATCAAACTGCCACAGGTATCGATAAAACTTTGATTTTACCAAAAAACAATTGGAGAAACCATTTTGGATTCACAAATTTTTCATACAGTTTAGTAGATGGTAATGGAAATAATCAACCCGTCACTGGAACAGCATCAAACACTACAAATCAATTACGGTTAACAAGTCTCAATAATAAGTTTGAATTAGTTCCTATTTATGAACCATTAGGGGGAGTTTATAATATCAAAAATAACACCAATCCTGCCAATAATAATGTTATTACCTTTACCATTGATTTACCGTTAAATACAGTATATAGCAAACAAACAATTACAGATAAAATAAATCAATTATTGAAAGCCAATGAGTTAACCCGGGGTTCGTATATTAATGCGGAAGACCCGATTACTACCATACGTTTGAATATCAATAAAATATTCACCTCAAAAGACTATTCATTGGTATTTTACGATGTTAATTCATTTACTCAATGTAACTATGGGTCTCATTCGAGTACACAAGTCACGACGGCAGACACCACTCTTGGGTGGAAAATGGGGTTTCGTAGTAGTACCTTTTATAATATGACCCCGGAAAATGTTACTACCAATGAACAAAATAATACAACCTATTATGGCAACTATATTGCAAATACGTATATGTATGATATCGATACCAATATTGCAACCTTGATGGGGGACACTTCTGTAAATGTCAATCTGTATAATTACTTTTTAATTGTATTGGACGACTATACGCAAAACCATTTGAATGACGGGTTGATTACTACCACGATAGCGGATACGGATGTGCCGTTACCGTCTTATGCAAGTAAAGCGAGTCGTAAATGTATTATTCCAATTAATAAAGAAGGGGTATCGGATACAAATAGTTATCGAAACCGGAATAGTTTGACGAATGCACAACTCTATTCTGCCAACCAAGTATTGAATACGAAGATGACGAAATACTCGAAGAATATATTCTCCAACGGGCCGTTTGTACAGGATATTTTTGGGATGATTCCTATAAAAACGGCGGGGTTGAAAGCGGGACAAACATACTCGGAATTCGGTGGAACATTGCAAATTCAAGAGAGGGTGTATTTTGGTCCAGTCAATATTAGTCGTATGACTGTGCGAATTATTACCGACAAGGGGAATGTATTGGATTTGAATAATGTAGATTGGGCGTTTTCTTTGATTACGGAACAGTTGTATAATCCAAATAAAGGGTGATTGGGGAGGTGGGAAATATCCAAACAAATTTTCCTACAAATTTTATATTTTTTGATAAATAAAAAGAAATAATAGCTTGTTATGCTTGCTACGCTTGTCTGTATTTTTGATATTTTACGTTAATAAGATATTGAAAAATAGGAAAGTTAAAATTATATAAAATTTAAATTAGAAAATACGGACGAGCTTTTTACTGTTCGAGTTTTTCAATTCGTTTAATCAATGCTGAAATAATTGTGTCTTGATTTTTCTTTTCTTGTTTGAGTGTTTGTGTTTCTTGTTTGAGTGTTTGTGTTTCTTGTTTGAGTGTTTGTACTTCTTTTATTAACACCCCTATTAATCCGGTGTAGTTAACGGTTTGTTTTTCTTTGCCATCCTTTTCACCAGTCACTAAAAACGGGTAAGTTTCTTGTAGTTCGTGGGCGATGAGACCTATATCTTGTTTTTTAGTTTGATTATTATAATAATAAACTGGACTAAGTTGGTCGATGGTGTAATCCGTTTCTTTTAAATTTATTACATTTTCTTTGATACGGTAGTCACTTGTAGCGTTAAATGATGCGGCGGATACATACCCACTTGCAGTTATATTTACTGGAGTTGTGGTCAAATATGTCGAAGTAGCATCAGACTTGGTCAAATATGTCGAAGTAGCATCAGACTTGGTCAAATATGTCGAAGTAGCATCAGACTTGGTCAAATATGTCGAAGTAGCATTAGACGTGGTCAAATATGTCGAAGTAGCATCAGACTTGGTCAAATATGTCGAAGTAGCATCAGACTTGGTCAAATATGTCGAAGTAGCAACAGACGTGGTCAAATATGTCGAAGTAGCATCAGTCTTGGTCAAATATGTCGAAGTAGCAACAGACGTGGTCAAATATGTCGAAGTAGCATCAGTCTTGGTCAAATATGTCGAA
>Ga0247831_1004737_pt1 | contig 17785 bp, 17 predicted proteins | sample LaCruzMarch2015__9_FD_192406 | JGI IMG/M metagenome (GOLD analysis project Ga0247831, IMG submission 192406) | Freshwater microbial communities from meromictic Lake La Cruz, Castile-La Mancha, Spain - LaCruzMarch2015_1m | ecosystem: Environmental > Aquatic > Freshwater > Lake | place: Spain... | reverse complement strand
CAGGGCGCCATCGAGGTGACGCTGGTCGAGCCGGCCAAGCAGTTCGTGACCTGCTTCCACTCGAACCTGTATGTCGGTGGCTTCAAGACCGTCGAGGAGATCACCCACTCCTACGACGCGCTCGCCTCCAAGTACGGCATCAAACTCGCCCACGACATGGCGAAGTCGATCGACAAGGAAAAGCGCACCGTAACGCTCGCCGGCGGCCAAACGCTGTCCTACGACCGCCTCGTCGTCTCGCCTGGCATCGACCTCAAATACGACAGCGTGCCGGGCTGGGGCAAAGAGCACGAGGAGACGATGCCGCACGCGTGGAAGGCCGGGCCGCAGACCCGCCTGCTCAAGGCCCGCCTCGACGCCGTGCCGGATGGTGGTGTCATCGTCATGATCGCCCCGCCGAACCCCTACCGCTGCCCGCCCGGCCCCTACGAGCGCGTGTCGATGATGGCGCATGCCCTCAAGAAGGCCGGCAAGACCAAGGCGAAAATCGTCGTGATCGACCCGAAGGAGAATTTCTCCAAGCAGGGTCTGTTCCAGGAAGGCTGGGAGAAGCACTATCAGGGCATGGTCGAGTGGATGGGACCCGGCATCCATTCCGGTTTGAAGTCGGTGGACCCCAAGACCAACACCGTCGTCACGGGCTTCGAGACCTACAAGGCAGATCTCGTCAACGTGATCCCGGCGCAGATGGCGGGTGTCATTGCGCGTGACGCGGGCCTCGCCAACGCCGCCGGCTGGTGCCCAATCAAGCCGGAAAGCATGCAGTCGGCGATGGACGCCAACATCTATGTGCTGGGCGATGCTTCGATCGCCGGCGACATGCCGAAGTCCGCATTCTCGGCCAACAGCCAGGCGAAGGTCGCCGCCATGCTCGTGCGTGGCGAACTCGTCCAGTCGCGCACCTTCCCGGCGCGCTACTCGAACACCTGCTGGAGCCTGATCGACACCGACGACACGGTGAAGGTCGGCGGCGCCTACGAGGCCAAGGACGGCAAGATCACGGCCTCCTCGACGTTCGTGTCGAAGACCGGCGAGACGCGCGAACTGCGCAAGCAGACGCAGGTCGAGAACGTCGGCTGGTATTCGGGCATCGTCAGCGACATGTTCAGCTGATCGCCGGCCCGCGAGACTTTGCGAATGTTTACGCCCCGACCGCACACGCGGCCGGGGCGATTTTGTCAGAGGGTTGCTTGCTACCAGCCGAGCGCCTGACGGGCGAACGTGATCAGCCGGCCGACGCCGTCGCCGAACACCAGCAGCACGAACGCCCATAGGAACGCCGACGCGAAGTTTGCGATCTGGAACGTCCACCAGTCCATCTTGACGATGCCGGCGATCAGCGGCACAGCGGCGCGCAAGGGCCCGAAGAAGCGGCCGATGACGATCGCCCAGGCGCCCCACTTTTCGAAGAACACGTGCCCGCGCGGCAGCAGGTCCGGGTGGCGCGACAGCGGCCAGATCTTTGCCACGTCTTCCTTGAAGTACGCGCCGATCCAGTACGACACCCAGTCGCCCAGGGCGGCACCGATGGCGGCTGCAACCAGGATCGCCCAGAATTGCGGCTCGCCGAAGCCGATCACCGCGCCGATGGCAACCAGCATCCCCCAGAACGGCAGCAGCAGCGAGACGAACGCGATGCTCTCGCCGAACGCCAGCACGAACACCGCCGGCACCGCCCACACCTGGTTGGTGCGCACGAACGTCACGAGAGCGTCGGCATACTCCTGGATCGACATCAGCGGGGGCTCGCGGGGCTGGAGGTTGAGCGTCGGTCGCGTGGGGCGGGGAGTGGGAGCGCGAGCTAATCCCGCGCCCAGCTTGCGGTCAATGAATTGGTTTGGCGATCGTTTGGCGCACGTCGGACGGTGCGGCCGGTGCTTGGAGGCAGCGGCGAGTTCGGCTAACTGACGGGGATGATCCCGGAGTGGCGATGACCCCGAACCTCGAACACGATGGCGGACCGGCGACGCGTGACGGTGCGGGGCATGGCGCCCGCCCGCTCGCTGGCGCGCGCGGCTGGCTGATCAGCGACGGCAAGGCTGGCCACGAGACACAGGCGCGCGGCGTCGCGGAAGCGCTGGGCCTCGCCTACGAAGTAGTACGCGTCGATCCAAAGGGGCTGTGGCGTCTGATGGCACCGTTCGGGCCGGTGGCACCGGGCGAGGCGGTCGGCCGGCCCGGCGGACTGCTCGCGCCGCCGTTCCCCGCCGTCGCGATTGCCGTCGGCCGCACGACCATCCCCTACATCCGCGCACTGCGTCGGCGGGCGGGCGTCGCGACGTTCACCGTCATCCTCGACGACCCGAAGACCGGCGCCCGCTCGGCGGACCTCATCTCGGTGCCCGAGCACGACAGGCTGCGCGGCGCCAACGTGATGACCACGCTCTGCCCGCCGCATGGCTACTCGCCGGCCCGCATCTCGGCCCTGCGCGCGAACCTTCCCGCAGATATCCTGGCGTTGCCGGCGCCGCGCGTCGCCGTGCTGCTCGGCGGCAACAACGCGGTCTACCGGTTCGATGCCCCCGCCGAGCAGAGCCTTGTCGATGGTCTTGCGCGGCTGTCGAGCCTCGGCGCGAGCCTTATGGTGACGGCGTCGCGGCGCACCCCGGCCGGGCTCATGCAGCGCATCGTGGCGGCGATTTCGGCTGCGCCACACCTCGTTTATGATGGCGCAGGCGCCAACCCCTATGCGGCGTTCCTGGCGGCGGCCGACGCCCTCGTGGTCAGTGCCGACAGCGTCAACATGTGCGGTGAAGCGGCAGCGACCGGCAAGCCCGTCTACGTCGCGCCACTGGCTGGCGGCAGCGCCAAGTTCCGTCGCTTCCACGACGCGCTCGCCGCACGCGGCGTCACGCGGCCGTTGGCTGGCGATCTGGCCGAGGTTGGCGGCTGGAGCTATGTGCCGATCTATGAGGCGGATCGGATCGCGCGCGCCATCGAGCAGCGCCTTGGCCGCCGACAGGCCATGCTCGGCGGCCTCGTCGCACGCAACGATACAGGGTGTGAGGGGGTGGCATGAGTGGCGAACGCATGCGCCGGCTGGATGCTGGCGGTACGCTGCTGCCGAGGCCCGATCCGGCCGAGCGGCCGCGCCTCGCCCGCAAGGCGTGGCTGTGGGGCGAGTTCATCGCCGTATTCGTCGGCACGCCGTTGCTGCTCACCTGGTTGGTGTTCGAGCAGCGCCTGCCGTTGTTCGTCGCGCTGCAGCCGGTCTTGATCGCCTTCGTCGCCTACCTGTTGTGGGACGACAGTTTTCGCCTGAAGAGCGAACTCGCCAAGGATTTCGCCTTCACCCATCTCGTCGGCATTCTGCTGCTGTTCGCGCTCGCGGCAGCCATCGTCGCGTGGCTCGTGCAGACATATATGCCGGCACAATACTTGGCCTTTCCGCGCCAGCGCACGCGTACGTGGCAATTCGTGATGATCGCCTACCCGCTGCTCTCGGTGGTGACGCAGGAACTGGTGTTCCGCACCTTCTTTTTCCACCGCTACGGGCCGCTGTTCGGGCGCCACCGGTGGCTCGCCATCCTGCTCAACGGCGCTGCGTTCGGCTTTGCCCACATTATCTTCGGCAACTGGGTGGCGGTCGTCGGCACCGCCGCACTCGGCATCCTGCTCGCTTGGCGCTATACGGCGACGCACAGCTTCTGGGCGGTCTGGCTGGAGCACACGCTGTATGGCTGGCTGGTGTTTACTGTCGGCCTCGGCGGCTTCTTCTTCACCGGCATCGATCGCGTGGGCTGATTTGCCCCGACCGATCGGGCTTGATCCGGATCAACGATCCGTGGCTCGATATGCGGGATTTTGCATGCGTCGAGCGAGCCGAGGGGGACAGGGATGAGCGCTGAGACAGTCTACGCGCGAGGCAGGCTCGCCGGGCCGCCGTTCTGGCGCTTGCTGTCGGCCGCCATCGTCGGCGGCGCCTTGTTGGCGGCGACGCAGTCGACCGGTGCGCGGGCCGACGACCCCATCGCCGAGCCGACCTCCACCGAGCAGTATGTCGAACTGGCCCGTCGCTTCCTGCCCAAGGAGGAAGCGGAAGTGCTGATGACCGAGCGTTACGTGCTGCTCTCGCCAGCTGGCCGGGAAACGTTCAAGCGGCGCAACGCGCGCACCCGCTTCATCGAGCACCAGGCGTTCGCGGTCTGCTACTACCGCGCACTGGAGGCCGGCACGCGCAGCGATCTCGCCGCCTTCCGATGCTACGACAAGTTCGTGCGCAAATACGTGCCCTGAGTTGAGCCGAGCAAGCTCAGCCGCGCGTCGTAACCGCTTCAAGCCGCCTGCCGCGCCAGCCACGCCTCGATCGCCTCCGACAGTCCGTCGAGCGGGCGATAGCCGTTGGTGACGAGCGTGTAGCCCCCAGCCATGGTGCCGGCGACGAGGCACGGAAAGCCGCTGATGCCGGCCTGCTGGGCGAACTGGAAATCGGCGACCGTCTCGTTGCGCGCCTCGGGCGAGACGAACTCTGCGCGAAAGGCCTCGCTATCCTCGCCGAGGCTGGCGGCGATATCCGTCAGCACGTCGGTGTCGGTCGTATCGCGGTTCTTCGCGTAAAAGGCCGACGAGATGGCCGCCATCATCGCGAGGGCCTTGGCAGGGGCGCGGCGGCGCATGGTCACGATGGCGCGGCAGGCAGGCTCGGTGTCGTAGACGAAGTTTTCGCGCTCGAAGAAGGCATGATCGAACGGCTGGCCCGATGCCTGGTGCACGCGGCCCCAGGCATCGCGGATGTAGGCCTTGTCCTCGGCGCGCATGGCGCGCTCGTTGAAGGCTCTGAGCCCACCGACGACGATGCGAACCGGCAGGCGGCCGGCGAACTGGCTTTGCAACGCTGTAATCGCCGGGGAAAACCCATAACACCACGAGCACATCGGATCGGCGAAGTAGAGAAAGTGCGGTGCGTCGGCGCTGGCAGCGCTTGCCTGTCCGTCAACAACCGAAGCGTCGGCCATCTCGCTCATGCGTCTCTCCTGCGTCGAGGGTCCTTTACCCATCAGATATCGGGGCGTGCCGCGCTCGTGGCATCGATCGCGGCCAGATGAGCGTGATCGTTTTGGGTACGAGCCTCGAGCCACGCAAGCACGCCGTCGGCCGCAGCCCGACCACCGGCGAAGGCCGCTTGCAGCAGGAAGCCGCCGGTCGGCGCGTCCCAGTCGAGCATTTCGCCGGCGACGAACACGCCGGGGCAGGCCTTCAGCATGAAGCGCTGGTCGATCGCGTCGGCGCGTATGCCACCTGCGGTCGAGATCGCGCGTGTGAGACCCGCAAAGCCGATCAATGTCAGAGGGCAATGCTTGATCAGGGCTGCGAGGCTTGCGGCCTCGCGCGGCAACTCGCGGCCGGCCGCCTCGCGCAACAACGAGATGGCGGCGGGTGCGAGGCCGGCCCGCTTGCGCAGAACACTGGTCACCGACTGCTTGGCGAACGGCAGGGCCAGCGCTGCGGCGAGAGCGGCTTCGGTCATATCGGGGCGCAGATCGAGCGTCAGCGTCACGGGCATTCCGGCCGCAAGGCCGGCGCTGCGCAGTTCGGCACCGAGCGCGTAGATGGCGCCGCCTTCGAGACCGGTCGCTGTGACCAGCAGCTCGCCTTTCACCGTCCGCCCACCGGCACTCGCGGCGATGCGCTTCACCGCGCTCCCCTCGAAGCGCGCGCGGAACGTCTCGCTCCAGGCAATCGTGACGCCGGCATTGGACGCCAGCAGCGGGCTGATCGCTACACCACGCGCGGCGAGCGGCGCGGTCCAGCCACCATCGCTGCCGAGCCGCGGCCAGCTCGCGCCACCGAGTGCCAGAACGATCGCGTCGGCTTTGGCCGTGACGGCTCCCTCCGGCGTCTCGAAGGTCAGGCCACCTTCAGCGTCGAAACCCGTCCAGCGATGGCGAACGGCGAGCGTGACGCCGAGGCCGGACAGCCGCCGCAACCAGGCGCGCACCAGCGGCGAGGATTTGAGGCCGACCGGAAAGTGGCGGCCCGACGTACCCTCGAACGTCTCGATGCCGAGGCCGTGGCACCAGTCGATGAGATCTGATGGCGGAAAGGCCTCGATCGCCGCCGCCACCATCTGGCGTCCCTCGCCGTAGCGATCGAGGAAGGCGGGCATCGGTGTTGCGTGCGTGAGATTGAGCCCGCCGCGGCCGGCGATCAGCAGCTTGCGCGCCGGAGACGGCATGCGCTCGTAGATAGTGACGGCGATGCCGGTCCTCGCCAATTGCTCGGCCGCCATCAGCCCGGCGGGGCCTGCGCCGACCACGGCGACGTGGGCTTGCGCGCACGCTTTGGGCACGCTCACTTCGCGAAGGTCAGCATCATGGCGAGCGTGCCGACCAGCAGGGCGACAACAATTGCCGTGGTGACCAGGGCGCTGGTGCCCGAGGTTCCCGGGGCCGCGCCGTCGCCAGCCCGGTTTGCGCGCGCACGCGCAGCGCCTGCGGCGAGCGCCCCGCCGAGGCCGCGCGCCCGTGCTGCCGCCGCGCCGACCTGCGTCTTGGTCTTGTCGTGCTGTGCCTTGTCCTGCTCGGTCATGTCCGGTCTCCCGCCGGTCGGAGGGTGGGGCGGTCCCTGCGGCGCCGCCCCCGACGTCTGATCACCTGCTGGGCTACAAAGTGGCTGGTCACCAGGTTCCAGTGTTTGCCATCGATGCCCACGGCTCTGCCACGGCCTTCGATTCGCCCTTCTGGAGCAGTTCGATCGAGATGCCGTCCGGCGTACGCACGAACGCCATGCGGCCGTCGCGCGGCGGACGGTTGATGACGACACCGCGGTCCATCAGCTTCTGGCAGGTGGCGTAGATGTCGTCGACCTCGTAGGCGAGATGGCCGAAGTTGCGCCCGCCCGCATAGGCTTCCGGATCCCAGTTATAGGTGAGTTCGAGCAGCGGCGCGCGGGTGTCGATGCCGGCCTGCTTGTCCTCGCTGGCCGCGAGGAAGATCAGCGTGAAGCGGCCCTTCTCGCTTTCGACGCGACGCACTTCGGCCATGCCGAGCTTGCTGCAGAAAAAGTCCAGGCTCTGTTCGATGTTGCTGATACGCACCATCGTGTGGAGATAACGCATGATGTCGTCCTGTGCTCGCTGGGTTGTGTCGATAGGCCGATGCCCGGGATACGCGTCGCCGCGAGCCGCGACAAGAGGGAGGATCGCCGACGGGTGAGTCTGTCAATCGCCAGTGCGTCGCGGCCGCCGGACACGCGGACTACGGATCGATGTGGCCGGCATGTGGAGTGTTGACCAGCCAAAGGTGTCGCACGGCACTGCAACACGACTATGAAACGGGCACTTCAAGGCGAATCGGAATGCCGAATCAGATGTGGGGAAATCGTGGCAAAAGCTTCGTGACGCGCGTTCACGGGGCTTTGTCTCAGGCCTGACATTCTTGTGGGAAGAGTTTTGCCCCGGTGCTATGGTCGGGCATAATATTGAACTTAAACATAATCTTATGCGGTCAAAGTTTGTTGCGAAACTGAAATGTTCATGGACGGATAGCGATCCCGCAGTGCGAAAGAACGTGGCGGAGCGGAGGCGCTCTGCTAATTTCTCGGTCAGCACGAACCGGAGTTGTCGCCGAGGCACGGAGGGCGACTAGAGGGCTTCGAGGCGTGCGCGTAGCGTCAGCGTAGAGGGTAACAACCAGCGCCGAACCCGGACGGTTTCCGGACACGGCGACGGCGGTGCGGCGTCGACGGCTCGCGTTCAGTCAAGTCCGTGCAAGGGGTATGCGATGTCTCATTCCGAAGTTCCATTCATGGGCAGCGAGCGGGGGCTCGATCAACGGTCGTCGACGTCTGAAACGTCCACTGGTCCGGTGCGGGCCGATGGCGCTGAAACCGAGGTCTTCGAGGTTGCCGGCGTTATAAAATGGTTCGACGCTTCAAAAGGTTATGGGTTCGTCGTGCCTGACAATGGGCTCGAAGACGTTCTACTGCACGTTACCTGCCTGCGCAACTGCGGCTACCAGACGGCCTACGAAGGCGCGCGCATCCACTGCCTCGCGGCGCGCCGGCAGAGGGGCTTGCAAGCCCACACCATTCTGAGCATGGATGAGAGCACGGCCATCCATCCTTCACAGCTGCCTCAACGCACGCACGTCATCGTGCAGCCCGAGAGCGACTGGGAGCGGGCCATGGTGAAGTGGTTCAACCGGATCAGAGGATATGGCTTCCTCACAAGGGGCGACGGCACGCCTGATGTCTTCGTTCACATGGAAACACTCCGCCGCTTTGGCTTCACCGAACTGCGGCCGGGACAACTCGTCCAGGTCCGCTGGGGCCACGGCAGCAAGGGCTGCATGGCGGCCGAACTTCGCCCGGACGGTCTGCAACCGCCAGCTTTGCCGGCCAAGCACTGAGGTCACATCCATCATGAACTGCGCATCCTTCGTGGAAGCGCGGCCTGCGTTCAATATCGGCAGGGCGGACCTCAGGTCCGCCCTGTTCGTGTTTCTGCTGGCCGCCTTCACCCTGTCGATCGGCCTCATGTTCGGCCCCACGCTCGCGGTTGCCAAGATGCGCAACGACACACTCACCGTTAAGACGGCGAAGGCCGATCTGGTCTTCAAGATCGAAGTTGCGGTCGACGATGCCGACAAGGCGCAGGGTCTGATGTTCCGACGTGCTGTGCCGGCGATGACCGGCATGTTGTTCCCTTACGATCGGGCGGAGGAGATCACGATGTGGATGAAGAACACATACGTCTCCCTCGATATGGTGTTCATCCGCGCAGACGGGATGGTGCACCGCATCGCCAAGCGCACGGAACCCTTTTCCGAGCGCATCGTTGCCTCCGAAGGGAAGGTCACCGCGGTGCTGGAGATCGCGGCCGGGGAGGCCGACCGTCTCGGCATCCAGGCGGGTGACCGGGTCGTTCACTCCCACTTCAAACCGGCAAAATGACCGCCAACTCGCGCTTGCGCTCCGGCCATTAAGCAAACATCAGGGCCGGCCAAGGTATGAGAGTGGGGTTTCGCCGTGTAGCGCCGGCCCAGTGCACCGGAGTAGGTCGCCATCCGGTGCCGGCGGCGTGCCAAAGTATTGGGAGTTCTGTCATGCGTCTCCTCGGTTTCTTCGCCGTCGTCGGCGCCCTATCGACCGTCGCGGTCACTGCCTTGGCCAATCCGCCAACGTCACCGTACAGTCCGCCTCGAATTCTGAACAAGACCGCCGAGCCAGCCACGGCTCCCGTCGCGTCGCCTCCTCCGACCGCCCCGACGTCTGCGCCCTCGCCCACTCCGGGCGCCAGTGTCGCCGTGCCCGAGCCGGCAGGCGCAGCCGCTGTCGATTCAACCGTATCACCACCCGTCCCTGCGGGGACCGTCGCTGCCGAAAAGCCCGCGGCCAGACCACCGGCTCCGCCGAAGCCGCCGAGCCTCGTCGCCAAGATCGACCTTACCCGCCAGACCATGACAGTCAGCGCGCACGGTAAGCCGCTGCACACCTGGGCGATCTCGTCGGGTGCTGCCGGGTATGAGACGCCTACGGGCAGCTTCCGCCCGACGCGCACGGAGGAAATCTGGTACTCGACGCAGTACGACGATGCGCCGATGCCGCACTCGGTGTTCTTCAACGGTGGCATCGCCACCCATGCGACCAACGCTACCCGCCGGCTCGGCAGCCCTGCGTCGCACGGCTGCGTCCGCCTCGCTCCGCGCAACGCTGAGCGCTTCTACGATCTCGTGCATGAGCACGGCATGAGGCGCACGCGCATCGTGGTGGTCGGCAAGACGCCAGAGTCAGCAATGGCGGTATCGCGCCGACCCTCGCGCACTCGCGAGGCTCGGCGTTACGAGGACGACGAAGACGATCGCCCGCGTGCCGTGAGACGCGCCCCGCGTCGCCTCTACTATGGCGACCGCTACGGTTACGCGCCTCCTCAGCCCTATTACGCGCCGCCGCGTCTCGTGTATCCGGGCGACCAGCCGCGCTATATCCAGCGCTGGTGACCGATCGCACGTGACCTGACCATGAAACAAGGCGGCGCCCACACAGGCGCCGCCTTGTTTCGCTTCAGGCCTCAGCGCCAGCGTGCGGTCCGCTTCTCGGCGAACGAGGCGAGCCCCTCGGCAGCCTCCGCCGACTGACGCTTGAGAGCGTGCTCCTCGATCAGGCCGGCGAGCACCGCCTCGTCGAACCCGCCCTGACAGTGGCGAAGCACCGCGGCCTTCGTCTCGGCGATCGCAACCGGGCCGTTCTCCAGCAGCGCTGTGACGATGCGTTCGCCGGTGGCACGTAATTCCGCCTCCGCCACCACCTCGTGCACGAGGCCGATGCGGCGTGCCTCGGTGGCATCGAAGCGCTCGCCCGTCAGTGCATAGCGCCGCATCTGACGCGCACCGATGGCGTCGTTCAACTGCGGGATGATGATCGCCGCCGTCAGGCCCCAACGGACTTCAGAGATCGCGAAGCGCGCGCTCTCGGCGGCAATCACCACGTCGCAGGCAGCGAGAAGCCCGGTGCCCCCGCCGACGCAAAAGCCCTGCACCAGCGCGACCGTCGGCACGGCCAGCCGGTTCAACCGGTCGACCGCGCGGGCCGTCTCGCGCGAAGCCGTGATGTTATCCTCGGGTGACGACGTTCGCACGCCGTTCAGCCAGCCGAGATCGGCGCCGGCCTGGAAGTGCTTGCCGGCGCCGCTGACGACGACGACGCGCGGCGGAGAACCATGGCCGAGTGCATCCATGGCCGCATGCAGGCCGGCGATCAGCGTGTCGTCGTAGGCGTTACTGCGCTCGGGTCGGTTGAGCACGACCTCGGCGACGCCGCGCGCGTCGAGCGACCAGGTGACGGGGCTCGTCTCGGACATTGGAGGTCCCTTTCGTTGTGGGCCGTTCGTTGTGAGAATGTCACGATCAGGTGAGTGCGACCGGCTGGCGCATGACTCGACGCAGCGTTCGTGGAACAAGGTAGGCAGCGCCGCATTGGCCGGTAGCGATCAGCGCTCCGAACACCAAGGTCAAGGCGTCGGTATGCGGGGCGGGCGGGCGCGGGCTGCAGGGCAGCGTGGCTGGCGCCAGAAAAGCCCCGGTTTGGCCACAACTTGGTTCGATACCGAACCAGCTGTTTCATCGAGTTCGCGCGCCTCGGGCGGGCAACTTCGGTCGGTCCACAGCGGTAGTGGGGTTCTCCGCGGGTGGTCCATGCCGGCATAGAGCGCGGCGAGCAGGGCACGAGGTGACAGTGAGCAGGCAAAAGAACACATCTGGCGGCACGTCGGGCAGCTTCGCTGGTGGCGCTGGCCACATCTCGCGCCGCACGGTCATGTCCCGCAGGCGGGCGCTTGCGCTGCTCGGTGGCGCGGCGGGCGCCGCGGTCGGTGCGACGCAGGCGCTGGCCCAAGGCGGACGCTGGTGGGAGACGCTGCCGGGCTTTGGCAGTGGCGGGCGCGAGCGTCGGCCCGCTCCTGCGGCCGCCTCGGCCGAGGCGATGGAACTCAACGACTTGCGCCCGACCAACATGCCATGGCGCAGCGATGCCATGCTCGAAGGCATGGACGCGGCGATCGAGCGCTATGAGCGGATCGCAGCCAAAGGCGGCTGGCCGCGCGTGCCCAAGGGTCGCCTGATCCGGCTCGGTGACGACGACGAGCGTGTCGCCGATCTGCGCCGCATGATGGTTCTCACTGGCGATCTCAAGTCCGCCGAGGCCAATCGCTACGGTTCCAACTCGTCGTTCGACGACGGGCTGGAGGTTGCCGTGAAGCGCTTTCAGCGGCGCCACGGCCTGCGCCCGACCGGCCGCTTCGATCGTCCGACCCAGGCGCAAGTCGACGTGCCGACGCAGGCTCGCCTCGCCCAGCTGAAACTCAATCGCCAGCGTATTGCCCGCCTGATGCAGATCCGCATCGAGGAGCGCTACGTGCTGGTCAACGTCGCAGCCTTCCAGCTCGAGGCCGTCGAGCAGTGGGAGGTGCAGCAGCGCCATCGCGTCATCGCCGGCAAGCCCGATCGCCAGACGCCGGAAATCCAGGCGACCATCAAAGCGCTCAACTTCTTCCCTTATTGGCGCGTGCCGAAGAGCGTTGCCACGCTCGACCTCATTCCGCGCCTGCAGAAAGAGCCCGAGTACCTCGAGAAGGAGCGCATCAAGGTCTACGAGGGCTACCTCGGCAAGGAGCTCGATCCGCGCCAGGTCGACTGGACGACGGCCGACGGCAACAAGCTGTGGTTCCGCCAGGAGCCGGGTGAGCAGAACGCGCTCGGCCTCGTTCGCATCGACATGCCGAACTCCGATATCGTCTATATGCACGATACCCCGATGAAGCCGCTGTTCAAGCAGTCCGGCCGCGCATTCTCGGCCGGTTGCGTGCGCGTCGAGGAGGTGTTCCAGCTGGTCGAGTGGATCGCCCGCTATGAACCGGGCTTTGAGAACAAAGGCCGCGTGCAGGCCGTGATCGAGGGCGGCCAGCCGCTGGACGTCAACCTGACGCGACCGATCCCGGTCTACTTCACCTACATCACCGCGTGGGCCGAGCGCAGCGGCTCGGTCGAGTTCCGCCCCGACATCTACAACCGCGACGGCTCCAAAGACCTCGCCGGCGAGAACGACCCCGACGCACCGCCGCCACCCCGCATGCTAGCACCTTGACTAGCGGCATGTGAATCAGCCGCGCGATGGCGCGGCTTCCGGGACAGCAAATCAGGGTGGCAGTGACTTATCATCCACTCCGTAGAGCTTAATCGAGTTCTAGGAGACCGTCGGACCTGACTCCCTTGAAGGCCGAGGGTGAAGGGCACCGCGCACTTCAGAGCAATCCACGCGCCGCGCCCCCGGCCGCCGCCAGCGCCTTCCGATCCGGCCATCGGCCGCAGCAAGGCGCCAGCTATGACGCCGGGACATGCAAGAATGAAATGACAGGGGGCGGAACGGCCGCGCCTCTGAAGTTTAATCTTGGATACGGCGCTTGGCCGTTCCGCACATAGAGCTTGCGGTCGTCCCCGGCGCCCGATGCCGACGCCTACGCGGACGTCATCATCGAGGGGCATGCGAACCGCCGCGCCAGTATCCATGGCACGACGTCGGCAGTGCGTCCCGCGCTCTTTCGAACCACGAGCCTTTCGCGCCATGCCCGGCGCTCCTGCTACCCGGTCGCCGCCGCCATCGCTGAAGGATGACGGCCCGCAGCCTGATCCGACCTCCGTAGGCACCCAGCTCGAGCACGGCCCCTGTCGTCAGGTCGGTTTGAGTGAAGAGTGCCACGGCTTTCCAGCGCGGGGACAACTTCACCGAACACTGCAAACGCGATCCGCCGCCGCCGGGGTGCCATGCGTCAGTGACGCTGCCTGGATCAGCATCCTGCGTTGCCATGGGCGCGGCTCACCGTGCACAATCGGTCCGAACGCCCACGGCGGGCGGCAAACGAGGGAGCACAGCCATGATCCACGTCATCGCAATCATCACGACGAAGCCCGGCAAGCGTGCCGAGGTTCTCGGCCATTTCCGCGCCAACATGCCGGCCGTGCACGCCGAGGAAGGCTGCATCGAATACTTCCCGACCATCGATACGGCTTCGATCGGCCCGGTGCAGACGATGTTCGGCGACGATACCTTCGTCGTCCTCGAGAAGTGGACCAGTGCGTCGGCGCTCGACGCCCACATCAAGGCGCCGCACATGGCCGCCTACGGCGCCAAGGTGAAGGAGATGATCGCCTCCCGCGTCATCCACGTCGTCGAGAAGGCCTGAGCCGTCGCCGCGACCGGGGAACCACCATGCTGAAGCTCGCCGCCTACGCCGACCGGCTCTCCGTGAGACCGGGCGAGACGATCCGTTTTCACGTGGCGAGCGAGACCGGAGCGCCGGTCGCGACGCGCGTCGTGCGCGTCGCCTCGGCCGATCCCAATCCTGCCCTCGGCGGCGTCCGCGTGGCGGCTGTGTCCGCGTCTGTGCGCGAGGTCGTGCCCCCTGCGCCGCAGACCGTGCCGCGCGGCTCCTACGGCGTGGTGCGCTGCCCAGATGCGATCGTAACGCCGGACGGCTTCACCATTGCAGCCCTGGTGATGGTCAACGCGCGCTTCATCGAGGGCAGCGCAATCGTCTCGCTGCAGTCGGCAGATGGTGCCGCCGGTGTCGCCCTCGCTCTCGACGAGCAAGGCCATGTGTGGGGCTGCGCTCCGGCGCTCGGCGTGCCGGTGCGGGTCGCCCGCCCGCTCGCGGAAGGCGTGTGGCATCGCGTGTGGCTCGTCTATGATCGGGCTGGCGGCCGCATCCGCGTCGGCCAGCAGGCGCTCGCCGCCGGCGCCGCAACGGGCGCGGTTTCGATGGTCGAATCGCAGGGCGATCTCGGCGCGGGCCTCGCGATCTCGACGATTCTGTTCGGGGCCATGGGCGAGTCCAATGACCCGTTCCGTCTCGACGGTCGCATCGAGCGTCCGATGATCTTCGATCGCGCACTGACCGAAGCCGAACTGACGAACGCCTTCGCGGGCGTCGACGTGGCGGGCCTCGCTGCCTGCTGGGACTTTTCAAAAGACATCCCGACCGACCGCATCGTCGACGTCGGCCCGCGCGGCCTGCAGGGACGGCTGGTCAATTCGCCCGCGCGCGCCATGACCGGTGCTGCCTGGACCGGCCGCGAGATGTGCTGGCGCCATGCGCCCGAGCAATATGGCGCGATCCACTTCCACTCTGATGACGTGGACGATTGCGGCTGGCCCGTCACGCACGAACTGGTCGTGCCGTCGGATATGGCGAGCGGCCAGTACGCGCTGATGCTGGAGAGCGGTGCTGAGACCGAGAACGTGCCGTTCTTCGTCGTCCCGCCCAAGGGCAAGCCCACGGCAAAGCTCGCCGTGCTGGTCTCCACTTTCACCTACACGGTCTATGGCAACCACGCCCGCCCCGAGTGGCAGATGGACCCGAAATGGCAAGCCGCCTGGCGGGCCCAGGCGCAAGAGTGGAGCGCCTATCCGCACAATCCCGGCGACCACACCGAATACGGGCTTTCGACCTACAACTATCACCCGGACGGCTCGGGGATTTCGCTCGCCTCGTGGCACCGCCCGATGCTCAACCTGCGCGTCGGCTACTTCACCTACCCCTACCCGCAGATCCGTGGCTCCGGCCAACGCCACTACCCGGCCGACACGCACCTGACGGCGTGGCTCGAAGCCAAGGCCATCCCCTACGACATCATCACCGACTGGGAACTGCACCACGAGGGGCTCGACATCCTGAAGGGCTATCAGGCCGTCGTCACCGGCACTCACCCCGAGTATCACACGCGCGAGATGCTCGACGCGCTCGCAGCCTACAAGGAGGCGGGCGGCCGCTTCATGTATCTCGGCGGCAATGGCTTCTACTGGAAGATCGCGCTCAACCCGGCCAAGCCCGGCCAGATCGAGATTCGCCGCGGCGAGGGCGGCATCCGCGCGTGGGCGGCCGAGCCCGGCGAATACTACAACCAGTACGATGGCGAATACGGCGGGCTGTGGCGCCGCAACGGCCGCCCACCGCAGCACTTGGTCGGCGTCGGTTTCACCGCGCAGGGCAACTTCGTCGGCTCGCACTACCGCATCGACGAGGCGGCCCGCGCCTCGCGCGCCAGCTGGATCCTCGATGGCGTCGCTGGCGACATCCTCGGCAAGCACGGCTTCTCGGGCCATGGTGCGGCCGGCTTCGAACTCGATCGCGCCGACAAGAAGCTCGGCACGCCGGCGCATGCCGTGATCCTCGCCTCCTCCGAGGATCACCCGCCCGAGGCACCCTGGATTCTCGTGCCCGAGGAGCGGCTCACCCATCTCGTGACGCTCCCCGGAGAGCCCGAGAGCGACCTGATCCGCGCCGACCTCGTGTTTTTCGAGACGGCGGGCGGCCGGGGCGCGGTCTTCTCGACCGGCTCGATCACCTGGTGCGGGTCCCTGCCGACCGACGGCTTCGACAACGACGTCTCGCGCGTCACCGAAAACGTGCTCCGCCGCTTTCTCGATCCAGCCCCGTTCGCGCGATGAAGCGAGCTGCTCAGTACGTCAGCACGGCCTTGATCGCCTGCAGTTCGGCCTTCGGATCGGCGAAGCTCTCGAAGAATTTGCCGGCGCGCCTGTACCAGTAGCGGCTGTTGGCCTCGTCGCCCTCGATCTTGTGGAGGACGGCGTGGATCCAGTTCGCCGTATCGTCGGCCTCGTCGCGCTGCACGATGGCGTGCGCGTCCTCCCAGTCGCCGGCGAGCGTCAGGTCGACTGCGTTCAGCAAGTCCTGGTGCGCGATTGCCATCGTTGCCATCCATTGGCTCTGAGTTCGCAGGCGGGGCAGGTGCCGCAGCCGTAGCCCCATTCGTGCCGGTGCGTCCGGTCGCCAAGATAGCAGGTGTGGGTCTTTTCGACGACGATGTCGAGCAGGGCCGCGCCGCCGAGCGCGTCGGCCAGTGCGAAGGTTGCAGCCTTGTCGACGTACATCAGCGGTGTGTCGATCGTGATCTCCCGATCCAGACCCAGTGAGAGGGCCTTGGACAGCGTCTGCAACGTGTCGTTGCGGCAGTCGGGATAGCCCGAATAGTCCGTCTCGCACATGCCGCCGACGAGGGTCCCGATGCCGCGCCGGTAAGCGAGCGCTGCCGCGTAGGTGAAGAACAACAGGTTGCGGCCCGGCACGAAGGTGCTCGGCAGGCCGGCCGCCGTCGTCTCGATGGCGATGGCGTCGGTCATCGCCGTCGCGCCGAGTGCCTTCAGCGTCGGCAGCGCCAGCACGTGGTCGTCTCCGAGCTTGTCGCCCCACGCGGGGAAGGCCCGACGCAGCGCGGCGAGCACGACCGGGCGCTGGGCGAGTTCCACCGCGTGGCGTTGGCCGTAGTCGAAGCCGATCGTTTCGACACGCGCGTAGCGGGAGAGCGCCGACGCGAGGCAGACGGTCGAATCCTGTCCGCCAGAGAAGAGCACCAGTGCAGTATCCCGAGGCATCGGAGAACCTTCTCAGAACGAGGCCACGACCTTGCCGACGATGTGGTCGACCGGCACCAAGCCGACATCCGGCATGCGGCTGTCCATGTCATAGGCCAACGCGTCAGCGCGTCGACACACCCATCGCGTCCCGCCGCTAACATGCGGCCCCTTCCGAGGGCAACCAAACCGGGCTATGACCCGCCCGAATGCAGGCCGGCAAATGCGAGGGACGCGACATGACCGCCATCATCGACATCATCGGCCGCGAGGTCCTCGACAGCCGCGGCAACCCGACCGTCGAGGTCGACGTCGTGCTCGAGGACGGCTCGATGGGCCGCGCCATCGTGCCTTCGGGCGCCTCGACCGGCGCGCACGAGGCGGTGGAACTGCGCGACGGCGACAAGAAGCGCTACGGCGGCAAGGGCGTGCTGAAGGCGGTCGAAGCGGTCAACAGTGAAGTGTTCGCGGCGCTCGGCGGCATGGATGCTGAAGACCAGCGCCGCATTGATGCAGCACTCATCGCGCTCGACGGGACGAAGAACAAGAGCCGCATCGGCGCCAATGCCATCCTCGGCACCTCGCTCGCCGTTGCCAAGGCTGCGGCGGACGCGGCCGGTCTGCCGCTCTATCGCTATGTCGGTGGCGCCAACGCCCACCTGCTTCCCGTGCCGATGATGAACATCATCAACGGCGGCGCGCACGCCGACAACCCGATCGACATCCAGGAGTTCATGATCATGCCGGTCGGCGCGCCAACATGCGCCGAGGCAATCCGCATGGGCTCGGAAATCTTCCACACACTGAAGAAGAAGCTGCAGGATGCCGGTCACTCGACCAACGTCGGCGACGAGGGCGGCTTCGCGCCGAACCTCAAGTCGGCCGACGAGGCGCTCGGCTTCATCATGAGTTCGATAGGGGC